>Ga0209223_10005187_pt1 | contig 11600 bp, 13 predicted proteins | sample COG_06_FD_184750 | JGI IMG/M metagenome (GOLD analysis project Ga0209223, IMG submission 184750) | Pelagic Microbial community sample from North Sea - COGITO 998_met_06 (SPAdes) (version 2) | ecosystem: Environmental > Aquatic > Marine > Neritic zone/Coastal water | place: Helgoland, sampling...
AACTAACAACACACATATTCTAACCGCTGCACAAAAAAAAGCATTGCATATTTCTGCAATTGGAATTAACAATTTCACCCATTTCATCCTCTCTAAAAGCAAAGAGTATTGCAGATTTAATAGTCTTGATTTCAGTTTATTAAATCCTTTACTTAAACAAACAATAGAATCTTTTTCGAATGAAGAAGAGCCTTTAAAAAAACAAACTGGTCCCGCTAGAAGAGGTGATCTTACGATCATCGAAAATCACATTGAAGCTTTATCGGGCGACAAAGAATTTCAAGCATTATACAAAGACCTAAGTCAATATATCTTATCAGAATTTCATGGAGAAAAATACAAACTATAAAACGAGGTTAAAATCAATAACTACTTTTGTGCTTGATGTTGACGGTGTGCTAACCAACGGTAAGCTTATTTTAGAAGGCTCTGGAGAAATCACCAGAACAATCAGCACAAGAGACGGCTATATTATTCGAAAAGCAATTAAAAAAGGCTACAACGTTTGTATAATAACACTTGGAAACTCCAAAATGCTGGAGAAGATGATGAATTACTTAGGTGTTTCGGATATATATTCATTAGCAGAAAACAAGTTAGAAACGTTAAATTCATATTGCTCCTCCAAAAATATTACCCTAGAAAATGTACTTTATATGGGAGATGACATGCCAGATATAGACTGTATAAAATCTGTTAGTATTGGAACCTGCCCTAACAATGCAGTTCCCGAAATAAGAGAGGTTTCAGATTACATTTCTCACGTAAACGGTGGTGACGGATGTGTTCGAGATGTGATGGAGCAAGTGCTGAAAATTAATAATGATTGGTTATAAAAATGCTTTTACAACTAATAAAAGCAATTCGACCAATTAACTTATTGGTAATTACACTTACATTTTATGTTTTGCATACACTTGGCATTAACTCCTTAGAACTTATTCCAGGATCGCATCAAATTAGCTTAAAGTTTTTAACTATTTCCACCCTACTAATTGCCGCAGCGGGATACTTAATTAATGACTATTACGACAAAGAAATAGACTTCATTAACAAAGGTAACAAGCAAAATCCGTTAAGTAAGCAAGCATTATTAACAGGATATATTATTCTTAATATTACTGCATTAATTCTCAGTTTTACTTTTGCTTTTTCAAATTATATCTTTTGGATATTTCCCAGTAGTATTATTCTATTATGGCTGTATTCCTTTAAACTAAAAGCGCTTCCATTCATCGGAAATTTAATCGTAGCTATTCTTTCTGCTGCAGTACCTTTTATCTACCTTTCTATTCAAGAAATAAGTAGAGGTAGCCTTACAAATACGCATACATACTCTGTAGATTTAATAATAATATTTTCGTTTCTAGCCTTTTTTAGCACACTTGCAAGGGAATTGGTAAAAGACATAGAAGACATAGAAGGAGATAAAGCACAGGGGCTAAAAACAATCCCAATACTTTGGGGAATAAAAACAGCCAAATTCTGGACAATCTTTTTTCTACTTTGCACACTATTTATTCTAGGACTGCTAATTGCAGGGATTGATTATTTTGCATTTAATCTTCTTTCGTTAGTTATAGCAGCTATATTCGGAGTTCTTCCTTTGCTACTTTCTGCTGCTAAATCATATCAAGCAGCAGAAAAAAAACACTACAAACAGACTGGAAACTTAATAAAAATAAGCATGTTTGGGTTTTTACTATTTATTTATATTTACGCAATAACGCTTTAATATGCTGGGAGATTTGACTGAAAAATACCAAATAATATTAGCATCTAATTCCCCTAGAAGGAAAGAATTATTGACTAAAATAATTCCCATTTTCAAAGTAGAATCTAAAGCAGTAGAAGAAATTTATCCTAATAACTTGGAAGGCGGTGGAGTAGCAACTTATCTTTCTCAACTAAAATCTAAGCCATTTCAACCGCAGGAAAATGAACTTATTATTACCGCAGATACAATTGTAATAATAGATGGCATTATCTTAGGTAAACCTAAAACCCCTGAAGAGGCAATAAATATGCTTACCCTTCTAAGTGGGAAAAAGCATAAAGTAATAACGGGCGTTACTATCCGAACAAAAGATAAAGAACTTTCGTTTTATGACGCAACAAAAGTTGAATTTTATAAACTTCAGCCTGATGAAATTGAATATTATGTAAAAGAACACAAACCTTTTGATAAAGCTGGAGCTTACGGTATTCAAGAATGGATTGGACATGTTGGAATAAAAAAAATAGAAGGAGATTTTTACAATGTTATGGGACTACCTATTCATCGGGTATATCGAGAGTTGAAGCAATTCATTTAACCCATAATTTCAAATACTCTTGGACGTTCAACTGTCACCATTTCAAATGTTATTTGATCAAAAAGTAATTTAAAAGCTTTACCTACTTCTTCCATATCTTCATCGTCTATTTCATACTTCCAAATAATTGTAATATTTGTTTTGTTTGACTTATTATCAGCAAATTCTCTCATAAACTGATAAAGAAACCGAGATGAAGACGTGTTAAAGTATTCGAGACTTACTTCTAATTTTGTTTCTGGCTTAGGATTTTTGAAATATACTTTAATGTATCCAAACAGCGGATCAAAAAAACCGAAGGCATCTTCTGGCATTAGCACCCCAGTAAATGAAAAATAACCTTCATTCAAATCAAATAGTATTTGAGGTGTTTTTTCCATCATATCTAGTTCGAATGCCATAATGCTAATGTAGTTAAAAACTTAGCCGATATTTATATATTTCGTTAGCCTTTAAGTTTTATTCTGTAAACAGGCTATTTTTTAATGTAAACAAGAATTATGTAACTGCCCAGCATGAATTATGCAGAAATTATTTCAAAAATACTTCCTCCAACTTTTCGTGCAAATCTTCTCCTCTTAAGTTTTTAGCGATAATTACCCCGTCCTCGTCTAAAAGAATTGAGTGTGGAATGCTGTTTACACCATATAACTGACCAACTTCATTTGCCCATCCATTTAAATCACCTACCTGCGGCCACGTCAAACCATCTTTGTCAATAGCGGCAACCCAGTTTTCTCCGTTATCATCTAATGAAACACCAAGAATATCAAATCCCATGTCATGATACTTATTATAAGCGGCAACTACATTTGGGTTTTCTTTTCTGCAAGGGCCACACCATGAAGCCCAAAAATCAATCAATAAATAATTCCCTCTCAAACTTTCTAAAGAAATTGGATTTCCTTCAGGATCATTTTGCGTAAACAAAGGAGCCACTGCACCAACTTCTGTCGTTCTCATTTTAGCCGATCTTTCTTGCATTGATACAATATACTTTGAATCCTTTATGTCTTTAGAGAATGTATTAAGCGTCGAATCAATTTGATTTGCTGTAAAGTCATTTAATAAATTGGACACTGCAAGGTATGGAGCAATCACACTTGAAGTATTACCTGCAATATATTCCACTATATATTCACTTATCTTTTCAGATACTGCGTCATAATCAAGATCAATTTGATTCATCGTTGCTGTATCTTCAATTTCTCTCGCTGCCATATAATCAGTCTCCATTTTATCTATTTCTTTATAAAAACCCTCCTGACCCTGATTAAATTTAGTTAAAGCATCTTGAATAGATGAACCTGAAATTGTAACGCTATCTCTATTTAAAGTAGCACCTGAAACTGATATCTGACTATTTTCAACAAACAAAGAAACGTATGCTTTTTTGTCATCGAACCTGAGATACCAAACTTCTGGTAATTCTAAATCTCCAGAAAAGGAAAATTTACCTTCAACAACATCGGCAGAATCTTTATGTTCCCAATTTCCTTTTACGTATTGTGACAAATACGCTTTTGAAATATCTACCCCTCCAAAATCACAATCAATTGTGTATCCTTTTGTTTCCGTAACTTTATTTTCATCTGTTAAGTTCTCACTTTCTTTGTTTTCTGAACAACTAACAAATGTAAAAGCTGTTAATCCAATAATTATAATTTTCTTCATGTTTTAAATTTAATTTAAAATGCAATTATAAATTAATTTTATTAGTTTATAAATATAACTTTCACTTCAAAATGGATTCCTATCACTGGATGAGGATTAATTAACTGTAAGTTTATACTAAGTTTGAATTGTTCTGCAAAAAACAAATTTCTTATAATTATTCCATTAATTACTTACATTTGAGAAATGAAAAAGTTGTTGATTCTTTTCCTTCTTTCGTCTAATACCATATTCTCTCAAGCCGGAAATGATATTCAACGAGCTAATATTCGCGGATCTCTTTCGGTTTTAACTTTTGATTTCAATTTCGATGATTTATTTTGGTCATTTTCTGGCGGTATAGAAGACGTGCAGAATGAATGGGGAGCAAAATTAAACTTTGAGTTTCGACCTTTCAAAAAAAAAGTTCAAATAAGAGAAGACTACAATATTGTCCGACAATACAAAGAGGTGGTATACTTCATATCTCTTGATGCAGACAAAAGATTTCTGCACTTTAACCTATGGGGAACAGATACGCAATTTTTTGCAGGAACAAGAACAGGGTTTTTATTGGGAAACTACAAAGGAACAAACGAAAATAGAAAGCCTAAATTCTTAACAACGCCAATGGCGGGGTTCTGTTTCAACTTCTCAGCTGAAATTAATCTGAAGGTTGGATATATACACTTTTCAGATGGATTAGTAAATGTACCAGACTCAAGAGTTACTCTTGGCTTAAATTTTATTTTAAAATGAAATCAATTAAAAGCATAGGTTTTATAGTATTTATGGGTTTTGCTTTAATTAATTGTTCAAAGCAAAATGACGATTGCGATCCAGATAGGTTTTGTGACACTTTACCACAAGATGGTGGAGATGTGAAAATAAAAGTAACATATAACGGAAATGGAATCCCCATAATTGTATATAACGGTTATGCAGATCAGAATGACATATTATTTTATGACACGCTTTGGAGTGAAGAAAGCACATATTATTTACCGCTTGGAAAAAGGTACGCCGTAGAAGCTTACTACTACGAAGCTAACTCCACCATTATAGCTTTGGATGGAAATAAATTAAAGGAATCTTCATTTTGGAATTGCGATGAAGAATGTTTTGAATTAGCTGAAATTACACTCGATGTAAAAAAACTTTAACGAGTTTCAATATTTCAGATACATTTGCAGTTGAATTTACACGCATGGGAAGTAAAATAGTATACTACGGAATCATATTGCCAATATCTTACCTGCCCTATTTTTTACTGTATGCACTATCCGACTTTGTTTTTGTCGTAATGTATTATATCGTTGGGTACCGTAAAAAAGTTGTATTTGAAAATATTATAAATTCTTTTCCAGAAAAAACAAAAATTGAGCATAAACAAATCATGCGGAAATTTTACCGGCACCTATGTGATTTGATTCTAGAGAGTGTGAAGGGGTTTTCCATTTCTGAAAAGCAGATTAGAAAAAGGATGACAGTTAAAAACCCTGAGGTGGTCGATAAATACTTCGAGCAAGGAAAGGATATAATTTTTGTTGGTGGACATTATAATAATTGGGAAATGCTTGCTCTGGGAATTGGCCTTATTTCAAAGCATATACCTGTTGGGATTTACAAGCCACTAAACAATGAATTCTTCAATCAAAAAGTTCTTGATTCTAGACAAAAGTATGGTTTGATTATGCGACCAATGAAACAAACCAAAGCTTGTTTTGATGAAACCCTAGATAAACCAAAAGCGATTATATTTGGGGCTGATCAGCGCCCAGGAAACCCAACAAAAGCTGTTTGGATGCAATTTCTAAACCAAGATACTCCTGTTTCATTTGGAGTAGAGAAATTTGGGAAAGAATACAATCTACCAATCGTTTTTGGAGCGATTCGTAAAATCAAAAGGGGACATTACGATTTTGAATACACGTTGTTATTCGAAGAACCTGCCAAAACTGAGTATGGTGAAATTACCAAAGCGCATACATTAACATTGGAAAAAGACATCCAGGAAAACCCGCAATATTGGTTATGGAGTCATAAAAGATGGAAACACAAGCGACCAGACTCTTTAAAGTAGCTCATCATCTTCAGTTACTCCTACCCTTTCCAGCCACTGAACGTATTCATCACTGATTAAAAAAGCGGGGTATGCCATAAATTCCTTATCCCAATTGATATTTCGAACGTCAAAGTAATCTTCCATTACCAATAAGCTCTCTGCAGCTAGAATAAATTCTTTCATTTCAATCAAACAGACAATTTTTGCAAAATGTATATTCGGAATTGCTGGATCCATTATAAGTGCTTGATTGTATAACTCTAGCGCTCTCGAATAATTATACTCCTCAAAATACGCTACCGCTTTTAAATATGTTAAAATTGGGTCATCACCAATTGAGTTACCTAATCTGTCAATAGCTTCTCTTACTTCCCCATAACTTTTCAAATCAAGATTTAAATAGTATTGCCTCAACCAATACCATTCTGTACTTCCTTCTTTTCCAATTTCATATGTTTTTTCCAATATGGCATTAGTCCGTAATTGAGCAGAAGAATGAAAATCTGCGTTATATTTTATAGATTTCATTATCGCTGTTTCTCTTAAGGCAATGTCCATCTTAGAATAATATAATTCTGCTAAACTAGGGTTCAAAGAAGAAAAAGCAGTAATTGATGAATCCATAAACCTAAAACCTTCCCTCATATCTTTATAACTCAGTTGTCTTTTTTCATGCACAAGAGCAACTAATTCCGTCATCATAGCATCGAAACTATGAGGGGAGTAAAAAGAAGTAAAATCAGAAATTACAATTGAATCATCTATTACAGAAAGTATTACTCTATAGTAATTCACTTCGAGAGGTGCCGTAAATAACCTAAGCCAAATTATGTTATTCTCGTTCTGAACTTCATAAAACTGAAAGTCTAACTCTCCGCCTAATAAAATAGTTTGATGTAAAACTGAAAATAAATCGAAGTTATTGAATACATCTTTATTAGCTAAAAGGTTGGAAACAAAAATCGAGTCCGAATTGTATTTAATTTGAATTTTACTTCTTGCACTAACTGTATCCGCATTATAAATATCCAGAATAAAGTAATTAGCGAATTCAGAGGCGTTTACACTGTCAATATTCAACTTATTAGGAATGAAAACAACATCTTTTTCACCTTTATTTTCATTGTTGCAAGAAAAAACAACAAAAAGAACTAAAAAAAATAATACACATAAATTACTAATATAGTGATATTTATTCATTTTTAAACACTTACTTACGACACTAAACGAATGTTAATTAGTTAAAGTACGGATAACATTTTGAAACCTCCATTACTTTGCACCGTCGATACCAAAATATAGACAGAATAAAACTACTATTTAATTACTAACCCGTTACGCTATCTATGAATAGTTAGTAACAAAACAAACACACATTTATTATGAATAACTTAAGAAACAGAGTACAATTAATCGGAAATTTAGGAACTACACCAGAAGTAATCGATTTAAAAGAAGGTAGAAAACTAGTAAAACTTACACTCGCTACAAATGATACGTACAAGAATAAAAAAGGCGAAACGATCAAAGAAACCCAATGGCACAACCTAACAGTTTTTGGAAACCTTGCTGAAATCGCTGAACAACATCTTGAAAAAGGAAAAGAGGTATGTATTGAAGGTAAATTAAACAACCGCACATATGACGATAAAGACGGGAACAAAAGATATGTAACCGAGATCGTTGTACAAGAATTATTAATGCTAGGTAAAAAACAATAGTTAATACTTAGACAGTAACGCTCACAATCTAGTGAGCGTTACTTTTTTTTAAAAAAACAACACAACAATATAAATATACTTATTAACCTTATGATAAACGCAAATACACTAGAACAAGCAGATACTGAGCACCACCGACCAACCATTAATGACCTTCGTAAATTTGAAAATTTATCGGAAGCGGTTATGTTCGACTTAACTAACGAAGAATTTGAAAAAATGATGAATCAAATTGATTGCTCAGCATGCATAGAACCGCTATTTTTCCCTATTTCAACTGCAGATCTGGAGCCACAATCTCTTGGCTATTACTAAAAAAAAGGCTTAATAAGCCCCAATCTATTATTACCTCAAAACAAAACATCAAATTATGATGACAAAAGGCGGAGCCGTATATATACTCACCAACAAAAACAATAACGTACTTTATACAGGAGTGACGAGTAATCTCCCCGTTAGAATGTACCAGCATAAATTTAAAAATTACCACATAGCTTTTACGAGTAGATACAGCGTTAACAAACTAGTTTATTACAAAGGTTTTCATTCTATCTTAGAGGCTATTGCTGAAGAAAAAAGAATAAAATCAGGATCTAGAAAGAATAAAATAATTCTAGTTGAAACATCAAACCCTAACTGGGATGATTTATCTAGTCAGTTGTAAAGCGAACATCTTTCATGAGATTGCCGCAGTTTGCTAAAACGCAAAGTTCGCAATGACGACACGCGGGGGCACCATTGCGAAGGCGCAGCTTGCGGCAATCCCACGTTGGATTGAGGAGATTGCCACACTTTGCTAAAACGCAAAGTTCGCAATGACGACACGCGGGGGCACCATTGCGAAGGCGCAGCCTGCGGCAATCTCGCGTTGGATTGAGGAGATTGCCGCACTTTGCTAAAAAGCAAAGTGAGCAATCACGATAAGTAAGGGAACGATGTGAAATGGACTATATGTGGGGGGATTTGTCTTATTCTACTTTTAGCTACTAAATCTACTACACTTTCCGCTTAAACGTTATTTCAAAACAGCTGCCTGCTCCAGTTTTCGATTTCGCAATAATATTGCCCTTATTAATATTTACATATTCCTTTGCGATACTCAATCCCAGACCGGTCCCCTTAATATCTGTGACGTTATTAGCACGGAAAAAAGGTTCAAATAGATGCGCTTGTTCCTCTTCAGGAATACCAACCCCATAATCTATAATAGAAATGATCACCTTTGTTTCTTCAAATTGCAACCTAAGCTGAGGATTATCCTTGCTAATAGAATATTTAAAAGCATTGTTGATCAAATTATTTAATGTGTGGCTCAATAATTTAGGATCTAACATTACTTTATAAGGCTCGCCCGTTATAAATATATCTATGGTTCTACCATCTTTTTGTATCAAATTAAAGTCATTAGTCAATCGCTCACAAAAAACTACTAAATCCAGGTTCAAAGGTCTATAGGGAACATTTCCAGAAGTAAGTACGCCTAGTTTAAGCACATCGTCCATTAAATCGGTCATTGTAGAAATTGCTATTTGAATCCGGCCAGTTATTTTTTTGAGACCTTCCAAATCTTCGATTTTTTGGGAAGTGACAAACATTTCAAGTAACTCCGTATTGGATTGTATAATTGACAACGGTGTTCTAAATTGGTGTGAGGCAGTTGAAACAAAGCTAGTTTTTAGCTGTCCTAGCTCTTTTTCTTTGTTCAAGCTAACGTCTAATTCCTTTGCTTTTCTATTTAAATCCCTATTCTTATTTTCCAATTTCTCTTGCATTTTTATTATCGAAGAGCTAAATGAAAGCAGAATTAATAGAAGTATAAGTACCGCTGATAGAGTATTTACAAGAGATAGATAACTTAAAACTTCACTGTTGATAGTGTATTTTGGGTGATGATTTGATAATAAAAAGTACAACAGCAAATACAGACTAAAAACTGAAATCAAATAAAGTGTTTTTTTCCAAAACTTCCAGCCAGTATAAAGAAAGAGAGAAGACACCAGAATAATGAAATAAATATTAAAGTTGCTTTCCCAACCAATAAAGTATTCTCCCAAAATTATTCCGATTATGGCATTTAAACTCGCCAGAACAAAAGGTAGTTCAATAAATTTATTTTTGAATAATTGCCGCCAAAATAAAAACAAAACAACTGTTAACGTGGCAAAAACAACCATTTCAGGCACTCCTAGGATAATATAAAAGATACTCAAGAAAAGATGAACACAACTACCGGCCAAACAAGCTATAGTCATCGACTTTGAAAAACGATCAGAGACAGTTTGCTCGTGCTGAATTTGGATACTACGGTCTGACATACAAATACTAGGTAATTGTTTATTCAACTAATCTGAATGCTTAAAGAATTTCAGATGTTTTAAAAACAAAAGCTTTACAATTAGCAATATTATCAATATTCCTGTAAAACTAATTGGTTTTATTGAATATTTCAAGATCAATCTTTTCTTATCAAGTATATTTTTAAATCCTTTCTTTTGCAAAAGTTATTTCAAAATTACTCCCTTTTTCCAATGTAGATTTAACCACAATATTGCCCTTATTAACCTCAATGTATTCTTTTGCGATACTCAAACCTAATCCTGTGCCTTGAATTTCTGAAACATTCTCTGCACGGAAGAAGGGTTCAAACAAATGTTTTCGTTCATTTTCAGGAATACCTACCCCGTAATCTTTTATCGATATAACCAATTCTGTTGGTTTAAAATTTATGCTCAGCTCAGGTTGCTCATTTCCAACAGAATATTTAAAAGCATTATTAATTAAATTAGACAATGAATGTTCTAATAGTTTAGAGTCTAAAGATGGCTGATATATGTCTCCACTATAAACAAAGTCAATATTTCTTCCATCCTGTTGAACCGCATTAAATTCTTCCACCATTTTTCTACAAAAATCAATTAAATCTATTTCTTTCGGGTTACACGAAACCTTTCCAGCTGTTAGCTTACCAAGAGTCAGCACATCATCCATCAGATCAGTCATTTTGGAAATTGCCACAGTAATGCGATCGGTTACTTTTCTATATTTTACGGGGTCGGAATTATTGCCCGTATTAGTCAACATCGCAAGTAACTCAGTATTAGATTGAATTACCGCTAAGGGTGTTCTAAATTGATGTGATGCAACGGTAACAAAACTTGACTTTAATTGACCCAGTTCCTTTTCTTTAAGCAATGATTCTTTTAACTTCTTTTCACTATTTATTAACTCTGCAGTTCGTTTGTTTACTTTTTCTTCAAGACTATCGTTCAATTCATTCAATTGTTCTTGTGCAGTTTTCTTTTCAGTTATATCGGCAGCTATTCCCGTCATGAAAAATGGTGTGCCATCCTGATTTTTAATAATTCGCGTTTTACTGTTAATCCATTTTATTTTTTGATCTGTAGTTACTATCCTATACTCTAATTCCGCAAAACCTTTACTAAAAATAGCTTCACTACCTTTCAGAACTTTTCCTTTATCATCTGGGTGAATCATATCCATCCAAAGGTTAGTTTTTTTAAACCAATCAACCTTAGGAGTACCGTATAAACTTTCTACTGAATCACTTACGTACTCCATTTGTTGATCAGGCAAGCTACGTCCCCAAACAACTTCTTCTAATGACCCCATTACAAGTTCCAATCTATCTTTGGTGGCAATTAATAACTCTTTTTGCCGGTCAATTTCTATTGACGCCTCCAATAACTCTTCTTTTTCTTCTAATTGTATTTTAATTTTTCTCTGTCCATTCACAAAGTATGTTTGAATGCCAAAAAGAAGAATCGATATCAAAATAAAATTTGCTCCATAAACTAGTACAATAGCATTTTCATCTATTTCTTCGGG
>Ga0209223_10005201_pt1 | contig 11577 bp, 9 predicted proteins | sample COG_06_FD_184750 | JGI IMG/M metagenome (GOLD analysis project Ga0209223, IMG submission 184750) | Pelagic Microbial community sample from North Sea - COGITO 998_met_06 (SPAdes) (version 2) | ecosystem: Environmental > Aquatic > Marine > Neritic zone/Coastal water | place: Helgoland, sampling...
GTATCTATTTTTCGGGTCGACAACCCGCATACAAAACCCGTATGGGTATGGGAACGGCTCATCAGGTCAATCAATTCCCAGTATCCGAACGTGGTCTTTTTGGCAGAGGCATTCACCCGCGAACCCATGATGCGGGCGCTGGCGCAAGTCGGGTTCCAGCAGTCATACACCTACTTCACTTGGAAGAACTCCAAGTGGGAACTAGAGGAATACCTCTCCGAGCTTTCCGGGCCGAAAGCTGCCTACATGAGACCAAACCTGTTCACCAATACTCCGGATATCCTTCACTCGTATCTACAATCGGGGATGCCTGCGGCATTTGCTATCAGAGTTACGCTCGCGGCAACCCTTTCACCCACCTACGGAATCTATAGCGGCTTCGAACTTTACGAACATGTCGCACTTCGCCCTGGCAGCGAGGAATATCTCGATACTGAGAAGTTCCAATTGCGGCCCCGAGATTGGGCACTCGCCCAGCGGCAAGGCCGCTCACTCACCCCTTACATCACCATGTTGAATGAGATTCGGCGCAGCAGCCCTGCCTTGCAGGAACTCCGCACCCTGCGGTTCCATGAGAGTGACTCTCCTGACGTGATCGCTTTCTCAAAACGCGGCGGGCAACATGGAGAAGACGTTATTTTGGTGGTGTGCAACACAGATCCTTACAATGAATACTCGACGACTGTTCATTGGGACATGCCCGAACTCGGACTTCAGTGGGGCGATCAGTTTGCCGTAACAGACTTCATCACAGGTGCCACGTGGCGATGGACCGAGAATACTTTTGTCAAATTGAATCCTTACGGCGATGTTGCACACATTGCGAAAATAGTAACTCCCGTTGAGCCACTAACTGTTTACTCAACTTCTGACCAAGCAAGTGAAAAGAACTGACAGCGTGAATCCATTACATCAAGAATTTGAGCGACTCCTCGACGGATCTCACTTCAATCCGCATTCGATCCTGGGACGCCACGTTGAGGACAATTATGTGGTAATTCGAACACTTAAGTCGCATGCATTAGGCGTTGATGTGAAATTCTCCGACGTCATTTACCCAATGACACCTGAGATCCCAGGCGTTTGGACCCTTCGGCTCCCCATAGCTGAAGTCAATTCTTCACATTACGTTTTTGTCACACGCTATGAGACTGGAACTTTTTCCAGTCATGACGCCTATGCCTTTCTCCCCACGCTCGGAGAAATTGATCTCCACCTGATCGGCGAAGGCAGGCACGAACAACTGTGGAAGGTTCTCGGTGCACATCCGAGGGTTATCTCGGACGGTGAAGATACGGTTTCCGGAACGGCGTTTTCAGTGTGGGCACCCAATGCTCACGGGGTTCGCGTGGTGGGCGAATTCAATTTTTGGGATGGTTCGGCACACCCCATGCGTTCCCTCGGAGCAACCGGCGTCTGGGAACTCTTCATTCCAGGCGTGCCCGCGGGAACGGCCTACAAATTCAGCATCTTGGATTCAACAGGAAAATGGGTCATGAAAGCAGATCCCATGGCCTTCGCCGCCGAAGTTCCACCAGCAACTGCTTCCATTGTTTATGAATCCAGCTACCAGTGGACCGACACTGCATGGATCGATAGACGCGCCAGTCGCAACCCACACCTTCTTCCGATGTCAACATACGAGGTTCACTTAGGTTCGTGGCGAGTCGGCTTGGACTACCTCGCCATGGCAGAGGAACTTGTTGACTACGTTAATTCAGCCGGCTTCACACATGTCGAATTTTTGCCCGTTGCCGAGCACCCGTACGGTCCTTCGTGGGGCTACCAAGTAACTTCTTATTTCGCGCCAACTTCCAGATTCGGTACCCCAGACCAATTTCGCTACTTGGTGGACACATTGCACCACAACGGAATCGGAGTAATCCTGGATTGGGTTCCAGCTCACTTCCCAAAAGATGCTTGGGCACTTGCCAATTTTGACGGAACACACCTGTACGAGCACGCAGACCCCCGTCGCGGCGAGCACCCCGATTGGGGCACCTTAATTTTTGACTTTGGCCGAAAAGAGGTGCGCAATTTTTTGGTTGCCAACGCTCTTTACTGGCTCGAAGAGTTCCATATTGACGGTCTTCGAGTAGATGCCGTCGCATCCATGTTGTACCTCGATTACTCTCGTGAAGGAGACCAGTGGCTTCCTAACCAGTACGGAGGTCGCGAAAATCTTGACGCTGTCTCATTCCTCCAAGAAATGAATGCCACGGTCTACAAAAGGGTTCCCGGTGTTATCACGATCGCTGAAGAATCCACTGCCTGGCCTGGGGTGACCCGTCCAACTGATCTTGGTGGGTTGGGGTTCGGATTTAAGTGGAACATGGGATGGATGCACGATTCACTCGGCTACGTTCAGCATGAAAGCATTCATCGGAAATATCACCACGACGAAATGACTTTTTCACTGATGTACTCCTTCAGTGAAAATTTCGTGCTTCCGTTCTCACATGACGAAGTCGTACACGGAAAAGGTTCGCTGATCGCACGAATGTCAGGTGATCGTTGGCAAGCGCTTGCTAACTTGCGCACATACCTCGCATTCATGTGGGCACACCCGGGTAAGAAATTAATTTTCATGGGATCAGAATTTGCCCAGTCGAGCGAGTGGTCGAGCGAACGTGGACTGGATTGGCACCTACTGCAATTCGAGGAGCACCAAGGGATACTCAACACGGTCACAGACTTGAATACTTTGTACGCGGGCACTCGGGCATTGTGGGAACGCGATAGCGATCCACGCGGATTCGAATGGATCGATGGAAGCGATACCGAGTCAAATATTTTCAGTTGGATTCGGTGGTCTGATCACGATGAATGCATAGCTTTTGTCGCGAATTTCTCACCGGAGGTGCTCTACGACTTCCCGTTGGCGTTGCCTAGATCGGGTGAGTGGATCGAAGTTCTCAATACCGATTCGCCACATTACGGTGGAACAGGTGCTGGCAACTACGGGCACATTTATGCTCAGGATATTGAATGGTCTGGAAAACCAGCAATGGCTCGAATTACGGTCCCGCCACTCTCGGCTTCATTCTTTGAGTACAAGGGCTAAAAGAGCGCGTTAGCAAGTGCCACGCGCGCTGGCGCGACGCTCGGGTCTTCTCCTGCCAGAGCAAAATACTCAACAAGTCTGGTGCGTGCCAACTCACGATCTGCGCCTTCGGAAACCTGAACCGCCTTGATGCCTGCACCCAATGCGAGCTCCCATTCGCCACCTGCTGCTGCAAGGTCGGCCGTCACCAGCAAGTCGACAAACGACTCACCAACCGGCGCGGAAACACCGTCGGTTCGCTCAAAAATTCCGGCCATGATCAATCCCCCTTGCGCATCAAGATCAGCGGGATCGCTGTCAAGAATTGTTTGGTAAGCACGTTTAGCCGCGTCCCACTCCCCCGCATTAATGGCATCCACAGCTGCGTCAAAACGGGGATCTTCGGGTTCCTCCTCGGCAGTTTCGGTTGGTTCATGATTGGGCTCGGGAATGGGTGCGCTCAGCCCCTGCTCCGCCGCGAGTTCCAAGAGTTTTTCAAAAATTTGTTTCACTTGATCTTTTGGGTATGCGCCTTGGAAGAGTGGAATAAGTTGCCCTTTAATTACTGCAAAAACTGACGGGATCGACTGCACCTGAAGTGCCTGCGACACGGATGGTTCAGCGTCTGCATCAACTTTTGCAATCAGCAGGCGGCCTGTGTATTCGTGCGCAAGTTCTTCCAAGATTGGAGAGAGCTGCTTACATGGAGCGCACCACGTTGCCCACACATCAATGATAACCGGAATCGTTTCCGAAGCCTTGAGAACAAGTGTCTCGAATGAATCGGCCGTGACGTCTATAACGGGCGAGTTTCCAGCAGTCGTGCTCGCCTTCTTGGGACCGAGGGATGAAAGGTCTACTGCGCCTGCAAATGAAGGAGTGTTCATACTCATGGCTCTATTCTGACTTACGACGGGGTGCTCATGGCATCGCGGATGAGTTCTACGGCGGAGGCTTCGCTTAAGGTGCCTGCTGCACACCTTTTGGCTAGTGTCTGTTCAGCTTCCACGGCTCGGGCTTGATGTGCTAAATCGTTCAATATTCGGGACATCAACGACTCCCTTATTCGACTTACACGCTTGGCCTCAAGCAGTCCGTTCTCTGCAAGGAAATTTCGGTGTAGTGCGATCGAGGCCGAAAGTTCCGGAAAACCCGCGCCCTCCGTTGCGATCGTCGGGATTACAGGTGAGATCCAGCCATTCGATTCGCCAGACATTGCAAGCATCCCTCTGAGTTCACGGGCTGTGGCGTCAGCTCCGGGCCGGTCCGCCTTGTTGACGGTAAAGATGTCTGCAATTTCCAGGATCCCCGCTTTGGCTGCTTGTATTCCGTCACCAGCTCCCGGCGCTGCCATAACAATGGATGTATCTGCCATCTTGGCAACCTCAATCTCAGATTGCCCCACTCCCACAGTTTCAATAATTATCACCTCGAAGCCTGCTGCCGAAATCACTTTCAGCACACTGTAAATACTCTCCGTTAGACCTCCGAGGTGTCCCCTCGCTGCCAGTGATCTGATGAAGACTCCTGGATCGCGTGCATGCTCTTGCATCCGAATTCGATCACCTAATAGAGCGCCCTTGCTAAAAGTTGAAGAAGGGTCCACGGCCAGGACCGCAACTTTTTTTCCCTCACCGCGCAACTGAGTGATGAGCGCAGAAGTCGAGGTGGACTTCCCTACTCCTGGAGGTCCTGTTAAACCAATGATATGAGCGCTTGGTGTGGGAAGTGCCGAGAGAAATTCCGCGGAGCCGATCCCTGCATTCTCAACGAGGGTGACCTGCTGTGCTAGCTCGCGAATATTCCCGATTGGCCCGGCGTCAGTGCTCATGTCCTCAGATTATTGCCCGTGCTCGAATCAGGCTCAAGGGACACGGATGAGGAGTGCATCTCCTTGTCCGCCACCGCCACACAATGCGGCTGCGCCGACCCCTCCTCCGCGGCGCCGCAGTTCGTGAGCGAGATGCAACACAAGGCGAGCTCCTGAAGCACCAATAGGGTGACCCAAGGCTATTGCGCCTCCATTGACATTCACGTGCTCAAGGTCAGCTCGAGCGCCCTCTTCGACCAAAATTCGACTGGAGACAATGGAGACGGCCGCGAATGCTTCATTGATTTCGAATAGATCAATGTGTTCAATGGGGAGTCCAGCCCGACGGCAGGCCGCCAAAATGGCACGAGCCGGCTGTTCGTGAAGGCTTGCATCAGGGCCGGCTACATTCCCATGGGCACCAATTTCAGCTAGCCACGTAAGTCCCAGTTCTACCGCTCGATTCTTGCTCATCACGACCACTGCCGCGGCCCCGTCTGAGATCTGTGATGCGTTTCCAGCGGTGACAGTCCCTTCTTTATCAAATACTGGTCGAAGAGCGGCCAAGCTCTCTTCGCTGGTGTCAGTCCTTATTCCTTCGTCTTGTGTGACAATAATGGAGTCGCCTTTTCGGACTGGAACTGCGACTGAAGTGATTTCGCTGTTCAAGAGTTCGCGGGATGCCGACGCACGCTGGTGTGAGAGCGCAGCGGCTGCATCCTGTTCCGCGCGCGTGAGGGAGTAGCGCCCGTTATAACGTTCCGTCGCTGAACCCATGGCTTCCTCGTCGAAGGCGCAGGTCAGACCGTCAAAGAGCATCGAGTCAACCAGTGTCCCGTCACCAAACATAACTCCATCACGCGACCCCTTCAGCAGGTGTGGGGATTGAGTCATGGATTCCATCCCACCTGCCACGACAATTTCGGCCTCCCCCGCGCGTATCAATTGGTCCGCTAATGCGATAGCGCTGATACCAGAGAGGCACAACTTATTAACTGTCATTGCCGGTACATTCATGCTGATGCCAGCAAGGACTGCTGCCTGACGCGCGGGATTCTGTCCGGCACCGGCTTGCAAGACCTGCCCCATAATTGTGTAATCGACGTCACTTGGATTTACGCCTGACCGCTCCAAAGCAGCGGAAATTGCCATTCCGCCAAGTTCGGGACCGGAAAAAGACTTGAGCGCCCCCTGAAATTTCCCTACCGGGGTTCTGGCTCCCTCGACAATTACATTGGGCTCAAAATCGCCGATCGTAATTCTAAATTGCGTCACGGATGCTCCCCTTTAATCTACTCTGTGGCTCAACACTGTCAGTCAGATTAGACTAGACCCATGCCAACACACGACGTCACCGAATTAAAGAAGTTAATAGTTGGAATTGATCACATTGGAATCGCGGTTCCAGATTTAGACACTGGGCGTAACCTTTTTGCAGGAATTCTCGGATTAGACGAGCACCACACGGAAATAAACGAGGGCCAAGGTGTGAGTGAGTCCATGTTGGCATTTCCTGATTCGAACGGTGAGATTCAGTTATTAGCCCCGCTCAGCCCAGACACTACGATCGGCAAGTTTCTCGCTACTCGCGGTCCCGGTATTCAACAACTGGCGCTTCGAGTCAGCGACGTCGAGGCTGTCGCGTCACACATGCGAGAACAAGGAATTCGAATGCTCTACGACGTGCCACGGGTTGGCACGGCAGGGAGTTCGGTGAATTTCGCGCATCCCGCAGATTGTGGGGGCGTGTTAATCGAGTTTGTCCAACATGCCTGAACCCGACCTGTTGAATAATCCCATTGTGGCTCTATCGATTGGGGCATTCGGCGCCCTGCTGTTGATTGGTTTGGTCCGCAAGGCCCGCATGTTGTTCATGCTAGGTGTGTTGGGCATCACTCTCACAATCGGACTTATTGTCGTGAAAATGGGTTTATAGCCGTCGGTTTTGTGTTTAATGAGACAATGCAAGAGATAATTGACGCCATAGAAGCACACGCTGATCGTGCAACGTTTGAAGCGCTCAACATCCCCGACACGTACCGCGCCGCCTTTGTTCGCAAGGAAGACGTTGACATGTTCGCAGGGGTGGAGTCACAGGAGAAAGACCCGCGGCGCAGTATCAATATTGGTCAAGTACCACTGCCGGAACTCGCCCCGGGGGAAGCCTTGATCGCCGTTATGGCCTCGAGTATCAACTACAACACGGTGTGGAGCGCGATTTTTGAACCTGTTTCCACATTTGGGCTCCTTCAACGTTATGCGAAAACCCATCCACATGGGATTCGTCACGACCTGGATTATCACGTGATCGGCTCGGATGCCGCCGGTGTTGTCTTGCGGGTTGGACCTGGTGTGAGCGCATATGCACCCGGTGATCGAGTGGTCGCTCACTGTCTGAGCGTTGAGCTCGAGTCACCCGCGGGTCACAATGACTCAATGCTTGATCCTGATCAACGCATTTGGGGATTTGAAACAAATTTTGGCGGACTCGCTGAACTCGCTGTTGTTAAGTCGAATCAACTCATGCCAAAGCCCGAACACCTCACATGGGAGGAGGCCGCTGTTCCCGGACTTGTCAATTCAACGGCTTACCGTCAACTGGTTTCAAAAAACGGCGCAGGAATGAAACAAGGCGATGTCGTTTTAATCTGGGGCGCCTCTGGTGGGCTTGGGTCTTATGCAACCCAGTACGCACTCAACGGAGGAGCTATACCGGTGTGTGTCGTTTCTAGCGCCGAGAAGGCCGAGATCGTCAGGTCTATGGGAGCGGATCTTGTTATCGACCGAAGTGTTGAAAATTACAAGTTTTGGAAAGACGAACACACCCAAGACCCTAAAGAGTGGCAACGCCTGGGTAAGAAGATTCGTGAACTCACCGGCGGAGAAGACCCCGACATTGTTTTCGAGCATCCGGGGCGCGAAACTTTCGGGGCGAGTGTCTATGTCGCTCGTAAAGGCGGAATTATTGCGACGTGCGCTTCGACTTCAGGGTTCATGCACGAATACGACAATAGATTTTTATGGATGAACCTGAAGAAAATCGTCGGTACCCACTTTGCAAATTACCGTGAAGCATTTGAGGCTAATCGACTGATTTCCAAAGGGCTCATTCACCCAACCCTCTCACGAGTCTTTCCCCTTGAACAAGCAGGAGACGCCGCCTTCGAAGTTCACCGGAATCTGCACCAGGGGAAGGTTGGAGTACTTGCACTTGCTCCCGAAGCTGGTCTTGGTGTGAGTGATCCCGAGTTGCGCGCCAAAGTCTTAGACAAAGTGAATCGGTTTACTGCAATTTAGTGTGAGGGCAGGTCAGTCCATCGCTCGCTCTCGCCGTTCCACTCGGTGGGCAGAGGAGCAGATTGAGGTGCGACAAGTTCCGTGATTCGATTCAACACCTGGTAGACGAACTTCTCCCCCACCAACAGGTGCTTTGCTCCAACGACTGGTTCAATCGTAATGTCCTTAGCCCTGGCGAATCTTTCACGCGCTACTTGGGGAACAAGATAGTCATCATGTTCCGGTATCAAGGCGTGAACGGGAAGGCCTGCTCCATTCCAACGTAGAAGTTCCTCGGGGCTCGTGTACCGCAATGGTGGTGAGAGCAAAATAGCTCCGCTTATTCCAGTGAAGTCGAGATTGCGCAAAATTACATCTGTTCCAAATGACCACCCGAGGACCCAAATATTGGGAAGACCGCGCTCTTGGGCAAAAGAAATAGCCGCAGCGAGATCGAGACCTTCCCCATGTGAAGCGTCAAAACTACCCTCGCTCGTACCTCTCACGCTTGTCGTGCCTCGAGTATTGAAACGAAGAACGGCAATATTAGCTAAAGCAGGCAATCGCCATGACATCTTGCGCAAAATATGGCTGTCCATCATGCCACCATGGGTGGGAAGCGGGTGGACACAAATTACGGTTGCCACCGTGTTCGAACGATTTATGGGACTGGCTAATTCGCCGACGATGGTCAACGAGTCCGACGTGATAAAACTAACCTGTTCCCGAGTCGCGGGCAGCACTGAATTTGGTGAAATTATTGTCACTATCGACCTCGCGGACCCCGAGAACTTCGATGTGTCCAACATGGCGTGTGCCAATGACGCCTTTCCTCAGCGCCCTGCGGAATGTCCGCCGGCCATGCAACAACATGCGGGGTCGCCGGCCGAATTTCATGGTCACACCCGGGGCACCGATAGGTTTTTGTCGAGGCAGATCCGGTTAATTTACGCACATGCCACTCACCATCGGGATGGGACTCAGTAGCAATCGCACTACCTGAAAATGGCCGTGGTTCGCTGACCGCCCTTCGGTGCTTTCGCCCCACGACACAACCCCTTACACGTTAGTACTTACGGAAACCTCGCCCAACTTTACGCCCGATGAATCCGGCGGTAACCAGGTGTTCTAATTGCGCAGCAGGGGCAAAGCCAGGTTCGCGAAATTCACGGTAGAGCGTATTGACAATCGCGAGTGAGACGTCAAGGCCAACCGCGTCGAGGAGCTCAAATGGCCCCATTGGATAACCGCAACCCAATTTCATCGCTGTATCGATATCTTCGATGGTCGCATAATTACTTGAAGCCATGGCAATGGCATTGTTGAGATAGGGAAATAGCAATGCATTAACGATAAAACCGGCACGATCAGAGCACAGAACTGGGTTCTTACCGAGTTCCCGCATGAGTTGCGTGCACCGATCAACCACGGCGAGTTCAGTAGCCACGGTGCTCACGACTTCAACGAGTGACATCACGGGTGCCGGATTAAAGAAGTGAATTCCAAGGAATTTGTCCATTCGCGAAGTGCAAGCTGCCAGCTCGATCACAGATAGGCTGGAAGTCGTAGTTGCGAAGATAACTTCTGGGGCTAGCAGACCGTCCAGTGTTGCGAAAATCTCGCATTTGGGCGCAAGTTCCTCAGCGATTGCCTCAATGACTAATTCAACCTTCCCCACGAATTCTTCAGGATTTTCACATGTTGTGATTCGCGCAAGCTGTGCGTTTTTTGCTTCTTCGGTAATCCGACTCTTTGCAACCAGCTTGGTCCATGAAGCGTCTAAAGAATTGACAACTTCCTGTGATCGCTGCTTACTTCGCGTAAGTACCAGCACATTGACACCGGCCGACGCGAAAACGGATGCGATCCCCGTTGCCATGGTGCCAGAGCCGACCACTCCAACCGAAGTGATCCCCGAAGCGGCCATTGCACCTTCCTGCGCGGGTGTCTGCGAGTCACTGACTACTACCGGAACGTTGTTTCCTTCATACGTGTAAAAGCCATGTCCACTCTTGCGCCCAAGCCTTCCGGCCGACACTAATTGTTTGAGTAAGGCACTAGGTGCATGCAGTCTGTCTCTACTCTCGCGGTACATGGTGTCAAGAATTTGTAGCGAGGTGTCCAAACCAATTAGGTCAAGCAGTGCGAGTGGGCCCATGGGCAGGCCACAACCAAACTTCATTGCGCTATCGATGTCTTCGCGGGATGCATATTTTTGTTCATACATCGTTATGGCTTGGTTTAAGTATCCGAATAGCAATGAATTAGCGATAAAACCCGCGCGGTCATTGACGAGAACCGGCTCTTTGCCCAAGCTTTGGGCAAAGTCCATGCACGTTGTAATAATCGCTTCATCTGTTGTCACCGTCGTGACAATCTCCACAAATTTTTGAACCATTGCAGGATTGAAAAAGTGCATTCCAATGACGCGACTCGGTCGACTGGTTGCTACGGAAAGTTGGGTTACAGAGAGTGCTGAAGTGTTGGTTGCCATGATTGCATTTGGCCCCAAAATAGCGTCCAAATCTAAGAAGAGTTCTGACTTAATGCCTAGGTCTTCGGTGATGGCTTCAATGACGAGGTCACAGTCTGCCAAACGGCTGAGGTCAGTAGTTAGTTCAACATTTGCAAGAATCACTTCCGCTTGCTCCGTCGAGATCTTAGATCCATGGACGCCACGCTCAATTGACCGACGAATGCGAGATTCCGCGTAACTGGTGCCCTTCTCACCCAAGTCAACACCGATCACGAAATAGCCAGATCGCGCAATAACTTCAACGATCCCTGATCCCATTGTTCCCAGGCCCACAACACCTATTTGATTGAGTTCCACAACGCACCCCTTTCCAGAAAATATGGTTAAAACAATCTCAAACTAGGGTCGTCTAGGCCCTTTAATACTTCGTAGTCAACCCTGACACAAGTAATTCCACGATCCTGCGCGAGTGTTTTTGCCTGTGGCCTGATTTCCTGTGCCGCGTAGATACCGCTCACTGGGGCCAGCAGCGGATCTCTATTGAGCAACTCAAGATACCGGGTAAGTTGCTCAACGCCATCAATCTCACCGCGTCGTTTAATTTCAATGGCAACGGATCCACCGGCGGCCGCTTTACACAATAGATCGACCGGGCCAATAGCCGTCGGGTATTCGCGGCGTACCAATGTCAGGCCATCCCCTAAAGCGTCAAGATTCTCAGCAAGAAGTTTTTGCAGGTGTGACTCAACGCCATCTTTAATCAACCCCGGGTCTACACCGAGTGCATGTTTGTAGTCCGCATGTATCTCGTGAACCGTGATGGTGAGTAGCTCTCCGCCCCGATTGACAACTTCGAATGTGAGTTCACCCTCAACGGTTGACTCACTGACTGAGCAGGGTGGACTCATCCAGTTCAAGGGCTTGTAGGAGCCACCATCAGAGTGAATCAATACCGAACCGTCTGCCTTAAAC
>Ga0209223_10005202_pt1 | contig 11577 bp, 12 predicted proteins | sample COG_06_FD_184750 | JGI IMG/M metagenome (GOLD analysis project Ga0209223, IMG submission 184750) | Pelagic Microbial community sample from North Sea - COGITO 998_met_06 (SPAdes) (version 2) | ecosystem: Environmental > Aquatic > Marine > Neritic zone/Coastal water | place: Helgoland, sampling...
GTGTATGGCGTGCTAGATCCTGCTAAACACTTTTTGGCTCAAGCTTCTGGTAATTCCATGGATGGCGGTGACAAGCCAATTAGGGACGGTGACTATCTTCTTTTCGAGCTTCTTCCGCCCAGAAGGGGAGCTAGCCAGATCGCGTCAAACGAGATTCGAGAGCCGACTGTGGAGGATTTAGGGTTTGCTGAGTTGGGAACTGTCATCGCCGAGAATCGAAAAGGTTACGGTAATGAATTCTTGCTTCGTAATGTAGAAACGGCAACTAGCGGCGACATCGTCCTTGCTGCCCAAAACTCTAGTTATCCAGAAATGCCACTGACATCAGAGATCGCGCTGGTAGCCCGACTAAAGAGTGTTATCGATAAACTAGAGCTACAGCTTCATCAATCGTTTATGCGCGCAGATATTCCTGGGCTTTTCGGATTGGAGTTCAACAAGGCCATCTGGGAAGCAGGGCATGTCTGCCCCAAAAATACTAACTATCAGATTCTGCTGGTCACGTTGAATAAGCAGGGAAAGAATAAAAATGAGCAGTATCATGATTACTTTTTAGACGAGAAAACGTTTCATTGGCAAAGCCAAAACAGCACAGGCCCGACCGGAAAGAGGGGAAAGGGTATCGTTGAGCATAGAGCTACCGGTAGCCAGATGCAGCTTTTTGTAAGGAAAAACAAGCTTCAAGACGGAAAGGCTGCGCCATTTACCTACTGTGGCCAAGTTGACTACCAAAGCCATACCGCTGAGAAGCCAATGAACGTGACGTGGAGGCTTCAGACGCCTTTGACTGAGCACTTGTATAGCTACTTTACAGTTTAGTGCTGTTCTGGTTCGAACTTGCTTGGTTCATGTATTCGGTATCTGTGCAGAAGGTCAGCGACTAGCCGCCGGGAAACTCCCATAAACCGTCATAGGACTTACTTTCAGGGCTGTCCAGGAATGCCAGGAGTCCTGGACATCTGAAGTTTAAGAAAACCACGTCCTGCGCAGGCTAGGTAGTGACAGTCCAAATGGATAGTCATACCAGGCCCAAGCTCCATGCAAAAAAAATAGCGCTATCGAATGCACACCGTACAAAAGACACCCGCCTACCCAACAGCTCACGCTAAAGAAAAGGACAAAACCCAAAACGGTTTCTGTCACAAACTCTCTAGAAAAGAGCAGCCACCAAATTTCTTTAGTCCAACTCATTAATGGCAGCGACGCTCCGCTTACTCCAGTAACTTTCAGCAAAATAGCCTCTACTGCTAGCCACGCACAAAAGAACCTAATTAAAAACAAGGTTGCTTTGGATTCCAGAGGATCCAAAACATGCACTGGAAACTTAGACATTCAATAACCTCCCGAACCACTCAGCAACACCACAACCGATCTTACATACATCGCAACGCCATGGTCTCATTAGGTTACCCCGCTAGCTCTTTCCAGAAAAATACCTAAAGACGGCCATAAGTTGCCGCTTAATCCAGATGGCGTTTGCGTATAGGCTAAGGGTAGCCGCCATCCTGCATGATGCTGATCTATTTAGCGCGCCAACACGCTGTACGCGCAGTCTATAATCGCTTTTCTAATTCATGCTTCTTCACAAATGAGAGCATTGCCCCTACGTCGTACCCTAGACCGAAGTCGCCGGAATTAAAAGGGCGAGCTTCTCCCTTTGCGGCGGCGTAAAACCCAAGCGCCACTCATTGGCGTGTCCGCGAGCATATGGCCCTCTGGATACGCAGCGACTGCCCAAAATAGCAGCTAATTCAGCATCAGAATAGGCGTGTTTCTGTCTAAAGACTTAAAGTGCGCAAAAGTTCCCCGGAGTAGTTTGGCCCAAAGAATTCGTCATTACTTAGCCCATAGGTACTCATATTTGGATGCGAACAATACCTTATCTAGGTAGTGACGAGTGGGTGGGTGATGCACTGAGAAGCGCAAAACATTTGGTAAGTCAGGTAGATTCTTGCCCAGAGCACAGTACAGGTTGCGAACATGGGATTTACCTAAAAGAAGTGCAAGCGGTGTTGTCGTCGACACCATGATAAGACTTATTCAAAGGTGAGTCCCCCACTTGATGGTCTAGTTGATGACGCTTTTGCATCGGATTTGATCTGTGGGATCGTATCGGCGGAGCTTAAACACCCATTGGATAGAGGTGATCGTAAGTTATGAGCAAGTGGTTTGCAGATAGTTTCAAAATTGCCTGTGGCATTTGTGTGGGTTACGGGCTTCTCTTTGTATACGGAGCGGCATTCAATTTTGTCGTAATGCCGATGGTTGGCCTGTTTATAGGGAAGTGAGTGTAGCTATGAAGGCATGGTTGAGTGATGTACTTAAAATTGGTTTCGGGGCGTCCCTTGGCTTTATGATGCTCTTTGTGCTGGCGTTTGTTTTTGACGATTGGGTGATACCCGCAGTTCGCATGCTTGTCGGGTGGTTGAGTGGATTCTTTGAATAATGACAACAGAATGCTGAAGCGACTTACTAGTTAGAGGGAATTTATGGGTTCCGACGAATTCAAAGGGCTTTTGAAAAGCTATCTCACTAGCCTTCGACCCAAACTAAAAGCCGCATATGTCGCTGAGTCTGAGTCAAACACTACTCGCGATAGACGTTGGCTTAACGGCTTCATGGCGGCGGGCTTCCACAGCGGGCTTGTGACACTGAAAGACCTCAAAATAGAGCATCTCACGGCTTACAGAAAGGTTTATGGTTCGCGTATGCCCGACGAAGACGTCTTGCAGCTCGAGCGGCGTTTAACGCGGCTATGCGGCTCTTAAGCCGGCGGTGGTCCAACTGCGCTCTGGTCAGTGACGACCACTGCTGCGATAAAAGTTAAGGAGGCCTTCCAATGCCCAGAAAACTAGACCCATCACTCACGGTAAAAGACCACTTCGCCCAACTCGTTCATGAGCTGTATTCGCTAGGGGACGGTCGTGACGGGTCGGAAGCCTGGCAGCTTCAACGCTCTCGGGTGCGTGGGTTTCAGGAGTGTGGGCGCCTACTAGGGCTAATGGATCTGGAGGACGTGCAAGCAATTATTGACGCAGCCCACTTAGACATTTTTGGAGAAGCCCGGCTCGATCGCAGGGAGCGCATAGACGGTATCGGTGCTAAAGCCGAGCGTGGAGAGTGGGATGATTTCGACTCTCCAGCGTATGAGCGCTATAAACAAAAAGCACCGTAGCGACTTAGTAGATAACCGCCTAGTCACTGCCACAATTCAACATTATTTCGCTTAACTGAGACGCAATTACACACGTCAGCATCCATTTTTGTTTGGCCTAATGTCAGCACATTAGCCAATGAAAGGAATGCCGCATGTCGTTAAAAACAATAATCGCTTCTGTCACGCTGGTCTTGAGTGTGGCTCCCGAGGTAGGCGCCGACTGGGAGAAAATTCAAGAAACCGAGGCAGGTGATTTTTATACATCGGTAGATAGCACTAACGTTTCAGCCAACCAGCTAGTTGTTTACTTTCGGACTGAGCAACACTGTGCACCGCAGATAGTTATCTTCGACTACTATGAAATTGAGCCGGGAAAAACAGAAGCGTGGGATGACTTACAAAATCAACGCTTCGACTCGGTAGTAAGCCTTAACCGAGTAACGTCTAACTCAGTTCTCGACAGCGTTAAAAGTAAAGGCGTCATCGGGTTTAGCTACGAGCAAGGTGATGGCGATGCGTTCTTGGGTGTGTCCACCATTGAGTTCCTCCCTGACCCAGAGGTCGTGAAGTCTTTCTACAAGTCTGAGGGGCTGAGCGTGCGGTTCCATGCACCCAATGGTGAATGGTCACGAAGCCACGACTATGCGTTAACAGGCGCAACAGAGCCGTTAAAAGCGGCAGAGCTGGCGTGTAAGAGAGAACTCGCGCAGAGTGCGCACCCCAAGGCCGCGCCGCGCATGGTGACGCTGGGCGACAGGACGTTATTTTACCTTTGAGCTACCACAAGCCTAGATGAGCCTGGCGCATTCGTTAACGTTCTGTGTTGTGTTGAGAAGGTAGCTGCCGCCTGAAGAATTTTTAGTTACACGATTAGCGAGAATGCAAATAGGGAGCGAGATAAAACATCTACTGGCGAATAGCTGGGTCTTGCAGTGCTGGTAATAATTTATTGGTATGTGGGTGCGGTAAGCCTGACGCCTTAGAAAGTTCACTCACTCGCTTAGAAAAGGCTATTAACAATTGATTCAAGTATGAGCATAAGTCTCTATCTCGTTTTTCGTGGATATCTTGTCTCGTCCGAGATGGCTTGCGAACAAGTTCCCCTCAATTTTTGGATTGACCCTGTCTCGCCTGCGTTGCTTTATGCTTTTCCATGCACTACCTTCTTAAGGTACGTTTCAGTCGCAATCTAGAGCGATTTGGGAAGCATAAAAAAGAGAAATAAAATGAAGCTTGAAGATATAAAAATCGATGCGCAGGTTCGCGGAATACAAGCTGATGAAATTGTGCGGATCGTGCAAGTTGCACCCGTTGGTGAAGCGGCGGTAACGGTCTACTACAAAGATAGCCAAGGCGCAGTCTCTGAACAGATGCTATTCCGCTCTGACGAGGCTCGGTTAGAATTAGCGGTAGCTGGTCGCCCTTGGTCGTTTGATGCTCCTGGTGCAGAGTTTAAGCTTGGACTGGAAGCTTTCCGCATTACCCAGGCCGGTTTGTTTGACCCCATGATGGCTGTGCACACGTCGAATGTGGATCCTTATCCCCACCAGATTTCTGCGGTCACAGACGATGATTGTTTGTACACAAACAGATATTTAAGCGTTGCTGTCCTAAGACCTAATGAGCCAATTAAGCATAAAGCTGCTCGGGTAGAAATTCCTCAAGAGGGCTCTTGTACAAAATCAATACCTTGCTGAGGTAGTGACTGGCCCTTCGTGCTAATCGCGAGGCTCTTTTAGTTTTGGTAGGACCAGGCGGATGGTTTCGAGCGCGATTGCCTCGCGCGCTCTCACCCCTTCGGGGCGCCGCCGTTTCACTTTGGCGACTAAAATGCTCCTGTGGTCGCATTTTGTCGAACCACGCGGTTCTCACCCAAACCGATTCCTCTAAAACCAAAAAGCCCCGCTATCGCGAAGCTCTTTTAGTTTTGGTAGGACCAGGCGGATTCGAACCGCCGACCTCTACCATGTCAAGGTAGCGCTCTAACCAACTGAGCTATGGTCCTAGGAAGGCGCGCAAGTATAAGGGCATCAATGCCTATTCTCAAGCCTTGCGTAGTGTCCCGATGCGGGTCGCCACCGGTGGGTGCAAGCTAGTTGCCGTCGAAGCGTCCATGGCGTCCGGCGCCCTTGGCAAATTGCTCCGCGCCGGCAATGGCCTCTGAAAAAATAACCGGATAACCCCTGGCTCCCTCCTGCTGAAGCGCTTCATTGAGAGGCAATCCCCACTGCGCCAAGGCCGAAGCGCGATCGGCCCGCAGACACTGCTGGGGAAAGTGGGCGAGCTGCTGGGCGAGGGCGAGTGCTGCTTCAAGGGCTTGCCCCTGTGGCACCACTCGGTTCGCCAGTCCAATGCGCAGGGCTTCATCGGCAGCGACAGGCCGACCGGTTAAGATCATGTCCATGGCGACGCCCTGGCCCACTGTGCGCGGTAGCCGTACCGTGCCACCATCGATTAGCGGTACCCCCCAGCGTCGACAAAACACACCAAACACGGCGCTCTCATCGGCAACCCGTAGATCGCACCACAGGGCAAGCTCTAGACCGCCCGCCACCGCATGGCCCGACACCGCGGCAATAACCGGCTTGCGTAGCTGCAGGCGCGTGGGTCCCATAGGGCCTGGCTTGGTGCCCGTGGCCTCCACGTCGTTGCGACGCCCTTCCTCGCTCATGGCCTTAAGATCGGCACCCGCGCAAAAGTGACCGTCGGCCCCTGTCAGTACGGCTACACTAAGTGAGTCATCGGTGTCGAAGCTTAGGAATGCACGACACAAAGCATCGGCGGTGGGTTTGTCGACCGCGTTACGACTGGCGGGTCGATTAATAGTCATAGTAACGATGGAACCCTGTCGTTCGGTAATGACCAAGTCAGTCATAGGGAGGCCTCTTATGTGTAAAACCCTGTAGCCCGGTGCTCGGGTTGTCGCAGTCTATAACGATAGCCGCCGCCATTCACATGGGGTTGCCCCGCGAACGATGACTGCACTAACTGTTAGCGCCGTACCCTGTCCCGCAGTTCGTTCTTACGGACTTTACCCGTAGACGTTTTGGGTAGCTCACCAAAGACAATGGTCTTCGGTCGCTGAAAACTCGCTAAGGACTGCCGTGCGTGGTCAATCAAAGCCTGCTCAGTGACTGCTTCAGAGCCCTCAACTAGCTCCACAAAGGCGCAGGGTACTTCACCCCACTTGTCGTCGGGCATAGCAACCACAGCGACCAGCCCCACCGCAGGATGACTATACAACGCGCTCTCAACTTCAATGGATGAGATGTTCTCACCCCCAGAAATAATAATATCTTTCGAGCGATCTTTAATGTCGATGTACCCGTCCGCATGTTGTACCGCAAGATCGCCCGACCAAAACCAGCCGTCTTTAAAGGCTTCTCGGGTTTCCTCTGGGCGTTTCAGGTAGCCCTTCATAACAATATTGCCCCGAAAGGCCACCTCACCTTGGGTCTGTCCATCCCAAGGCACGGGTCGGCCGGTCTCAGGATTGAGCACCAGCACGTCCTCCTCCAGCTCATAGGCGACCCCTTGCCGCGCTTTCAATGCAGCTTGCTGTTCGACGGGCAGAGTTCCCCACAGTGCCTTTTCAGCACAGACAACCGCGGGACCATAGACTTCGGTGAGGCCATAGACGTGGGTAATAGCAAACCCAAGAGCTTCCATGGCCATAATGACCGAGGCGGGTGGTGGCGCAGCGGCGGTCATCATACTGACCTTTTGGTCAAAGTCGCGACGCTCGTCGCTGGCAGCCGTGGCTATCATTGACATAATAATGGGGGCACCGCACAGATGCGTTACGGCATGATCGGCCAGAGCATTGTAGATGCCGGGGGCTGTTGGACTGCGCAAAAAGACGTGGGTACCGGCCAGTAAGGTAATGGTCCATGGGAAGCACCAGCCGTTGCAGTGAAACAGCGGCAACGTCCAGAGGTACACCGGGTGGTGCGGCATAGCCCAGGTCAGGGTGTTGTTGACCGCGTTGCTCCACACCCCCCGGTGTGAGTACACCACACCCTTGGGTTGACCGGTGGTACCAGAGGTATAGTTAAGGGCAACAGAGTCCCACTCATCATCGGGCAGTAAGTAGGGGGTGTCTACGGTTCCCTCATCGAGTAGTTGGGTGTAGCTCAAGTGGCCAATACAATCGCCGCCGGGCCCTTCGCTGTCCTCAATATCAACCACCAGAAGATCCCTGCCTGACAGCGCAATGGCCTCTTTCGCCAGCCCACCAAATTCGGTATCAACGAGTAGCACCTTGGCCTCACCGTGCTCCAAAATATAGCCCAGAGTCGCCGCATCAAGTCGCACGTTATTGGCATTGAGGATTGCACCGAGCATGGGTACCGCCAGCGCGCATTCCAGTGCCTCAGGAATGTTGGGAGCTATTAATGCGACGGTATCGCCTTTGCTGACGCCTCGGGCGCTTAGCGCCGACGCCAGGCGTTTGCAGCGCTCGGCTACCTCGCCCCAGTTGCGCCGAATGGCGCCATGAATTTGCGCGGGCAGCTCGGGGTGCACGCGTTCCACGCGCTTAAGCATAGATACCGGTGACAACGGGGTGAAATTGGCTGGGTTTTTGGCAAGCTCTGGACCCTCGTACATAAGCTGAACTCTCTTCTCGTAAGCGCAGTGATCAAAAACAGGACCATCCTGTTGGTACGGGATAAGTGTATACGCCTTTTTATTCGTGTTGCCGCTCTTTGTCGAGGCAACACCCTCGGCCCTGACGTCAGCGTGGCGCTAATCGACTAAAAGAATCGTACAATGGCGGACAAATGTTCGTTATTGCGGTTGTAGTCTGGGGGCAACTGATCAATCATGCGGGACACCATTTACCGTCCGGAGTTGGCCATGTCACCGCAAGCTGAAATCCAAGAAATTATGAATATGCTTCGCCGATTAAAGGGAGCCATTCACGGCGGCGCCGACGCCGAAGAATTAGATTCTGACGTTGAAGATATTATGGACAAACTGTTTGAAACCATGAAGAGCATGGCCGATTAGTACCCATACACCGGGCCGGTGCTAGCGGTTGAACCGTTGTGGTCAGTGCCCTATTGCATTGAGCTGACTGTCGGGATAGTTGCGTCGGGTGCCCTGATCACGAATCGCCCGCAGGACTTTCTTGCCAATGCGCGCCGCTTCCATGTCGACATTAATCAGTCGAGCGAGGCCAGCCTCAAAGGGGACTGTTTGGGCGTCCATGTCAGCGGGGTAAGACAGCATGCCGCCTTCAATTCGGCAACGTGTGGAGCTGTGCCCGGGCTTAGGTAATGGGCAGCAGTGGGGCTTCACTATTCATAAAAGGACCGTCCATGCAAATGCGCCGGCCGTCGGGTGATGCGCAGGCGCCGCAAATCCCCACGCCACATTTGGTCAGATAGTCAATGGCACTGTAGATTTGTTCGGGCTGACAGAAGCGCCGCTGGACCGCCTCGGCCGCGTGAATCATTGGCGCTGGACCACAGTTATAGAACATCAGTTTATCTCGCTCTTCCAAGGTCATAGCGGCCAGCCTCGATTCGAGCGCCTCGGTGACGCGTCCGTGATAACCGGCGCTGCCGTCATCGGTAGCTACCACCACCTTGGCTACCGCCTCACATTCGTCGAGAAAGTACAATCTGTCGGCGCTTCGCGCACCGGCAAAAATTTCAGCGGGCCGCTCATTGGAGCCAAAGTCCCGGGCAATCTGATAGACCGCAGCGAGCCCTGTTCCTCCGGCGACACACAGGACATTGGCGTCTTCGGGCGGCGCTACCGGGGTCCCATAGGGTCCGCGAATATAAATTTCCGATCCGGGTGTTAGCTCGTAGCAGGCATGGGTGAATTCACCCACATCAATCACGGCGAGGCGCAATGGGTCGTCGGACAGACAGGAAAATGGCTTCTCGCCCACCCCGGGTATCCAGACAAAGACATATTCTCCGGGTTGAATATTGAGCCGCTCTTTAAAAGTCACCACGGTGATGTCGTCACAGACGGGCGCGTTACTGACAACGGTAATCGCTCTGAAGGCCATGTCTATGTCGTAGCGAACGAGGGTTTCCGCATGTTCGGTGGAGCGCTCAAGATCAGTCATGAGCGTGTCAAAGTAAGTGCAGAGATCGGCGGTATCCATGCCTGTTAGGGCAGAGCCAATGCCGAGAATAGTCGCTCCGGCAGACAGCGCGGCTTGACAGTCAGCGGCACTCGATAGCCCGCCACAACCAATAATGGGCTTCTCGGTAATCTCTCGGAGTTCACGAATACACTTCATGGCAATGGGCAATACCCCTTTGCCGGACATGCCGCCGACACGATTACTCAGTACCGGGCTGCCGTGACTTTCGGTATAACCGGGCCCGACGGTATTAATGGCTGACAGCCCGTCCGCCCCCGCAGCCATCGCCGCCTTGCCAATGTCTGCAATGTTACTGACGTTGGGCGTCAGTTTTGGAATGACGGGCACCTCAACCGCCGCTTTCACAGCGCGAACGATCTCCGCCACCATGTCCGGATCTTGTCCCATCGCCATGCCAAAGCCCGTCGCATGGGGGCAGGACAGGTTGAGTTCGAAACCGTCGGCCACCGACTCGAGTAGTTTGGCGGTGTCGACAAACTCCTCAACGCTGCCACCAAAAATAGAGACCAGCAGAAATTTATCGTCGGGCACCTGCAGCTGACGCAAGGCGATAAGTGACGCCTCGGCGCCTGGGTTGGTTAAACCCACGGCATTCACAAAGCAGCCCGGTGCATACTGACTGTAAATGGGTTCCCGGTATCCGGCGCGAGGGGTGATGCCAATGCTCTTAGTCGTGATGACGCCGACGGCGGGAACGTCGCGCATAATGCGCTGAATAATACTGGGTGCCGTCGTGACAATGCCAGACGGAATGGTGAACGGGCCACTGAGGGTCTTGCCAAGGAAGTCGTAGGTCACAGGCGTTCTCGTTAGCTGAATGCGCTAATTATACGGGCTGATGTCACGTGCCACAAAAAGTCTTGTGCACTATTTCGTCACTCGTCGGTGCTGCTGCCAGATTCTCGTCGCCGGCTAGCCACTGGTGGGGGTGTTGCCAGCGACTATAGTACGCTGCCATGACCGAGTAATCCTCTGCGTCGGCGCGCGCAATGGCCCGTGCAATATGATGGTTTCGAGGAATGACTACTGGATTGTGGCTAGCCATGCGGGCAATGGCCTCCTCTGACGTACCGGCCCGGCGGGCTTGCCATTGAGGTAACCAATCCTTGAGCGCAGCACTGGGGGTGAACAGATCAGCAATGGGTGATTGATCGACCGAGTCCTGCGCCAGCTCGGTTAACCAGCGAAAGGCGAGGGTGAAATCGAGGTGGTCGCTGCCCAGCACATCAAAAAAGCCATCCACCAACGCTTTGTCGTCGGGTCGTAGCCCATCGAAACCAAATTTTGTGGCCATGAAGCCCGAGTACGCGTCGGCATATTGCTGGGGAAAGGCGTCGATAAGCTGTTGGGCCATGGCCACAGCCTGCTCTTGCTCGTCATGGATGAGCGGCAGCAGACATTGCGCTAAAACACTGAGATTCCAGTGAACAATGCCCGGTTGATTGCGGTAGGCGTAGCGTCCCTGTACGTCAATGGCGCTAAATACCCGGTCGGGGTTGTGCCCGTCGATGAAAGCGCAGGGCCCGTAGTCGACCGTTTCGCCGCACAAGAGCATGTTGTCGGTATTTAACACACCATGGATAAAGCCCAGGCTCTGCCAGTGAGCGACGAGCACGGCTAATTTTTTGCCCACTTCGGCCAGCAGCACGGTGGCTTTATTGGTCGCTGTCCCTCCAGCGTCTTCTGCCAGTGCCCATGGCTGCGCAAAGTGTCGATCGACCACATAGTCGATCAGCGCGGCCAAGCCTTCTCCACCTTGGGTCATAGCGAAGTATTGAACCGTTCCAATGCGCAGATGACTGCTCGCCACCCGGGTCAACACCGCACCGGGTTCCATCCCCGTGCGGTAAACCGGTTCTCCGGTAGCCACCGCGGCGAGTGCTCGAGTGGTGGGTACGCCCAGCGCATGCATGGCTTCACTGACTAAAAACTCGCGCACTACCGGGCCCACAGGAGAGCGGCCGTCTCCGCCCCGGGAGAACGGCGTGGGACCAGCGCCTTTGAGTTGAATGTCCAGGCGTTGACCAGTCTCAGAGAGCCACTCCCCGAGCAGTATGGCCCGGCCGTCGCCCAGCTGAGGGTTGTAGCTGCCGAACTGATGGCCTGCGTAGACGGTGGATATAGGTTCGCTGCCAGCTAATAGCCCATTGCCGGCTAGCTGTTCAAGGGTGGTATCGGTGCAGCGCCAGGCTGCGGGCCAGTGAATGGTATCTGCCAGAGCGTCATTAAAGAGCATCCAGCGCGGCTCTCGGGTGGGCGTGGGCTGGACAGGGGATGAGTAATCATCTCCAAG
>Ga0209223_10005210_pt1 | contig 11564 bp, 4 predicted proteins | sample COG_06_FD_184750 | JGI IMG/M metagenome (GOLD analysis project Ga0209223, IMG submission 184750) | Pelagic Microbial community sample from North Sea - COGITO 998_met_06 (SPAdes) (version 2) | ecosystem: Environmental > Aquatic > Marine > Neritic zone/Coastal water | place: Helgoland, sampling...
ACATATTATACTTCTTTGAGCAATGCACAGAACAATCTAAACGCAATTGGTAATCCTTTTAACAATACCATCGCATTCAATCAAACTATATACACCAGAATTATAAATACAATCACTGGATGTATTAATACTGGCACTGCTTTTAATGTTGTTGTAAACCCTGAACCTGTTATTGCTACACTTAACAATATGGAGTTCTGTGATGACAATACCGATGGTATTGTATCTAACATCAATCTTGATTCCTACAACTCTTCGATTCTAAATGGATTAAACCTCAATGAGTATACTGTAACTTTTCACTTATCAAATACTGATGCTATTAGTGGAAACAATCCTTTAAGCTCACCTTTTACAAATACAGTTGCCAACCAACAAACTATTTTTGTGAGAGTTTTAAACAATACTACTGGGTGTAGTAATGCTGACACTTCTTTTAATGTTATTATCAATCCTATACCTGTATTAGCAACTCCTCCTAATTTAGAACTTTGTGATGACGATACTGATGGATTGGTTGATGGTTTCAATCTAGACAATCAAACGGCAACAATTTTAAACGGACTTGATCCTAACCTATATACAATCTCTTATCATAGCTCATTGACTGACGTTACTAGCGGAACTAACGCTTTAACATCACCCTATACCAATACAATAGAAAATCAACAAACTATTTTTGTTAGAGGAGTGAACAACACAACAGGTTGTGCAAATACATTCATCTCATTTGAATTAATCGTAAATCCATTGCCTCAGATCAACCCGATTAATGATTTTATTGTTTGCGATGATGGAACAGCTGTTGTTGAACAAACGGGTTCGACCACTGATGGAATTATGCCCAACATCGATCTTCAAGCTTTTACTCCAACGATTCTTGGGAATTTAAATCCAAACAATCATACTATATCCTATTACTATTCTTTAACAGACGCCCAGAATAGCACCAATCCAATTACAGTTCCATTTACAAATACAATTGCTTTCAATCAGCCTATTTATATAAGAGTCTTAAATCATACAACGCAGTGTTTAAGTGCTATCAATAGCTTTAATATTGTCATTAATCCAGTACCAACAATAAACACTGTCGATGATATTTCCCATTGTGATGATGATACAGATGGAGATGACACCAATGGATTTGTGCAAAACATTAATTTAGAAAATCAAATTCCAGAGATTTTAGGAGCAAATCAAGATATAAACGATTTTAATATCACTTTTTATGAATCACTAGATGATGCTGAAAATGGAAACAATGCTTTAAGCTCGCCATACAGTAATACGATTGCAGATACACAACCAATTTACGTTCGAGTAGAGAATAAAAATACTGGCTGCTTAACTACATCTTTAGCATTTAATATCATTGTAAACCCATTACCAGATTTTCAAGTAAGAACCCCTCAGTTTGTTTGCCTAAACAAGGACAATTTGATTTTAGATGTAGAGAACCCTGTTGATACTTACGATTATTTTTGGATAGATCCTGACAACAATACTGTTTTAGGTGACAACATTACTGTTGTAAAAGGTGGAATTTACTATATAACCGCAACCAAAATAGATGGTACAGGGTGCTCAAGAACAAGAGAGATTGTAGTTACTGAGTCCAATATCGCTAGTATTACAGATGAAGATGTAATTATCGATGATGGAGATGATGACAACTCAATACTCATCAATAATAATCCAGGAAATTTAGGAGTCGGTAATTATGAGTTTGCTCTTTTAGATAATGATGGGAACTTTGTCTACAATTATCAAGACAACCCTTACTTCGGAAACCTCAAAGGAGGAATCTACACCATCTTAGTAAGAGATAAAAATGGTTGTGGAGAAGCTGAATTGGAAGTAGCAGTAATTGAACTTCCAAAGTTTTTCACTCCAAATAGTGATGGTATTAACGACACATGGAATGTAAAAGGTGTCACCAAAGAGTTTTTTCCAAATAGTAAAATATCCATCTTTAATAGATATGGAAAATTCATTGCTGATTTCACTATTGATCACCCAGGATGGAATGGAAGATATAATGGAACAGTTGTTTTCTCAAATGACTACTGGGCTCGTGTAGAGCTCACAAACAAAAATGGAAAAGTGAGAATTGAAACGCGAAATTTTGCGTTACTAAGGAGATAAAAACACCTCGTTTTTATTTCGATTTATCCATCCCATAAATGAAAAGGATTTGTATTTTTATGGGATGGATTTTAAACTACAATCAGAGTTCGTACCCACTGGTGATCAACCTGAAGCCATCAAACAACTTACTGAAGGAATCTTATCAAAAGAGAAATATCAAACCCTTTTGGGAGTTACCGGTTCTGGTAAGACATTTACGGTTGCCAATGTAGTTGAAAAGACAAACAGACCCACATTAGTATTAGCACACAATAAGACATTAGCAGCTCAACTATATTCAGAATTCAAACAGTTTTTTCCAGAGAATGCTGTTGAGTATTTTGTTTCTTATTATGATTACTATCAACCTGAAGCGTATATCCCAGTAACGGGGACTTATATTGAAAAAGATCTTTCTATAAATGATGATATTGAACGCCTTCGTTTAAGCGCTACCTCTTCGCTACTTTCTGGTAGAAGAGATGTATTGGTCGTAGCTTCTGTATCATGTTTATATGGAATTGGGAATCCTGTTGAATTTAAGAAAAATGTCATTCCAATTGAAGTAGGTCAGATTATTTCCAGAACTAAGTTTTTACATCAGCTGGTCACAAGTTTATATTCCAGAACTGATGTTGAAATTAAAAGTGGAACTTTCAAAGTAAAAGGAGATGTTGTCACTATTTTTCCTTCGTATGGAGAAAATGGATTTAGAGTTCATTTCTTTGGAGATGAGATTGAAGAAATTGAATCTATCGACCTTGTTAGCAATCAGATGATAGAGCGCTTTGAAAGCCTTACAATTTATCCAGCAAATTTATTTGTAACCTCTCCTGATGTATTGCAAAATGCTATTCATAAAATTCAAGAGGATTTGATGAAACAGTACGACTATTTCAAAGAAATCGGAAAACATTTAGAAGCAAAGCGATTAAAAGAACGTACTGAATTCGATATAGAAATGATTCGTGAGCTAGGCTACTGCTCTGGAATTGAAAATTATTCACGGTATTTAGATGGACGCGATCCTGGAACGAGACCTTTCTGTTTATTGGATTATTTTCCAGATGATTACCTAATGATCATTGATGAAAGCCATGTCACCATACCACAAACCCATGCCATGTATGGTGGTGATAGAAGTAGAAAAGAGAATTTGGTTGAATATGGATTCCGTCTACCAGCAGCTATGGACAATAGACCTTTGAAGTTTGAAGAGTTTGAAGCCATACAAAATCAAACTATTTATGTAAGTGCAACACCAGCAGATTACGAACTACAAAATACAGAAGGGTTATTTGTTGAGCAAATTATCCGACCTACGGGATTATTAGATCCAGAAATTGAAATTCGCCCAAGTTTGAATCAAATTGATGATTTGATTGAAGAAATTCAAATTAGAGTTGAAAAAGATGAGCGTACATTGGTGACAACTCTAACCAAAAGAATGGCTGAAGAACTGACCAAATATTTGAGTCGTATTTCAATTCGCTGTCGATACATCCATTCCGATGTTGATACTTTAGAACGGGTTGAAATTATGCAAGATTTACGAAAAGGAATCTTTGATGTTTTAATTGGTGTCAACTTATTGCGTGAAGGCTTAGATTTACCTGAGGTATCTTTAGTGGCTATTTTAGATGCCGACAAAGAAGGCTTTTTACGATCTCATCGTTCATTGACGCAAACTATTGGTAGAGCAGCTAGAAATATAAATGGTAGATCCATTATGTATGCAGACAGAGTAACTAGAAGTATGCAACTAACAATTGACGAAACCAATCGTAGACGTGAAAAACAAGTCATTTACAATACAAAAAACGGCATCACCCCCACTCAGATCAATAAGAAGATTGATGATACGCTTTCAAGAAAGGCGGTGGCTTCTTACCAATATAATAACGCTATTCAGCAAGCAGCAGAACAAGACTTACAATACTTGCCTAAGTCTGAAATAGAAAAACGTATTCGCGAAAAACGAAAGTACATGGAAGAAGCTGCCAAAGCTTTAGACTTTATTGTCGCTGCTCAATTACGAGATGAGATTAAGGTTTTGAAAGAGAACTTGTAACCACTTAATTTGGTTTGTTTCTAAACTTTAAAAAAAATAGCTTCGCTAGCTATGATTATGCAACATTTAAATGTTGCATAATCATGCCATTATCGAAATTCACAAATGAAAATAATGAATGTTAACGAGCCCGCTTAAATTATTATATTTATTGCGTTTATTTTAAGTAACAACTACCAAGTGATTTATTACTCAGGTATTCTGAAACACTAACAAACCATATCATAGCACATGCAAAAAGCTTTTACAATTCTTAGAGAAAGTTATTTATTCAATTTAAGAATATCACTCCTTTTAGTTCTAGGTATTATTTCATCATGCGTAACAGAGCAAACCGACTACACCAAGATGAGTTACCGGTTACTTAGTGAAGGTAATGGGATTAACAAATCGATTTTCATGGTCAATGATTTGAAAAGCACACGTGATTATTATGCCGACACACTAGGATTTAATATGCCCAAAGCTGATAAATTTAGAAAGGGAGCATTCGATGGATCTATTACCACTAGAATTAGCTTCCCAGGAATGACATCTATTGAGTTTCTTTCTATTGAAGATTCTTTAGTTACAAAGAACACTCCCTCATTTATTTCTAATTTTTTAGCGAATCACGAAGGTATACAAAAGTATTCTCTATCGAGTTCATCTGTAGACACAACCTATTCATGGTTAACCGACCAAGGATTCAAAATGGATTCGGTACAGTCCTATCGAACTTCAGCCAATGCTGCCAAAGGATGGTCAAGAGATGATGGTGGTTCTCAAGAAAGCAGCCTAGATTTTGCAGGCGTAAATACAACCTATCTTCCTCAATTTGTAGAACAAATAAATACTGATTATAAAAAAATGCAGAAGATGTGGAAAACTTATTATGCGTACAAACGGAATTTTTCTAAACATCCAAATGGAGTTGTTGGTATAGCTGCTTTACAAATTGCTGTTGATAGCCTTGATGTTGCACGTAGGAAATTTCAAAAAATGGGGCTTATTGAACTGGAAAATAACACATCCAAAAACACAGCTCGCTTTCAAGTAAAGCGACAACAAGAACTACAATTAAAAACACCGTTATCATCAGACGATGCTATTTCTAAATTTCTACAAGAGCGAGGTTCTGGAGTATTTTCTATTAGTTTTGAAGTAAAAAATCTTGATTCCACCTATCATTATCTTAGTGAAAGATTACCAAGTAACGCTATGTCTTTAGATTCATTAGAAAGTCGCATAACAGTATTACGAGAATATGCACAAGGAGTTCAGTTAGAATTCATTAATGAACCAAAAGCGCAATCGTTGATGGCGCAACAATTAAAAATAGGTGGGAAATTAGATAGTATCGCGACAAAGAATGCTGCGGGTATGTATCAAAAATATTGTGCCCTTTGTCATGGAGAAAACCGAGAAGGATATGCCGCTGACAACGCTCCATCTCTTCGTTCTAATTCATTATTGGCGACATCAAAATCAAGCAATTTTATGCGCTACACCATTCAATTTGGTAGAGCAAATACCGCAATGGGTGGCTATTTAGATACTCAAGGCGGCCCCATGGAATATATAGAGATAGAATTGTTATTACAGTGGTTGTATGAAGCAAGTGGTACGGAAGAAGCTATTAAAATTTCCAGAGAACCTGTAAAAGGAGATGTTGCGTTAGGATCAAAAGTTTATGCAAACAAATGCTCGGTATGTCATGGTGCAAATGGAGAAGGTACGACTGCTCCAGCTCTAGGAAACCCTATGCTATTAGCTACAGCTACCGATGAATTTCTAAAGTATGCCATTTCAGAAGGAAGAGATGGCACTCCAATGATAGGCTTCAAAGAGAGTTTAAGTGAAGATGAAATTAATGGAGTCACTGCATTTTTGAGAAGTCGCGCATCTGGTTGGAATGTACCAAAAACTGACTCTATCACCATTCCAAAACCTAAAGATTATGTATTGAACCCTAATGGGAAAACACCAAACTTCAATCTACGAGAAAGTCTTTACGTATCTTCAAAACAAGTATTTGAGGCATTACAAGATAGTACACGTATGGTCATCCTAGATGCCAGATCTAAAGTTGCCTGGAGACAGACACATATTCCAGGTTCTGTACCTGTTCCATACTATCTAGAACCCGAAGAATTTGTGAATGATCTACCAAATGATGATACTTGGATTGTTGTATATTGTGCTTGCCCTCATGCAGCATCACAGCGCGTGGTGAATACGTTAAAACGATATGGCTATAAAAACACAGTGATAATTGATGAAGGTGTTCTTGTCTGGGCACAACTTGGGTATCCTGTGGAGCATGGGCAGTAAATGAATTTAGAAAATATCGTAACGAAACAAAAAACGCCGCACAATGTGCGGCATTTTTACTAAATATATTTTCTAAAATTAGCCTATTGTGCTAATACTTCGGCAACTTTATCAGCAGCTTCTTGAAACTCTGTAGCAGAAATAATTTCCATTCCACTATTGTCTATTAGTTCCTTTGCTTCCTTTGCGTTTGTTCCTTGCAATCTACAAATAATTGGAACATTAATAGCATCACCCATGTTTTTATAAGCATCTACTACTCCTTGAGCTACACGATCACAACGTACAATTCCACCAAAGATATTCACCAAAATTGCTTTTACGTTCGGATCTTTTAAAATGATTTTAAAAGCAGTTTCAACACGTTTTGCATCAGCTGTACCTCCTACATCTAAAAAGTTTGCAGGATCACCACCAGCTTGCTTAATTAAATCCATAGTTGCCATTGCCAAACCAGCTCCGTTTACCATACACCCAACATTTCCATCTAAATCAACATAATTTAAACCAGCAGCTTTCGCTTCAACTTCAATAGGATTCTCTTCACGTAAATCACGTAATTGAGCATAATCTTTATGGCGGAACAATGCATTCTCGTCTAGGGTAACTTTCGCATCTACAGCTAATATTTTATCATCGGATGTTTTTAATACTGGATTGATCTCAAACATTGAAGAATCAGATTTGATGTATGCACTATACAATGCAGAAACAAATTTTGTCATTTCTTTGAATGCTCCTCCAGACAATCCTAGATTAAAAGCAATTTTTCTAGCTTGAAAAGGTAATATGCCCATTGTAGGATGTATCTCCTCTGTAAAGATTAAATGTGGAGTTTCTTCTGCAACAGCTTCAATATCCATTCCTCCTTCAGTAGAATACATAATCATATTTCTACCTGTATTTCTGTTTAATAAAACAGACATATAATATTCTTCAGGTTCAGAATCACCAGAATAATATACATCTTCAGCAATCAAAACCTGATTTACTTTCTTTCCTTCTACAGAAGTTTGAGGCGTTATCAACATCATCCCTATAATATCATTAGAAATTGTCTCTACTTCTTGTAAGGTTTTTGCCAACTTAACTCCACCTCCTTTTCCACGACCACCTGCATGGATTTGAGCTTTCACTACATACCAGCTAGTTCCAGTTTCGGCAGTTAATTGCTTTGCTGCATCTACAGCTTCTTTATGATTACTAGCTACAATTCCGCGTTGAATTCTTACGCCAAAACTGTTTAAAATTTCTTTTCCTTGATATTCGTGTAAGTTCATATGATTCTCAATGTTTAAAACGCTGCAAAAATACAAATTCAAATTAGAATTAATCATATCAAACAGGATAAAATAATAGGTAATTATTCCTAAAATACTTTTCACTAAGTTTAGTATACAGTTCACTACACCTCTTTAACAGTTCGTTACATTTCATTTAACATTTAACCCCTATATCGATACTTTTATGTTATAAAAATCTTAAAATTTAAGATTGATTGCATAAAAACGTAACATTTGAACGTTAACCATGTCATTAATACTATTAGCATAGATTTATTATTTCTGCACAAGAATAATAACCCTAAACAATCAACTAAAAACTACATCAACTAAAAACATGCTTAGAGTTCTGTCTACACTTCTAATTGTCATTTTTTCAGTAAACTGCCTAAATGCACAAGAAAATATCAACACTAATAGAAAAAAGATTAAAACAACCAGAGTCTCTAAAGCTCCAAAAATAGATGGTGTCTTAGATGATGAAGCTTGGAAAAACGTTGAGATAGCAAAAGATTTTGTTGTAATGAGACCTGACAATGGAGGGAAAGTGCCCGATGCATACAAAACTGAAGTTAAAGTAGTCTATGATGATGATGCTATTTATATCAGTGCAAACATGATGGATCCAGATCCTACAAAAATTCCTAGGGAATTTACGAACAGAGATAATTTTGGACAGTCGGATTTCTTTTTAATTACGATTAATCCAAATGATGATGGCCAAAACCCTTCTGAATTTATTGTAATGAGTAGCGGTTCTCAAGCCGAAGCCAAAATTTCTGAAGGAAATGAAGATTTCAACTGGAATGCTGTTTGGGTAAGTGAAGTCAAAATAACAAGCACAGGATGGAATGTTGAAATAAAAATCCCATATAGAGCATTACGTTTTTCAAATCAAAAAATCCAATCATGGGGTTTTAATTTTCATAGAAATGCTAAAAATGAAAATGCTCAGTATACATGGAATTGGATTGATAATACAAAAGGAATATGGACACAATATGATGGTTTAGTTGAAGATTTTAAAGACATTAAACCTCCTACTCGATTAGCGTTCTATCCTTATACATCTGGAACTATAGATAGTTTTGATGGAACTTCTGAAACTAACGGTAGTATCGGAATGGATGTACAATACGGACTTACAGAAAATTTCACTTTGGATGTAACCTTAATTCCTGATTTTGGCCAAGTTGGTTTTGATAACGTAAGTTTGAATTTAGGTCCTTTTGAGCAAGTTTTTAATGAGCAGAGACAATTTTTTATTGAAGGAACAGAGTTGTTTGGAAAAGGAGGTCTGTTCTTTTCTAGGAGAATCGGAGATACACCAACTGGACTATATGATCTAGAAGATCAATTAAATGCTAATGAAGAAATAACAGATAATCCAGACAAAGTTAAAATGCTGAATGCTGTAAAGATTTCTGGTCGGACAAAAAAAGGATTAGGAATCGGTTTTTTTAACGCTATCACTGAAAAAACAGAAGCTACTATAAGAAATACAGTAACAAACGAAAGCAGGAAAGTTGTCACAGAGCCTTTTGTTAATTATAATATTATGGTATTAGATCAAACTTTTAATCAAAACTCATCCATAACATTAATCAATACAAATGTTACTCGAGATGGCGATTTTAGAGATGGAAATGTAACCGGACTTCTCTGGCATGTAAGAACTAAGAATAGTAAATATTTTCTTGATGGTTCTTATAAACAAAGTAATATTCTAGAAAATAACTTAACTACTGTAGGGCATAGTTTTGATACAAGTATTGCCAAAGCTGCTGGTAATTGGAGAGGAGAGCTTGGGTATCGTTTTGATGACAAACACTATGACATTAATGATTTAGGGGTTAATTTCAGAAACAATAGACAAGGAATATACGGAAATTTATCATATAGGATACTGCAACCAAAAGGTAATTTCAATGATTATGGAGTTAATACTTGGTGGAATCTAGACTACTTACATAGCCCTGGAACTTATACAGGTAATAATGTAGGAATTTCCTCTTGGTTTAACACAAAAAAGCGTTTTAATTTTGGTGGTAATGTAAACGGAAATATTGGACGTCAATATGACTTTTTCGAACCACGACAAGGAAGCACTTCTGGAGTTTTCTTTATAAGACCTACTAGAATAACAGTAAACGGTTGGTTGGATTCAGATCAAAGAAAAAAGTTTTCATATGGAGTTGAATTTTTCAAATCATCATATCTAAATCACCCTAGAGATTCCTATGGTTTTAGCTTCTTTCCAAGGTATCGTTTTAGCAATCAATTATCGTTTTCTTATGGTTTTGAATTCAACCAAAATTATAATGATCAAGGTTGGGTAGCAGAAGATAATAGCAATCAAGTTTTCGGTCAGAGGGATCGAAAAACATTTGATAACACCATTTCTGCAAAATATAACTTTAGCATCAAATCTTCTTTAAGTTTAACTTTTAGGCATAACTGGTCAGATGTTCGTTATGAATCTCAATTTTATAACCTGGCTTCAAATGGATATCTCGATCCTAATTTGGCCTATAACGAAAACCATGATATCAATTTTAATAGTTGGAATATCGACCTAAATTATTTCTGGCAATTCGCTCCTGGAAGTCAGCTAATCGCTTTTTACAGAAATAGTATTTTTAGTGTAAATGAAAACACTGGTCAGGGCTTCTTTTCTAATTTAGACAATCTTTTTAATGAACCTAAACAACATATTTTCTCTTTAAGATTAGTTTACTTTATTGATTACAACAAAGTGAAAAATATTTTTTAAATATTTTTTTTAACACTTATTCTCTGTACAATACAAATTCAATATAGACTTTAAATGTTAACATTGCTGTTAACGCAATTAACATGAATTTATGATTTACGTATCGGAATGATAAATACTTTAGTGCTGACTAAAATTACATCAACCAACCCATGCCCAAAGTCTTATTTTTTGCCCTGTTTTTATTATCAATCAATTTCATATCGGCACAAGAAAACATAAACGATAACAGGAAAATAATTAAAACCACTAGGATTACCAAAGCCCCTAAAATTGATGGGGTTTTAAATGACGAAGCTTGGAAAAATGTTGAAATAGCCAAAGATTTTATTGTATTACGTCCAGACAACGGTAGCAAAGCTCCAGAAACTCATAAGACAGAAGTAAAGGTTGTTTATGATAATGATGCTATATACATTAGTGCAAATATGTTAGACCCAAACCCTTCTAAAATTCCGATGGAATTTACCAATAGAGATAATTTTGGGCAATCTGATTTTTTCGCTGTAATGATTAACCCCAATGATGATGGTCAAAATCCCTTTCAATTTGTGGTGATGAGCACTGGTTCTCAAGCTGAAGCTAGAATATCTGAAGGAGATAGAGATTTTAATTGGAATGCCGTTTGGGAAAGTAGAGTCAAAATTACTGCTACAGGTTGGGTTGTTGAAATGAGAATTCCTTACCGAGCATTACGATTTTCAAATGAGAAAGTACAATCGTGGGGGTTTAATTTTCGAAGAAATGCAAGAAACGAAAATACTGAGTACACTTGGAATTGGATTGATAACACAAAAGGAATCTGGACACAGTATGATGGATTGATAGAGAATTTTAGAGATATTAAACCTCCTACTAGATTAGCTTTTTTTCCATATACATCTGGAACAATAGATAGCTTTGATGGAAATTCTGAAACCAATGGTAGTATAGGAATGGACATACAATATGGAGTTACAGAGAACTTTACATTAGATGCAACTTTAATTCCTGA
>Ga0209223_10005214_pt1 | contig 11556 bp, 9 predicted proteins | sample COG_06_FD_184750 | JGI IMG/M metagenome (GOLD analysis project Ga0209223, IMG submission 184750) | Pelagic Microbial community sample from North Sea - COGITO 998_met_06 (SPAdes) (version 2) | ecosystem: Environmental > Aquatic > Marine > Neritic zone/Coastal water | place: Helgoland, sampling...
ACCATGCCCTGCCGCATTTCGAGAGCCTTTCCGACGACATTCCAAAAATGTATTTTGAAATCAAGGAAGGTAATCACTTCATTGCCAATACAGATACTGGCGATGACCGACTTGCACCCAATATCGATGTACACGACCTAGTCGGCGGTATGGCTGTAGCTTGGTTAAAATTGTTTGTCGATGGCGATGAAGAATATCGAGAGCTGGTGTTTGGAGAAATGTCAGCAGGCGACAGAGAGAGACTATCAAAGTGGGAATATTCTGAGTAAGCGCACTAGTAATAGCCATAAAGAGAACGGCGGTAAATCATGAGCATTGTAAGCAAAATGGAAATGGAAGCATTTTTTTCTAAGGAGTTTCCTCAAGCAAGTTTCGTCATTGAATCTTTTGACGAAGGCTCTGTGACTATTAGGCGCAAAGTTGACGAAGGGGATTTACGTCCCGGCGGAACTGTATCTGGCCCGACAATGATGGGTCTCGCTGATTGTGCCATTTACGCTGCAATTCTTCGGGAAATTGGATTAGTTGCATTAGCAGTAACTACAAGTTTGAACATCAATTTTCTACGCAAGCCTGTTGCTGACAAAGACATACTAGGCGTTTGTAAATTACTGAAGCTTGGAAAAACACTGGCAATTGGGGAAGTAACGATTTATTCCGAAGGCGATGATCGAGCCATTGCACATTCTGTAGGAACTTATTCGATTCCGCCGAATAAATAGATTCCTGGTTAGAAAACGGACTTACGCTAACCACGCACAAGCAAAATCCAAACCAAAAAAAACCACGGCCTAAGCCGCGGTTTTTTGAAACTTGCAGAACCGACTACTGGAGCGCAAGCAAATGGATCCGACTAGGCCATCACTCAGTGACGGTCACAGTCATAAACGCATCGTGATAAAGCCCGCCGTCATCACCGCGACCCCACAAGATATACTCACCGGGTTCTTCGAAAGAGACCGTGGTGTTGATCATGCCATCTTCAGCAATATCAGGTGGTGACCATGACAGTCCCCATGCCGAGTTGGAACCTGGTCGAGTATCTTCCCAAGACTTTGGCTGAGGGGGATCGAAAGTTACCTTGCCAGAACCACGGTAGACATTCCACGACAGAAACAAACCATTGATCTTACCTACTGTTGGCTGCCACGGAATTCGCATTGCCATTTGCCGTTGCACCATCTCTTCGGTAGTACTCTCCCCACCGCGAGCAGCAATCGCGCGTATGGTATCTACGCTTCTTCTTGCTCTTGGAACACCATCATCCATAAGGTGTGTGGTGAAACTCAGCGGCTCGCCAACGCGAACGCTGCGCACATGCTCACCGTTAACCGTGTCACCTTGAAGAGTTACCACCGGTGCTATATTCGCTCTAGACTCCGGGCTGGATGTGCCAGCACCTAAAGAGCCGGTCTCGGAGGCGATTACCATATTATCCACCAAATAGTCATCCTTGAGCGTCGCGTAAGCACGTCGTGTCACACCATTGACCGTTAACTCCCAAACCAATTCACGGTCGCCCCAGTCAGAGGGTACATTCACTTCAAAGGTAAAGCGGTTACGGCGCGGCAAAAAGTGAGTGGGTTGGCCCCGATCAGCGCCGCCTGGAGAGAAAAAATTATTCTCGCCAATATCAACATCAGGCTCTTCTTCCCAATTTTCGTTCATGTATCCAAACATGAAGTTGAAGCTACCATCTTCAAGCGGACGCCAGCCTTCGTAGGCCACTTCAACATTTTTACCGAAGTTGTAGGACTCAGCTTGAGCTAATGTTGCGCTCATCAATACAATTAGAGCAAAGCCAAAAGTCATGGCCTTGCAAGCAAGGCTTTTTATTATATTCATTATCGACTTGCCCCCTGCAGCGCCACATCGTTATTGACATTCTGACCCACCGAGGCATTGTCTATTGGTTGAACCAATGGCAATAGGCAAAGTGGGCAACCAATTACGTGATCGTTCGGCCCTAGATTCAGATTATTGCGCCGCTTTTCCATTTCATCAAAGAACTGGTCATCGGTCATAGTTACTCGGATACCTAGATCGATAAACATATTCGTTACAGAACGGTTACCCGAACCCTGCCAGTTTCTGGAATCTGGCACATTAGGATTCGTGTCAGTATTGTTCATATAACCAACGATGTGTAGGATCGTGCCTTTAGGCAGAAGTGGTGCGGCATCATCATCGTAGGCGTAGCCACGAACCCAGTTGTGGTCGTAGCCAACACATGAAAGGGTTTCTACGCTGTAACCCCAGATCGCTTCAAGGCACATGCGCTCACCTGGAGCATGTAAATGGGGCTCAAACGTCGATATTTTAGTGTGCTCAGTCAGCGTAGTGTAGGCGTGCAACTCCTGGTCTTTCTCATCGCCTCTTATACTAATATCAACGCCGTTACCTTGGGCATTGAAGACAGCGTCTTTAAATTTTGGCTCATAACCAACAGGATGGAAGCGGAAGCCAATTTCCAAATGCGCGGTAGTGTCTCTACCATTGGAATGCAGATGCACAGAATCGGACACTATATAGCTGCCCGCCGTCAAAAGTCGGCCGGCTTCGTCATCAAAAATATCGGCGTTTCGACCTACTTCGTGCACTGGCCATGCTAGGCCCCGTTCAGTCCGGTTTCCATTTGCGTCAAGAGCAGCTGTGGCCCATATCATGTGGTGGAATATGTAAGCGCCACCAACAGTATCACGACCTTTGTCCGCTTGATTGTTAACGTCATTGACTTCTACAACCTCAACGGATTTGACCCAGCGATCTTCCGGAATATCAATCAGCAAGGCGTCAATCTCGCCCCACCAATCCGCAGTGCCGGCCAGTTTGGTCACCTCGTTGCTCTTTAAAATAAGATCTGGCGTGCCAGCAGTCCATGTGAGGCTGTCGTCGAACACTAAGGGCGTTGGTGCATCTGCTTCATTGCCCTTAGGTGTGCCGGATCTTGCCCAAAGAGAGATTGCAGCTATTTCTTCATCGCTTAGAGAGACATCATTCTTAAAATCCTGAATACCCAAACCTTTTTCAACGTACCAAGGTGGCATGGCACCGGCACGGTCTCTGAGAGACGTCTTGTATTCAATCAGACCTGCGAAAGGGGCTACCTGATCGTAGCTTATTAGCGGCATGGGGCCCACACCACCATCGCGGTGGCAGCTCTGACAGCTGCGCTGCAAGATTGGTTCAATGTCTTCGTGAAAAGTGACATCAGTCGCTTGCCCAAATGAAATACTAGGGATGGCAAATGCCAGCAGCAGCCCTATCAGAACTACAGGGTTGATTTTTCGCATTACTCTATTCTCCTCAGAATCGATAGTAGTTTAATCGCGCGCGAGCTCAATTACAGCTGATAGCACGCTTTTTCCTATCCTGCCACACCGGTAGTTACACAGGGACCCACAGGCGTTTATAGTCGGCTTTTTTTGTAGTGAGTTATTTGGCAGAACTTTGCGGCTAAAGCACACAAGGGCTAAACCGGCGCGATATTATAATACAATTTAAAGGACTGTAGACATTCGTATTGCAGAAAACCGAGGCACAAAGGCGAGTAAAACCTGATCGATTATTAAAATAAGCACCTTTTTCAATAATCGTTTAGTACGACTGGCAATGCAATGTAGAGAATTGTCAGAAATTGGGCGCATTGCCAAATAGCCTGTACAGCTGCAAAATTGTCGCCGTATCAATTTTGATGATTGATTTCACTGCCGCTAGAGTAACTGTGCCCAACTCACTCCCGAGGACTCAAAACCTTACCTGAAGCCACCGCAAGCGCTGCGCCATTGAAAAAAGCCACCTCGCCATTCACTATCACCACGTCAAACCCTTCGGCGAGTTGCAGCGGATCGGAATAGCTTGCTCGCGCTTTGACCTGAGTGGGGTCGAATATAATTAAATCGGCGGCCTTGCCCACCTCAACACTACCTCGATCGGTAACGCCGAGTAACTCGGCCGCATAAGAAGTCATCTTTCGCACCGCTTCCTCCAGGGGCAGTGCCGCGCGGTTTACTACATACTCCTCGATAATTTTCGCAAACGTGCCATGGCCTCTTGGGTGGAATCCTGTAGGACTGCCGTCGGAGGACACGGTAATATTTTCATCCATAAGTAATCTGGATTGCAGCTCATCATCCATGATGAAATAAGCGCCACTGCCGCCTTGCGGCCCAATCACGTCGATTAATACTTCCTCGAAGGGCAAGCCTAGCTCCTGCTCCAAGTCGGCTAGTGTTTTTCCCGTATAGGGATCGGTGGCGAGCAGCGTTGCCTCTGGCCCATTACGATTTGTTATGCGGTTAACGAGGTATTCTTCCAACTCTTCTCTTCGATCTGAAAGTGCTACAGCAAATTCCTCATCAGTTTTCGACCATACCGGAAACAGCAAGGCTAGACCTGCATAACTAGCATTGTAGGGATAAACATCCGCGCTTAACTCGATGCCCGATTGTCGTGCCCTTTCAATCACCTCTAAAATTTCTTCGGCGCGTGCTCTGCCCTTGCCATAGACTGACTTAAGATGAGAGATGTGTACTCTTGCATGCAGACCTTGGCTTAACAGTTCATCAATAGACTTTTCTAACTGATCATCGTCTTCATTGCGCATATGACTCATGATAACGCGGTCGCGACTGCCTACCACCTTCGCCATTTCAACCAGTTCAGATTCTGAAGCATGCAGGCCAGGGTTATATTCAAGCCCGGTACTCAATCCGAAAGCATAGTCCAATGAATTATTCAGCAGCTCCAACATGCGCTGAATCTGATCGGGTCCCGGGGCTGGGTTTTGACCTATACCTGCCTGATCACGCAGCGTTCCATGCCCGACGAACATGGCCAGATTCACCCCTATACCGTTCTCACTTACCTCTTCGACCCAAGCGCCCAGATCGTCTACATTGGGACTGTCACCGTCCTGACCGAGTGTAATAGTGGTTACGCCTTGGGCGAGGAAGTTTTCAAAAGCGGGTGTCTCTAAGGGATCGCCATGAGAGTGGACATCAATAAACCCCGGCGCGATAATTTTGCCTGTGGCGTCTATGATGTTAGTTACCGCCGCGTCCAATTCCCCCGGCGCGGTAATTGCGGCAATAACACCCTCTTTGAGATAAACGTCAGCCGCCCTGCCCGGACCACCGAAGCCATCAACGAGTTGTCCATTGCTTATTACGCTGTCGAATTGAATCGGCTCATTGCTTGGCGAATCACTGCAAGCAATCAAGCCCATTGTGATTAAGAGCCAGAGACCCAATTTGTTTAATCTCTTTGGCAAGACTACCCCTCTAGCCCGCTTTTTCAATGTATTCATGGCACTCTGACCCTTTTGATTCTTGACTCATTGCGTTCTTGCTGATTAGTCATTAATTTCGCCAAAGCCCTCCGGCGGTCTTCTATGCTTAGTCTTTTGCTCATACGCATAAGCCAATTCTATTAATACGCCTTCCGCATAGGGGCGGCCTACGAATTGAAGACCTGCAGGTAGTTTATTTTGCCAAAAGCCCATCGGTATTGTCACCGCCGGCAAACCTGCATCTGGCGCTAAGTGCTGATTATTGTCTCCCCGGTATTCTTCTTCTGCACGATCAATATGAGCAGGGGGATTTGACCAAGTTGGAAAAATAAGGGCATCAACCTGCGCCGCATCCATCGCCTCTATCGCGTTGGCGAGCAGCTGATTTCGCTCCGGATGATTGGGCCAGGTAGGACAGGGCACTTCCCACTCATCGGGAACTACATCCAATGGATTCTGCGCATAGAAACCAAATGAGCCCCGAGTTTCTGGCGCAATTTCTCCTGTTTCGAGTACTTGGTTTACATCCAATAAAGCGGGGTTCTCAAGCGATTTAAAATATTGGCCCACGTCATACCTGAACCTACCACAAAATGGGATCTGATCGCTCAGCACCTGAAAATCTCTAATCTCCAATGGATCGACAATGATGGCGCCTGCAGCAGTTAAATCCGCAATAGCCTGAAGAAAAATTTCTTTGATTTCTGGGTCAGCATCCTCATGGTCCACCAAGGATCTAAATACTCCTAGGCGTTTTCCCTCAAGACCACCGGCATTCAAAAAATCAAGGTAGTTATTTTCGCGCTTGCCGGGCAATGTTAGTGAATCAGCGGGATCGTAACCCGCCACCACATTAAATAGCCTAGCGCCATCCTCAACAGTTCGTGTCATTGGCCCTGCAATATCTCTATCGAAAACCAACGGTATTACACCATCGCGGCTAGTCAATCCGATGGTGGAGCGAATCCCGAATAATGCAAGATGAGAAGACGGTCCTCGAATAGAGTTGCCTGTATCACTACCCATTCCAGCTACGCCGAAACTAGCCGCTACTCCAGAGGCGGTTCCTCCCGAGGAGCCAGCTGGCACGAAGTCGGCATCGTAGGCATTTGCTGTACGTCCATAGGACGAGGAAACTGTTTCTCGTGGACTAAAAGCCCATTCCGCCATATTCGTTTTAGCGAGGACAATCGCGCCCGCCTCCCGCAGCTTCCTCACCATAAAAGCATCGTCCGGCGGAAAGCTGTCTAGCAAAGCAATCGACCCGCCTGTTGTAACCATGTCATGTGTATCAAAGTTATCTTTGATAAGCACAGGAGCACAAAACAGCTCCGGCATTACTTCGTTTCTACGCACCGCTGCATCGACTGCATAAGCTTTTTCGAGTGCCTTGGAGTTGATTTGAGTAATCGCGTTTATGTTGCGGGATTTATCATAGGCCTCGATACGTTCTATGTATCCTGCCACGATTTCGTGACAGGTGAAGTCACCTTGCACGATTGCAGACTGAATATCGGCGATGGATGCTTCAACAAAATCAAATGAAAAATCTTGAGGCGCTGCGCAGGCAGCGAGTGACGCCGACAAAGCCAACGTTAGGTAACGGGGTGTGATTCTCAACATAGTCTCTTTCTCGGCATTTATGCTTCGCTTACTGACTGAGTTCTTTCGCCACGCTGTAAAGAAATTCGTATCCGCCATACAGCGACTCTTTAAGTAACCTCTCATCCTGACCGTGTATGCGCATGTCGTTGCGATCTACGAACAACCCCGAAGTACCATAGGTGGGTATTCCTGCGCGGCGCATGCGTGCACCATCGGTTGCACCAGTAGACATTGTCGGCATCACTGTAACGCCGGGCCACATCGCGTTGGTGACAGTTTCTACGGCAGCCATGATTTCTTCAGACAAAGGAGAAGGATCGGTGATCGAACCACCGCCACGGTACTCAACCAAGAGTTCTGGGTTATCCACTACTGCGATTAGAGTTTTCAAGACATCCTGCGGATCAGAACCGGGTAGCATGCGCACATTTACATTCGCAACGGCGGTTTGTGGAAGTGCATTCGGCGCATGGCCACCATCTAATAAAGTTGCTACAGCGGTGGTGCGAAGCTGCGCATTGATTGCCGCCTCGGAACTCAATCTATCGAGAGAATCTTGCGGGATAGGTGATTCAAGTAGCGCACGAAAGTCGGCAGCACGCTCGCCGGTGTTGATCTCAGCTTGCCGCTGAAAGCTTACCCGCATCACATCGTTTAGCTCGACAGGAAATTTAAAATCGCGAATCTTTAGCAGTGCCTCGGCCAAGTCATAGATAGCATTGTCATCTCTAGGCAATGACGAATGACCGCCGGGGTTCTTCGCAGTCACTCGGAACGTTGCATAAATTTTTTCGGCTATCTGAATTGTGTTCGCTAGAGCTTGTCCGTCTTGCAGGAGGCCGTAGCCACCCTCGTTGATTGCAAGTGCGCCTTGTATCAATCCGGGGTGATTCTCTAAGAGCCAGCCGATGCCGTTGCTACCACCACTCTCTTCGTCTGAAGTGAGCGCCACGACGAAGTCTCTGTCGGGAACATAGCCCTCTCGCTTAAAGCGTATGAGGTTCGCAATAAAGATTGCCCCCATGGCCTTGTCATCGATTGTGCCGCGGCCGTAGTAATATTCATCGTCTTCATTGAGTACGAAAGGGTCGAGATTCCAATCGGCACGTTCTGCTGTCACCACATCCAAATGCGCCATCATCACGATGGGCTCCTTCGCGCCGTTGCCTCGTAAACGCGCAACAACGTTGCCCTTATGTGGCAAAGCTCCGCCGATAAAGATGTCCTCTTCTGGGAAACCCGCCGCCTGCAGCCAGGCCGCCATGCCCTCGGCCGCGATGGTATTGTTCTCTTCGTCTATCGTGGTTTTGTATTCGATCAGCTCTTTGTAGATCTCATACAGCAACTCCCGATCATCCTCGGGGATCGTTCGTTGTGCATTCGCTGTCTGAACGAACAGCAGGCTCAATACATAGAGTATCGTTAGGAGGTGCGCGCTTATTTGGGTTCTCATTCTTTTATTCCCACCGTATTCATATTGCTATTCGTAAGGGTCAATTTAACCTTACTAAGGTTCGCTCTAATTTCCTAGCATCAGGGGCTACATATATAGATTCTCAAACTATAACTGGCGAACTCCCTGCACTTGACGCTCTGAACAGAACTTAGCGTAGAAATGTTGCTTTTCATTCTCATTATTAGTGGACTAGCCACGGCTACGGTCGTAATTTACTACCAAGTGCTACGGCTACTGTGGATAACTATTCCGAAACTCCAGGTGAGACATCGGGTGAGGGTAATCATCGGAGTATTCGGCACTATCTGCGCTCATCTCATAGAGGTTTGGATATTCGGGCTCGCCTTCTATCTGATGATAACCTGCGGAGACTTCGGCACCCTAGAGGGCCGGTTCGAAGGCAGCCTAACCGATGCGGTGTACTTCTCGTTTACCAACTACACGACACTTGGCTACGGCGATATCGAACCGGACGGGCAGTTACGCTTTCTTGCCGGCATGGAGGCGATAACAGGTCTATCGCTTATTACTTGGTCAGCATACTCCATGTTTATAGAGATGATGAAATTCTGGGAAGAATAACTTAGATTATAACTTCAAAATTACTGAATCAAAAAAGGGGCCATGAGGCCCCTTTTTATTTACTAGACTGAAACGAGCTAACTACTGCTCATCCATTTCCAATCGGCGCGCACCGGCTAAGATACCAGGCAGACCGTAATTTCCTTCATGGCAAGCATATTCATAGGGCTGAGTGTCCGTCGTATTGAATGCCATCTCACCGCTCCAAGCTTCGGTGTAAAAGATCGGGTCTCTGACTTCGAACTCATACAGGACCTGCTCATCGGAGAAGCGGCTAAAGCGCTCTACTACTACTCCCTCTTCTGACAACGCTGCAACGTTGCGCGGCGCTTGCTGTGGATGCAGGTTTCTAGTCTCAACCACCAGAACATCGCCATCCCAGTGCGCGATTGAATCACCCAGCCAAGGCTTCCAGGCATCTGGACGGTGATCTTTATCGATAGGAATGATGCGTGCATCGTGTGCCATCTCCACCATGATCATCACGTAGTCGTCTGTCTGTACGATCTGGTACATATTGTTGTACAGCACATTGTTCATGGGCGGGCCACCGGTACTCCCGAATCCGATGATGCAGCGCTCACCAAGTGCTCGTCCTTCCGGGCCATCATTGCCTGAAAATTTAGCGCGGTTTTCCTGACGCAGCCTACTTCCCTCTTCCGAATAGGGTATGCGCCCGCTCTCGGGATAAGTAATCCAAGAGGTGCGATACTCGCCTTTGACGTAGCCAAATGCGGAGCCTGGATCTACCCAGAAGGCGTTATATCCACGACCCTGCCCGAGATCTTTACCCGATGGCAGTTCGCCCTGCACCTGGTTGTCATCGGTGGCCTGACGTACATTCTGATGGTGATTCGCAGTGAGTTCACCAAGCTGCTCTAGGGGAATGGTGAGCCCGACACCCTCATAGTTGCTGGAGCGCTGCATGGTGGTCAATGAGGCATTGGTCCAGAAGCCCTGCAGGTCTGGTTTGCCTGAGGCGGTTCTGGCAGGCTCATAATTTTCGGCGGCCATTGCTGAACTGCTAAGAGTAATTGCAGCAATGGTGATTAGTTTCTTGAACGTAATCATTGTGTTAGTTCTCCGTTAAGCCAAAGCTCCGGCCTTGCGCTCACTATTGAAAGCTTTTTTGGATGTAAGCATTGAAAATAAGCCACTACATTGAATTAATCAAGCGCTATTCGGCTATCCGAGCAGGCCACCTGTTACAAATCGAAATAACGTGGGATGCCCTAGCGCACATCATTGCAACTAGAGTTAGGCTAAATATTCACCACATCGCTTGAACCGATTACCGAAGACAGCCGACCTATATTGTCAGGTAACACTATATGCAAGACTTAAAAGAACGCAGTTTCAACGAATGGCTCGTTATCGAGAGCCAACGAGGAGAGAAGAATGCGTTCACTACATTAATTAAGAACTGGGAACAGCGCTATTTTTTGTACGCCTTGAACCGACTGAAGAGTCCAGAGGCGGCGAAAGATGTTACACAGGAAAGCCTGATCTCCATAAGTAAGAGCCTACGCGAGCTATCCGACCCAGCTAGCTATCCAAAGTGGAGCTTTCGCATAGTCGAGAGGCGCTGCGTAGACTGGCTACGCAAGACCGTACGCGCGCGCGAATTTATTGCAGCGCAGGAAGAACTGCCAGAGGTTCCAGTTCGCGACGACATCGAAGACAAGCTAAGCGTCGAACAACTGCTGTCGAAGATGGATTCCAGACTGGCTACGATTCTTAGACTCTACTACCTAGAAGCATTAACGATTCAGGAAATAGCCGAAGTCAGCAACGTGCCTAGCGGCACAGTGAAGTCCCGACTTTTTTACGCACGCAAGATGATGAAAAAATTATTGGAGAACGATCATGAGTGATATTGACGAGCAGATCCGCAACGCCCTAACAGAAGAAGATCAGAAAGCGATCAACGAAATCAGCAATACTGCCGGTCTATTCGAGTTAATTGGCCTTACCTTTAAGGGGAGACAAGCCTGGTTAAACTACTGCATGTATTTTTTAGGCCTGGTTGTAACCGCAGCCTTTGTATACTTTATCATCCAGTATCTGGGAACTACCGATATCAAATCCAGCCTCAATTGGGCTCTTTTAATGATTGGCTGCGGCTTCACTTACACCATATTAGAAATTGTAGGTTGGCAACAAATCCAAAAGGCCGAATTAATACGTGAAATTAAACGACTCGAGATGCGCATCATGTTGGCTTCGGAGAAGAATCAGCGGTAGAATTTCAGACAAGTGATTACTTATTCTCCTTAGCATGGAAGTGTAAGGCCATTAAGGTTTTCCTACGATCAACTGCTGCCGCTCGTGATAATAGTACGCTCAAAATACAAACTAACTGATGAAGTCATCCATGGCCCTCTTGAGTTTTGTCATTTATATCCCACTGCAGATCGCATTCATCCCTCTAGCTATTCTGGGTTTTCTACTGGTTGGCTATAAGCAGATAATCGTTAGTAAAAGACTGGGCGTTTCACAAACTGCTATCGAAATTCTCAATGGACGCTGGACTATGCACGCTTTTGGAATACGTGGCGACGATTCTTGCGTCAAACTCGCCGCTGCACTACCGAATACGTCTGTGTTCGGGCTCTGGCTCGCC
>Ga0209223_10005217_pt1 | contig 11555 bp, 10 predicted proteins | sample COG_06_FD_184750 | JGI IMG/M metagenome (GOLD analysis project Ga0209223, IMG submission 184750) | Pelagic Microbial community sample from North Sea - COGITO 998_met_06 (SPAdes) (version 2) | ecosystem: Environmental > Aquatic > Marine > Neritic zone/Coastal water | place: Helgoland, sampling...
AAAATGAAAATGAAAATTGCAAGTATTCGCTTGTAGTTGATGAAGACATCTATTTTGAATTGCATGTTTTTAAAGAACTTTTAAAAAGTATTAAAAAATCTAGGAAAATAGCCATGGTGTGTCCTGTATGTGTTGATGAAGAAGGATATACAAATTGTTACAATAATGAATACCTAAGTGAAGATGATGTTATATATAGTTGTTACAATGGTGTATCATTAATACGTTCATCTGCATTTATAAACAGTGAATGGAAATTCGTATATTCAAATGTTACTAATGAACATAGAAGATTTTGTATGCACATAAGGAAAAATGGTATGATAAAAGTAAATAATCACATTAGAGTTTTGAAATATTCTTGAACTCTTTTTGTGAAAAAGTCCTTATTTTTTAAATAATGTGTTCTATTTTCAATTTTGGGAGTATTTTTTAGCATATTTTTGATTGCATCAACTAAATGAGTAGATTCTAATGTTGCACCATGACCCATATTGATATTTTTTACATTGTCTACTTTGATATCAATTAGGTTATCTTTGAATTTAACATGTTCGTTCATTGGTGGTAAATTTGTTGTAAGAACTGTTTTATTACATGACATTCCTTCAACAATATAATGACCCCATCCTTCCGAATATGAAGGACATATGTGATATTTGCATTTATTCATTAGATATTTTAGAGTATATTCGTCAACCTTGTATTGATAAAGTATAATATTACAACTTATTTTTATAGGTTTGTCGAGTCTAAGATAACCATTGGAATTTTCTGTTCCGTAATGAACAATGTGAAGTAATGGAAATTCAGGGTGTTCTAACCAGGTATCAAGAAGAAATTGTGTATTTTTGTATTTTGAAATACCTTTAACATGTAAACATGAAGGTTCTTCTTTAATTTCTGGACTATACATGTCTTTAGATGTCCATGATGTAAATACAACTTTATTTGGAATATTAAAGTTTGAAAGTTGGTTGAGACTTGTAACAGTTTTTGCAAAAACATGCATATTTTTGTCATTGATTAAACATTGATAATCTTTGTTATTACACCATTCAATATTTGGCACAAATATATTGGTTGTTGCATGTTTCAGTGTATTTTTATATATGTGTTCTAAAAATATTTGAACTTTTGCTTTTTTCATATTTTGTATTTCAACATCGTGCATTAAATTTAATTCGCTATAAACAAATATTTCTACATAATAATCTTTTAAAACTTCTTTGAGTATAATAGCGTCATTTGCAAGACCCTGTGTATCATGGTGCATAATTCGTATAATATTCATTGTTTTTTAGTACTATTTTTTTCTTTAAATTCTTCATTATTATATACACATGATTAATCCAATAGAATATATCAATGGAACATATATGTTCAAAGTTATACATTATATGAATATATTAAATGAACACAAGAAATATTTAGAAAAATACATAATAATAGGAAATGTGTATAAAATTATGCATATTACGGATATTTATTATAAATATTTAACAGGTATTTTTAAATGTATGAAAGTTGATCTTCAAAATAATTACACTAATGAACTTTTCAAAAGATATATAGAATTAATACAAAATATTAGAAATGAATTGAATTCAATATTATTATTACATGAATATACATATCATAAATTTAAACACTTCAATATTTACATAGAATCATATTTGATTAATATTAATAAACTCTCATGTACTATTAATGAACAGAAATGGGTTTCAGACAAAAGTATGGGGTCCTCCAGCTTGGTTCTTTCTACATATTATTTCACAAAATTATGATCCTGAAAAATCGGGGATGAAAAAAGGATATTTTTTATTTTTCAAACATTTGAAAGACGTTCTTCCTTGTGGTGCATGTAGAGACAATTATACAAGAATAATATCAAAAGGTCCCCTAAAATTAGACATGTGTGTATTTGAAAGCAGAGAAACATTAAGCTATTGGTTATTTAGACTTCACAATAAAGTTCAAAATGATATATATAAAAAGTCATTGTGTAAGTTTAACAAACCTAAATATACTGACACTAAGAAAGATTACAATAGAATATATAAATTTTACGAAACTTTTAGGGCAAAATGCACTACAGACAAAAGTTCATATGGTTGCACAATTCCCATGTATGGTATAAAAAAAAGAGTTAAAATATACATATGTCCTCTTGGAAAAAACTTCAAGGCGCATAGATCAATAAAATTAATTAAATGTTAATAATAAGATCATGTCAGATACACTTCCATTGGTAAGTTGTATAATGCCAACATACAATAGACACAACTACATGTTACGTTCAATTAAATATTTTTTGAATCAAGATTATCCAAATAAAGAACTTATTATTGTTGATGACACATCTATAGATTTAAAAATAAATAATTTTGAAAAAAGTATAAAGTACCTACATTATAATAAAAAATACAATGTAGGTAAAAAACGAAATATTGCTATACAAAATGCAAAAGGAAGCATAATCATGTTTTGGGATGATGACGATATTTACGCAAATGACAGAATAAATGTCCAAGTTTCTGATATAATTTCAAAGAAATGTGATATAACAGTATTCAACAATATATATTATCACATAAATAACAAATTGTATATAACGGATAAAAAAACACATGAAAATATATGGTACAATGGTTATGCATGTGGAACATTAACATTTAGAAAAAGTATTACAAACAAATGTAAATTCAAAAACATAAATTTGGCGGAAGATGTAACGTTTTTAAAATGTGCATTAGAAAAGGGATATAAATTACACACATTAAAGAACAATTACAAATTTGTTTATACAAAACATAGTAATAATACGTTTGTATTTGATGCAAAGTTCAAGCAAATAAGAATGCCTAAAAAGATTGAAAATTTAATATAAATTATATTATGGGAGCTTTTGTAGTTGTTTCTTATTGGTGGGGAAACTATAAAAGATTAGCTGAAAGAATGTCTAAAACATGTATTAAAATGAATATACAATCTGACTTAGTGTACATGAAAGAGTTTGAAAATAGGAACTATCAATTAAACATAAACTATAAACCAACATTTATTAAAAAAATGATATTGAAACATAAAAAACCAGTTGTATACCTTGACATGGACATGAAAATAATGAAATATCCAGAATTGTTTGAATATATGTCATATAAAGGTGTTGATTTTGGGGCTTTTAATTGGAACGCAGACATGCGTGTATTTAATGTGTACGATCCATTTGTATTTGAAACAAGCGGTGGTATTATGTATTTTGGAAACACAAAAAATGCACTAAAATTAGTTGATTTATGGAGATTAAAATTAAATTCATCCAAGTACAAAAAGTGTGCGGATGACAGAGTTCTTTCAATGGCATTTGATAAATCAAATGGTTTAAAATGGTGTAAGTGTTTTTGGTTGCCTTTTGAATACATATATATTCCAGATCATTTTAAAGGAGTATTAAATATGAAAGATGTCGTTATTATGCATAATTCAAAGATAACTTCTGAGGAAACTGCTGCTAAAAAAGGTGCAAAAGATAGAATACCAAGTGATTACAAAATTGAAAATAAAGTTAAAGCACAAGAATGTTTATACATAAATCCTGTTATGAAAAAACTTGTTCATTTAAGACCACTACTGAAACATCTGAAAAGAAAATTATTGTATTCGCAATGTTCAAATAAAGATGTTTATAAAAAACTACTTAAGGTACAAGAACTAATGTAGTTAAGATACAAGTACTCATGGATTATACAAATCTAAAAGTAGAGCCAAAAGAATACCAATATGATGGCATACAATGGGCACTTGATAAAGAACACAATTCAGAACATTATGGTGGATTACTTGCAGATGAAGTAGGTCTTGGAAAAACTTTTCAAATGATAGCACTTATATTAGCAAATAAGGTGTCAAAATCGTTGGTTCTTGTTCCAAAAAGTCTAATAAATCAATGGTGCACTGAAATAAGCAATTATACTGATGCATTAAATGTAATAAAAATTGAAAATTTGAAAAAAGATGAAATGATTTTTGACAAATCTAAATGCAATGTAGTAATTATGGGGATTACTCAAGTTTATGGACGTGAATCAAAATGCAAATTACTATATGATGAAAAGTATTCAAAAACAATAATTCATAATATTTATTGGGATCGGCTTATTATTGATGAAGCACATGTTATTAAAAATAGCAAATCAAAATTGCACAAAGCATGTAAGGAAATATACACTAAATACAAGTGGTTGCTTAGTGCAACACCAGTTATGAATACTATGTCGGATTTCGTAAGTTTGATGAGTTTTTTTGGTATTTCACAAAACGAATGTCAAACGAAAAAGAATGAAATCGTTAAAAAAATGATAATGCGAAGAACAAAAGAACAAGTTAAAATAAAAAGACCAGAGTTCAAATTACCTGAATGTATCATAGAAAATGTAGAAGTTCCCTTTGAAACATGCGATGAACTAAAACATTACAACGAAACCTTTGAAAAAATGAAATCTAAGGTTGCTAAAGCAAAGAAAAGAAATGCTATGATGGAAATACTTGAACACCTTCTTCGCATGAGACAATTTTGCATTAGTCCACAATTATTTATTGATGGATTGGATAAAAAATATCACGAAAAATCACCACCTTATACAGGAAATTGTACAAAACTCAACACATTTGTAAAACTAATACAGAGAAAACCAAATGATGAAAAAGCACTTGTATTTTTTCAATTTATAGGAGAAATGAAAATTTACAAAAAAGAATTAGTAAAACAAGGCTATGAATGCAGTCATATTAGTGGTTGTATGAATCTTGATCAGAGGACAAATATCATTAACATTTTTAAAACAAGTAAAACATTGAATATATTATTTATGCAAATAAATGTTGGAGGTGTTGGATACAATTTACAGGAAGCAAACTGGGTATATATAACATCTCCAACTTGGAATCCAAGTATTGAATATCAAGCTATTGGGCGTTGTCATAGAAGTGGACAAAAAAAAGAAGTTCATGTTTATAAAATAATTATAAATGACATAAATGACGAAAAAACAGGATATATTGAAAATAGAATAATGAAACTACAGGAAAAGAAAAATACTATGATATCAGAATTACTTGAATGTGCACCTTCTAACAATCTTTCCCTAAAGGAAGCAATTAAATTATTCAAATGAATATGTTTATCTTTTTAGACATCTTGAAACATTTATTGTATTTTTATCTTGAATTGTTCCTTTATGTATCAAAGTTTTGTCAATTTTGTATATACAATTGTTATTTGGAAAAGGTTTCCTTGGAACTTTCAAATGTTTAATCATGAAAAGACTATGTGTAACCACACATAATGTATGATTATTGAAGTTTTTTGTTACAAACTTTTTAAATTTAGGATAGCTATATGTGTTTATATTTTCATTATCAATGTAATCAAATATAAGTCTCTTGTATTGTTTTGGATATAATTTTTTAAACAGTTTCTTCTTTTCTTCTAGATTGATTGATGTACAATCAGGTGTGTCTCTAATTTCCTTTACATACGGAATTACAAATATGTAATCATTGGGAAACATTAATAGTGCTGTTTCAATTGCCCTATTTAAAGAACTACATGCAGCAATAGTATATTTCATAGTTTTTGTAAATTTAGCCATAGATTTTGAATCTTTAACACCAGTATTTGCCAATAACGGATCATTATAGTATTTTTCATTTAAAACGTTTGTATTTGGGTTTAAATAATGTATATTTGTACATGAAAACCCATGTCTTATAAAATATATGTCCATATATTATAATGAAAGAAAAGTTCTTGTGTCCCATTAGCGGTAGTGAATGGACATTTGAGGATCATGGAAAAATATTCAAAGAAAACATAAGAGGTTCTAATTGTTATTCTTATGCCATGAACCATCCTGAAATAAATGGATATCGCATACATAAATCTGTTCCAGGAGACATATCACGAAATGTTGCGAAAATAGTTCATAAAAACACAGATTGGCAAAGTTGTAAAGATGCAATTCAAAGAATACTAGATGATGGTGTAACAGTATCAAATTCTAAAAAAATCGGAAATATTGTAGAGAAAGTTCCAGGAAACATTGAAAGTCAAATGAAAAAGAAACCCAAAAATGGTTGGCGTAAAATTCTTCTTGTTGTTGAATCTAATGATGAACCAGCAGGTGTTTCAACTGACTTTCATTTTTATGCACAAAACAAAATAATGGTTGATAAATTTTACAATATTAATCGTATTACTTCTTTGTGTTGTAATAGAAAATTGTTCAAGAATCCATATATTACATTAAATGTAAACGCTTTTTGTAGTAACACACATTTAAAACGTGTTATTAGACAAACAACAAGTAGCTTTAATAAAAATTTGGGCACTCAGTTATTAAGTAATCGCGCAATATTCAATATTAAATTACACATTGATATGCTTCCTGAATACGCACTAGGTTTTATGATAGACCCTTGGTGGATTCTTAACATTGAATATTTTGATAGAAATTCAAAAAACCTAAAGAAGGTATATAACAGTTTAATGGAAACTATTAATATGATAGATTTAGAAAAATCAGAAATGCTACAGGTATTGAATTTTGCATACAAAGATTGCACTTTACTTCTGAAAAAGAAAAGGAAATTAGTTTTAAAACACAAGGTTATAGGTTTATGGAGTCACAAGTTAGGGTGGGGGACAAAACCACTAAATACAGACGGACATGGTAAAGTTATACTTAATCCAGTTCTTTGTCAAAGATATCATGGTGGTTATGACTATGATAAAGCTTGTCAGGCATTTTTAGTTTTACGTGGTCATGGATTTTCAAGTGTTTAATTAATACTTAAAGATTATAAACATTCTATGAAAAAAATGATAGTTGAACAAGGATACATTGTAATTCCTGCTTTCTGTTCAGAAATCAATACATTGCGATCTGAATTTCTTGAAACGTGTAGATCATTTCCAGAATATAAAAACCATGATGAACTTGTTTTGGGGAATTTTGCTGCATTGGGTAATGCAGCTAGCTTTCATAATCCGTTCGTGCGAAAATTGCGTTTACGAACAATGGATATAGTGACTAAAGTCATTCCAATTGAAACAAATAAAAAGTTGATACAAATCATTGACAGAATGATGTATAGAAAAAAAGGACTAAAACCAACAGCCGAAAGTTGGCATCGTGACGAAGCATTTAACACAAAACCAAATGATATTGTGTATGGTGGATGGATAAATCTAGACACTGTGTCTCAATATTTTTCGTGTATACCTGGAACTCACAGAATGACAAAATTACATAACGGAGGTTTCGCAAAAGTTGATCCAAAATCTATAGATACTTCCAAAAAACAAAAAATCGAAATAAAATCAGGACATATTCTTATATTTAACGAGGATCTTATCCACGAAGTGTTATCTACACCTTCTAAGTCTGATATATGTAGATTATTCTTGGGTTGGTTGGTGACATCCTCTAAAGATACAATTATACCTAATCTAGAGAACATATTATATGATCAGGCTGTTGTTCCTCTAAAGAGTGGACAAATTCCACCGATGTACGCCAAGCTTCATTGGACGAATTGGTTTCAGAGAATTTTATCATTCAGTGAACGGATGATAGACAAGTGTATAGAAACAAAGTCAAGAAAAGGAGTAAGTGTAAATGTAGTCCAATCTCTTCGCGAATTAGACTGTATGTACTCACCATACACGAAAGAAGAAAAAGAAATTCTTGGTTTAACAACACTGGCATAGAATTATTTTTTATCGTTATATTCTAAGATGAGTGCATCAATGAGTAATAGTAGAGAAACATTAATGGAAAAGAAGGGAATCATTATTTGAGGGGAAGAAATTCTTGGTTTAATATATAGTTCATATTATATGTTAACATGTTATCTGAACCTTGGAATTTGTGTAAATGTGGTGTATTATGTTACAACTCTGATATTTGTAAGCCATGTATATTAAAAAATAGACATATTAAAAATGAATGTTGCACAAATATATTGTATCTTAACGACATCAATTTAAATTACGTTGTAACTGAATATAAAGGCTCATTTTATTACATTAAAGAATTTTTGCGTATGTTTTTTAATTAAAGTATAATATGTACTTTAATGGAACAAGTCCCACTTGAAGAACTAATTAAAAAAGATTACATATTTTATTACAGTACAAAATCAAAACCATCAATGAAACTTAAAGACATGATAACAAATTCAAAAATTGAATATTTGTTTGAACTAATTAACATAGACAATCCTGCTTCATTACAGCATAATATACGTTCTGTACCGTCTATAATATACCAAGATATGGCATATAGTGGAAAAGATGCATTTGATTATATAGAAAATATGAAAAAAAAAGATATAAACTCATTTGATTCATTTTCATCAAATTACAGCACAAGTTTTTCATGTTTAGATAATGAAAACATGCAACATTCATTTTTTGACTTGAATGAAGGTGAAGATGTTTCTATACAATCAGAAGATTACCTTCAACAAGATGAAACAAAAAGTTTAATTAATAATCTTATTGAACAACGAAACAATGATATTCCTAAACCAATACAAAGGGTGTAGTTTATGATGTGTATTTTATATACTTTAATTATATACTTAATATTAAGTATGATTAAATATAAACTAAACGGTAATCATCATAGTTGTGAATGGAAAACTTTAGTTTATGACATAGCAACGAATGTTGATAATGAAGTTGTATATGTATTTGAACAAGAACAAGAAATAAACATCAGTAAAAGTGTAAACTTTGTTGGTCCAAATGTTACACTTGACTTTAATAATTGTAAATTGAACACTCAATCCGAAATTGTTGTGTATAATGAAGGACATATAAAAAATGCAAATGTTATTTGTGAAGTTGGAAATATTGATTACAATGAAAATGAAGAAAATACATTTGGGTTTTTATGTTGCACTAACGAAAATACCATAAATAATGTTTCATTTGAAATGAATGGAAATTTGGAATATAATGTTACAAGTGATGCTCATAGTATTTTTGGTCTTCTTATAGGATGTAATAAAGGGTCTTTAAGTGATATCAATATGAAACTTGATGAAGTATCATTAAATATTGGAACACAATGTAATGTAAAATACGGAGCACTTGTTGGTCAAAATAATCATGGAACTATTGAAAACATTACTATAGATAATGTAAGACTAAAATGCACTCAGGCACTTAATTGTTTTAGTGGTGGTATAACAAGTAATTGTGCACATGGTAATATTAAAAATGTAATCATAAATAACATAGATGTTAACATCGATAATATACAACACGGAGGGTTTTCTGGTATTGTTCAATTTTCAAATGATTCAAATATTGAATATTGTAAAGTAAAGTTTGTAAGTATAAATGTAAGTCATATTCAAAATGATACTTACACAGGAGGACTTATTGGATTATGTGGTGTAAATAATACAATTTTTCAATGTTCTATTGAAACATTGAGAGAACTTTTAATAAATAATGTCAAAAATGCATATATAGGTGGTCTAATTGGATATGTTGATTATAGTTCAAATATTGAAAATTGTATGATCAATATTGTTGAAACAATAAACGGTTCTCATTGTAACAATGTAGTTTGTGGAGGTGCATTGGGTATGAATAATGGTAATTCAATTGACATTAAAATGGAACTTTTAATGCAAATAAAATCTGAACATGTAAGTGTGAATAATATTGGTGGTATTGTTGGTAAAAATTACGGTCATGTAGAATATTGTACATTAAATCATTGCAAAGACTTGTCCATAGATAATGGTGGATTCACTAATAATGTAGGTGGATTTTGTGGATACAATGAATCAGCTTTGAGACATCTTAAAATGAGTAGTCTTGAAAATATTTACAGTTGTGGTGGAAAAACAAACAACGCAGGTGGTCTTGTTGGTCATAATAATGGAATATTAGAAAAATGCACTATATTAAATTTAGGGACAGTGTATTCATGCAATGGTATTGAAAATATATGTGGAGGAATTTGCGGAGAAAATACAAGTAATACTGTTGATAATACAATTTATTACACTGAATACATACAACCTTTTGGAACAGATAGCATAATAAACATAAATACAAATGTGTTTAATGCTATTAGTAGTGGAAATTATAAGTTCGATTCTGATGACATATCCAAAGAGACTGTATTATTGGGTGCAACAACTATGAATAATTCTTTTGAAGACAAGTCTTTTAATATTGATATAAATGATTGGAACACAAGTTTTATAACAAGTATGAGTAGTACTTTTAAAAACTCATCATTTAATCAATCATTAAATGATTGGGACACTACTAACGTTACTAGTATGGCTAATTTATTTGAAATGTCGATTTTTGACAAAGACATCAGTTCATGGAATTTGAGTTCTCTAATTAGCATAGATAATATTTTTACAAATGGAAACATGTCAGCATTAAACATATCAAATTTTGTAACAAGTTTATACAATTATATAATGTTGACAAAGAGGATTAATATAAGTTCTTTTGGACCTTTAAATATCAGTGCGGCTATAGAGGAAAACATGAAAAATACTTACGGATATTACTCATTATATATGTTGAAAACAGAATACAATTTGAGCACAAATGCACTTAATTCTGTTGATATTACACATAATGTAACAGGTCTTGATACTATTCATGTTGATATATCTAGTAGTGATACATTTGACAACGGATTTATAGTTGAATTTTTAACAGATGATGACACTATATTTAGTGGTACTAAAAGTGGTTCTGTTTATCTAAAACTAAATGGTAATTATGATTACAGATTCAAATTGAAAGGTGGTGCAAGTGATAAGGGGCATGACTTGTATTTCTACTACAATAAAGTGAAAAAACAGTATAGATACTTGAGTCATGGCGGCATTAATGCTGATGTTGATATTAGTAATTATAGAATATACAGTACCAAAGAAGGAGCTGTCATTGGACATACTTCTGGAACAACAACTAACACAGATACAGGAATAATAACCTTGTCTAGTACACCTGATCATTTTTACATAAAATTAGATTCGCTCAATAGAAATAATAATTACAGAGCACAATTTTTACCATGGGACTACGGCTACAGCACCGTTCAGAATGAAAAATTAGGTGTTATCAGTGTTCCAACACTAACATTTGAAAAACAATTGGGACTACTAACAGGAGTTCATATTCTTCAATGGGGTGCTAATGTTTGGATGACCATGGAATCAATGTTTGAAAATGTTGATCATGTTACGATTGCACCTTATTCAGGAACACCAAATTTGAAGCATTGTATATCAATGAAAAATATGTTCAAAGGAACTAAAACTTTTAATTCCGATATTGAACATTGGAATACAAGCTCTGTTGAAGATATGAGTTTTATGTTTGAAGAATGTGAAAATTTCAATAGATCACTACAAAAGTGGAATGTATCAAAAGTTAAAACTATGAAATCCATGTTTAATAATGCAAAAAATTTCAATCAATATATAGGATCATG
>Ga0209223_10005225_pt1 | contig 11544 bp, 7 predicted proteins | sample COG_06_FD_184750 | JGI IMG/M metagenome (GOLD analysis project Ga0209223, IMG submission 184750) | Pelagic Microbial community sample from North Sea - COGITO 998_met_06 (SPAdes) (version 2) | ecosystem: Environmental > Aquatic > Marine > Neritic zone/Coastal water | place: Helgoland, sampling...
TGACCTGAGAGCATTAACTCAACTAACATAATTTTAAAGTCCTTGTCGTATCTTTTTGTTTTACTCATAATTCAAATATATTCATTTATGAGCCGTTTTAACTGTAACTATAAAAGTAGGCATTCCAATAATTTAATGCCAAATTCATAATTAATTTTACCTTAAGCAGATCATATTGGAAGCTAAAACTGTAAAACAGACAGACATATTATTGATATCATTTTTGGTAAGTTTGCTACAAAACTCTCCAAGATTATTAGAGTTGATAGGTTTTTTAAAAAACACCAAAGATTCTTACAGTACACCTCCATCAACGCTTGATGTGGTGTTCAGAATGTCCTTTTTATTTGTGTTTTCTTATATAGTTTTAGAGTACAATGCAAATGTAGATACTTATTTAAAAAAATTAGGTCATTATCTATTTATCACCATCTCAATTTTGATAAACGGATTAATTCTATACGTTAGTTCCTCTTTTTATTTTGAGTTTTATTATGACTTCACTGGGCATGATTTGTATGTGAGTGATGAAAAATTATTATTATTTATTCTTGTTATTTTGATGCTAGGGCTTATTGCTTTAGCGAAAAACTTAGTATACAAGGCTCGTAGGCATGCAGATATTCAAGAAAAAGAAAGACTTGCGAAACAGAATCTTCAAAATGAACTTTCTGCTCTTAAAAATCAAATTAATCCTCATTTTTTATTCAATTCTCTCAATTCATTAAATTCTTTAATTAAAGAAAATAAAGAAGCGACCAATTTTGTAAATCAACTATCCTTTATGTACCGATACATTCTACAAAGTGGAAATCAAGATCTAATAAGTATTAAAAAAGAATTGAAATTTATTGAAAGTTATATTTTTTTGATTAAAACTCGATACCGTGATAAATTTGATATAGATATTGATGTAGATGAAGAGATTCTTAGTTCACAAATTCCGGTTCTTGCACTACAATTATTGGTTGAAAATGCTGTAAAACACAATGAGATATCCGACAGGAATCCTTTACATGTAAAAATATTTTATGATGATGATGATTTGATTGTAGAGAATAAAATACAACCGAGAAGTACATTTGTTGATAGTACGGGGCAGGGATTAGTTAATATTAACAAAAGATATATGCTGTTGAAGGAAAAAAGCATAAAAATATCAAATGAAAACAATATCTTTAGAGTTAAAATGCCTTTAAAATAGAAAAAATGAAAGTTCTAATAGTTGAAGATGAAATCGCAGCAAGTGATAACTTAACCTATATCTTAAAATCTATCAACGCAGAGATCGAAGTCTTAGATGTTCTTGATTCTATTGCAGGTGCCATTGATTATTTCTCAAGACCAACCGAAGCTGTATTGGTTTTTATGGATATTCACTTATCAGATGGAATTTCTTTTGAGATTTTTGAGAAAGTAAAAATTGAAATTCCTATCATTTTTACCACGGCTTATGATCAATATGCAGTTAAGGCATTTAAAGTAAATAGTTTAGATTATTTATTGAAGCCAATCTCTGAAGAGGATATGCTGCGTGCCATGGATAAGTTTGAAACATTTTCTACAAATAGCGAAGCAATTGAGAATCAGTTAAAAGGAGTTTTATCCTTGCTTCAAGCTTCAAATAATACCAATTACAAATTAAGTTATTTGATCCAAAAACGCGATGAATTAATCCCTATAAAAGTTGCTGATATTGCTTACTTTTTTATTGATATGGGAATTGTGAAAGCCGTTACTTTTGAAAAACAAGTGTATACGTTAAACAAAAAACTTGAAACGATAGAAGAGGAGTTAGATCCCACTAATTTTTCTAGAGTAAACAGGCAATATATTTTAAATAAACAAAGCATTGATAAATAAAATTTTCATTTTAATGGGAAATTAATTGTTGATGTACATCCAAAAACGGAAGAGAGAATTATTGTAAGTAAATTAAAAGCTAGTGAAATAAAAGCTTGGTTGAACTCTTGATAGCGCCATCTTCTTTATAATTATTAATTAATTTATTATGGCAATAAAGAAGTACAGAAGAAGCTTTATAAAAAAGAGTATCCTCGGTACTGGAGGCTTATTAATTGCTACGAATATTATTAGTTGTGAAGATGATTTTCAAGAGGAACAAGCCATTAATTCATTCTTAAATAATGAAAACGAAATGTTCCCTTTAGGAGTTGCTAGTTTTGATCCCACTGCAACCAAAATTATTATTTGGTTTTATATTGCGACACATATAATAGAAGGCAAATTAGAGTGGCAAATTGCTACAGATTCTAGTTTTAATGAAATTGTACGTTATGGAAGAGTTTCAACTTCCTCAGAAGTGGATTACACAGTTTCTGTAGAAGTACAGGATTTGGATGAAAATAAAATATATTATTATAGATTTATTGATATCATTTCTCGGTCGGTTTCTGACGTTGGAGAAACAAGAAATTTTTCAGAAACCAATTTAAATAATTTAAAATTGGGTGTTACTTCTTGTTCACATTTTGAAGTAGGCTATTTTAGTGTTTATAAGGAAATTGCGAATTCAGATGTAGATATTGTTTTGCATCTTGGGGATTATATTTATGAAAATAGTGCCAATGGTTTGTCCCAGGCTGAAGAAATTATTTCCTTAGGGCGAAGCCATCTTCCCAGTAATGAACTGTTAAAACTGGAGGGCTATAGGACTCGTTATAGACAGTATAGATTAGATGATGATTTGAAATTGTTACATCAAAAAAAGCCTTTTATATGCATTTGGGATGACCATGAAATTGCGAATGATAGTTATAAGGAAGGAGCTAGTGCTCATCATGAAACTGAAGGAAGTTTTGAAGAAAGGAAAAACGAAGCCTTACAGGCATATAGTGAATTCTTACCGTTTACCACAAACGATAAAGCAGTTGGTTATAGAAGTTTTAAATTTGGCAATTTGGCGAAATTAGTTGTTTTAGATACAAGATTAGCAGGTCGCGATAAACAGTTAAACATCAATGAATATTACAATGTAGATGGTAATTTAAATGAGGTTTTGTTTCGGCAAGATTGGCTGGAACCTACTCGGACAATTTTGGGACAAACTCAAAAGGATTGGCTCAAATCTGAAATATCAAATGCATCAGAAGAATGGTTGATCGTTGGCCAACAAGTGGTCATGGGAAAAATTTATTTTCCGTTAGAATTGATAACAGAGTTACATGTATTGAACATAGAGAAGACGACAAGTGGTACTATTTCAGAAGAAAGTTTGAACCGATTGGAAATTCTAATGTTCGAATTGATACAAATAAAATTAAGAATTCAAGCTCTGGATCCAGCTTTGACAACACAAGAAAAATTTAGAGTGACAAATGTGTTTTCTTATAATCTTGATTCTTGGGATGGATATCCCGTAGAAAGGGAGGAAATATTGACTTTGTTGGAAACGAAAAAAACAATCGTTTTAGCAGGGGACTCACATAATGCTTGGCACAATGAAATATTGAAAGAAGAGGGTAATTCAATTGTAAACGAGTTTGCAACTTCCTCCGTTACCTCTCCGGGTGTTGAATATATCATAGAAGATCCTGATCAAAGACAAAATTTTCAGTCTGGCATTAAAGCATTGGTGGATCAATTGTCCTATTTTAATGGTTCAAATAGAGGATATATTGAATTGAATTTACAACCTGGTAATGCCAATTGGATAATAGTGTATACTATTCTTTCAAAAGACTTTAATGCACATAGTGATCACAGTGTCTCAGTTTCTTAAAATTTAAAAAATAACCAAGCTGTTATATAATTTAGCTTTTGTTTTCAAATAGTTGTTTATGAGTTGGGTGTATTTTAATTCAGCTTCTATTTGTTTTGACTCCCTGATATTCACATAGAAAATAGAGCTTTCACCCAAATTGAACTTTCTTTGTTCCGCTTTTGACAAAGCACCATAATCTCTTACCAAAATTTTTGAAAAGTCGATTTGACTTTCAAAGGAATTCAATTCTTGTAACAAACCATTCACTTTATTAGCGATAGAAAGTTGTTGTGTTGACCTTTCATAATTCAAAGCTTCAATTTTTAGCTTAGATAACTTTAAATCAGATCGTTCTTTTCTAATAAATATTGGCACACTTACTTTAATCCCAGCTTTGTAATTGTCAAGACCAAACGCATTATCATTTCCTAACGAACCCGAAAGGAAATTATACTCTCCTTCAATAGTTGGCAATAGTTTATTGAATTTTAGTTTTCTTTCAATCTCTAAATTTTCTGTTTTAAAACCTAATGCTTTTAACTTTGGATGTTCGGTAATGTCAAATTGTTCTGTTTCAATCTTTGAAGTGTTTAATGCCGTATCAACATTTTTAATAGTTAGCGTATCCGGTATTATAGTAGAATTTAATTCCACAGGAACATTGTTCTCTAGCCATAGAAAATTCGACAAATTTAAAGTGGCTTTGATATATTTGATATTTGCCTTTTCTAAATTTAATTTTCTATTTCCAATGGCAATATTTGCTTCCAAAGTATCAACAGCAGCCATTTCTCCAGAATAAAAACTTTTCTTGATGGCTACAAAACGAGATTCCGCATTTGTCAAAAACGATTCATGAATTTTTCTTTCATTGTAAAAACGTAACCAATCAAAATAGGTATTTGCAGCATCGTATAAAATATTATTTACAAGTATTTTCTGTTCTTCTAAAGCTTGTTTCTGATAATTTTTAGCCTGCTTAACATCTGCCATTCTCTGGTTCATAAGCATATTTCCTCCTATGGATGCCGTAACACCTAGTCCATAAAGTCCATCCGTAGGAGTAGTACTTTCTGGATTTAGATATTCACCGTCGTTATTTTCGTAATTCGCTTTTACCCCAACACCATACCATACAGGTATTTTGAAAGTAGCATTCAGTTTATCATAATATTCTTTGCTTTTAAACTGTTTTGTAGCGTAATCAACTTCTAGTTTAGGGTCAAAAGCACCTCTTGACTTTAAACGTTTGATATCACTTTCAGTAACAATCAAATTAGCTTGTTTTACGATAGGGTGAAATGTTTTAACATAACTCAAAAATTCAGACAAACTGATAAAATCATCAAATGTGCCTAACGGCACGGTATTATTCAACTCTTTTGAAACAACCAAAGAATCAATACTGTTGGTTTCTAATGAAGAGTTTACCTCCGTGGAATCGGTTGCCGTTTGCGCCTTCATAATTCCAAATCCAACAAGAAAAAATAAAATAAAATTTTTCATACTTATTTTTTAGATTTTTCTTTTCCTTCCATTTGAGTTGGTTGATAGTAGTTAGGAGGGAAGCTATTAATTTGTCTCCATAATTCATACCATATAGGGACATCTTCTAACAAAGCAAAGGTTCTTGCTCCTGATCCAATTCTTATCGCATCTGGCCAAGTATGATCATCAGAATCTGGTGCTAACAAAACACGATACTTACCATTTGGACTAATGAAATTTTGAATGGCAACAACTCTTGCACCATAAGTTCCATAAGATTGATTTGGCCATCCACTAAATACAATAGCTGGCCACCCTTCAAATTGAACTCTTACTTTTTCGCCTACATGTAAAAGAGGTAAGTCATTTGGTTTTACAAAAGTTTCTACAGCTAATTCGTATGATGCAGGCATAATTCCTAAGAGTTCCTGACCTTCTTTAAAGGTTTCACCAATACCACCAATGATGGCTTTGTTGATATATCCATTTTGTGGACTAGTAATAAAAAGAAGATCGTTTCTTTTTTGATAATTTGTAAAACTATTTTCAAGTTTAGAGACTTGCACCTGGGTGTCGTAATGACTTGATTTCGCAGTATATAAATCACTCTGTGCCTTAGAAATTTTATCTACATAAGTGTTTTCAATTTGAGATACATCCACCTGTGCATTGATAATATTATTCAAACTAGTCAATAGTTTATTCTCTTGTGCTATCAATTTAGCATTTGATTCTTGTAGCTTAAGATTTTTTTCTTCCACATCCTTGATCGCTTTTAACCCATCCTCGGCAAGTACTACCGTGCGATCATACTGACGTTTTGAAATTTCTGCATTTATCTTTGCTGCTTCAAAATCAATACTATCACTTTTTGCTTTTAAATACGATTGTAAAAGTTTATTTTTCGCTTGTTTCATTTTCAGCTTTTGTTCTTGCTGTAATGCTACAATCTGTCTGTTTAAAGCTTCAATCTTCGATTTATAGGCATCAACAGAAGAACTTTTCGCTGTTATCTGATCATTGGTTCTTTCTATCAATCTATCATCGAAATAATCAATTTTAATTTCAGATATTCTTAAAATAGTATCACCTTTTTCAACATAATCACCTTCTTGTACAAACCATTCTTCAACTCTTCCTGGTATTTGAGATTGTATCGTTTGTGGACGTTGATTAGGTCGTAGGGTTGTTACAATACCGTTACTTTTAATATTTTGAGTCCATGGCATGAACAAAGTAATTATCCCAATCAAAGCAAAAACCATTAAAAACCTATTAAAGTGTTTATAATGCTTTTTATAATATGCAAATTGTCCTGATTTATAGGACAACAAATCTATGTTACTTCGTCCTTTTGTGTTTGATATATTCAGCATATTTAATTATTCTTTTAGTTTACCCTCTTCTAAATTGATGATTTCATCAGTGTATTGCTCCCATAACGGATTGCTACTCACAACAATCAATGTCCATGGTTGCGAAGGATTTGATAAATATTCCACAATTGACTTGGTTTCTTCCTTATTAAATCTATCCAAAGGATCTTCCAAAATCAAAACTTTTGGCTTTTTAGCAATTGCTCTAGCTAAAACTATCTTTTTAGCAATCGTATACGAAATCTGTTTACCATCTGGCTGCAGTATAGTTTGAATTCCATTCGGAAGTTCTTTTACATACTGTGTAAGTCCAACATATTTAATAATCTTAAAAACTGTTTCATCAGACACTTCTTTGATTCCGAAAGTTATATTGTCTTTCAAACTTCCTTCAAAAGGTGTTTCTTCAGATAGAGACAAGCCTAATTGTGAACGATAATGATTTAAGTTTAAACTTTGAGCAGAGACATTATTGATATACATATTTCCCTCAGTAGGTTCTATAACCGCCGTGATAATCCGTAATAGACTCGATTTCCCTGAGCCACTTTCACCTTTTATTAAAATTCTTTTTTTGAATGGAATATTTAAATTAATGTCTTTTAAAATAGGTTTCTTTCGATTTGGAACATCATAGGTCAAATGCTCTAGTTCAATATTAAACTCTTCTTTGAAAGTAGGTTTTTCTCCAACTTGTGCCTCTAGTTCCTTGTCTACTACTTGACCTAATTTTTCAATTGAGGTTAAAACATCATAAAAAGATTCCAATCCTAGGATTAATTTTTCTACGGAAGCAATCACCAAAAGAATAATAATCTCTGCTGCTACGAATTGACCAATATTCATCTCTTGATTTAATACCAAGGCTCCACCAATAATTAATAAACTAGCCGTAATAAGCATTTTAAAACCAATCATCTGAGAATATTGAATTACCAGTACTTTAAAATGTTTTTCACGTGCTTTCAAATATTTTACTACCAACTCATCATTCTTGTTGAGAGCAATGTTAGAATCTCCAGAAAGTTTAAAACTTACAATAGTTCTGGCAATTTCTTGAATCCAATGGGCTACTTTATACTTGTTTTTTGATTCTTCTAAACTAGTTTCTAATCCTCTTTTAGCGGTATATTTAAAAACGATATAAACAAGGACCATTAACAAGAAACCGAATAGAATAAAGAAGGGATGATAGAATGAAAGCAACATCAAAGCAAAAATAATTTGCAATAATGCTGTGGGTACGTCAATTAATATTTTAGAAAGGCTTTTTTGAATCGTTAAAGTATCAAAAAATCTATTGGCAAGTTCTGGCGGATAATAATTTCTAAGTTCATGCATTTTTATTTTAGGAAATCGATAACTTAATTCGAAAGCCGCCCTTGTAAACACTCTTTGTTGAATGGTTTCAATAATTCTTAATTGCATCAATTGAAGCCCACCGTTGAATAAAACACCAATGGTAACCAAAACCACTAATACAACCCAAGAAGTAGATATTTGCGCTCCTTGAATTAAATTTATAATAGCCTGAATTCCAAGAGGAAGAGACAAAGAAACGATACCTGAGAAAATTGCGTAATAGAAAATTTGAAAGATTTCTTTCTTTTCTAGTTTTAATAAACCTATGAATCGTTGCCAAGGAGTTAAGTTATTCATAATGAGTTGTAAAAATTAAATTTAATTGCAAAGATAATAGTAATACTATCGAAAAAAAGTTAATTACTGTTAAAAATATTTAAGACATCCCTAAACAAAATTTATATATGTCGAGTTAAATTTAATAAAAAGCTTATATTTAGGAAACATTTTTAATGGAGGTTGTTCAATTTTTATCTGTTAAGATAGTGTCGTTTAGATCAATTTTATTTTTGCAGTCATGAAAAGTTTAATTTTCTTACTTTCTTTTTATATTTTCTCCTTGTCTTTTGTGACATGCAGCGATACTTTGGTATCTTGTGAAAAGGAAAATTTCCAAGTGGAGAAAGTATCAAAAGAACATCAAGATTCACATTCACATTCTGAAGAGGATCTGTGTTCACCTTTTTGTTCTTGTCAGTGCTGTCAAATGGTAATCAACAATTTGGAATTGGATAGCTTTGAATTGACATTAAATTCATTTACACAGAGAGAAATTTCAAAACCGTCTACAGAAACAGTTCAAGAAGTGTTGCATTCCTTATATCAACCACCAATAGTTTAAGTTAAAGTTTTTATAGGATAACTATATCCTTTTGTGTCAGAGAATGACATTTTTTTTAACTTAAACAACTGTTAAATGATCAATAAAATCATTCAGTTTTCAATCCATAACAAGTTAGTCATTGGTTTGTTAAGCATTGGATTAATAATAGCTGGTGTGTTTAGCGCCAGTAAAATCCCCGTTGATGCAGTACCTGACATCACAAACAATCAGGTTCAAATTATTACACAAGCTCCTAATTTAGGAACGGAAGAAATTGAACAGTTTGTTACATACCCTGTAGAGATAGCGTTGGCAAACTTGCCCGGAGTAACAGAAATTAGATCCATTTCAAGATTCGGACTGTCAGTGGTTACCATTGTTTTTGATGATGGTATGGACACCTATTTGCCGAGACAATTAGTTTCTGAGAAACTTGGAGAAATAAATGCAAAAATCCCTGAAGGGTTTGGTAAACCTTTTATGGGACCTATTTCCACCGGTTTGGGAGAAATTTATCAATATACCTTAGAAGTAGAGGAGGGGTATAAAGATAAATATTCACCACAGAAGCTAAGAGAAATTCAAGATTGGATCATCAAAAGACAAATGGCAATGGTTCCTGGCGTGGTGGAAGTGAATGCATTTGGTGGCCATATTAAGCAATATGAAGTTGCGATTGATCCTGAGGAGTTGAATGCCTTAGGATTGACGATAAAACAAGTATATACTGCTCTTGAACGTAACAATCAAAACACAGGAGGGGCCTATATTGAAAAAGCTCATCAAGCGAATTTTATTAGAGGTGAGGGATTGGCCAAAAGTATTGATGATATTAAAAATATTGTGGTAAGGAATAAAAATGATCTACCAATATTAATTAAGGATATTGGAGAAGTTTCGTTTGGTAGCGCAATTATGTACGGTGCTGTTACTAAAAATGGTGAAGGTGAGGCTGTCGGAGGAATGATCACGATGTTAAAAGGAGCGAATACCAATTCAGTTATTAAAGCCGTGAATGAAAGAGTAGCTCTGATTCAAAAATCCTTGCCAGAAGGAGTGAGAATCAAACCATTCTTGGATCGGTCAAAATTAATTGAAAATACGACAAAAACAGTTCAGAATAATCTTTTTGAAGGTTCATTAATTGTATTATTCATCTTGGTGTTTTTTCTAGGTAATTGGAGAGGCGGTATTATTGTGGCTTCAACAATTCCATTGGCCTTACTTTTTGCTTTTATCTTGATGTATGTTTTTGATGTTTGGGTAAACCTAATGAGCTTAGGAGCTATAGATTTTGGTATTATTGTGGATGGCTCTGTTATTATTGTTGAGAGCACTGTTTTTTATATTTACAAACATATTACATCAAAGAAAGTATTGACACAAAAGGATAAGGACGTAATCACCTACAAAGCTTCCTCTAAAATGATGAACACTGCCTTTTTTGGTCAATTTATCATTTTAATTGTGTTTCTGCCCATACTATCTCTTGAAGGAATCGAAGGGAAAATGTTTAAACCAATGGCTTTTACTTTTATGTTTGCTATGATTGGTGCCATGATTTTATGTCTGACTTATGTCCCAATGGTTACTTCATTATTTCTAACAGCACCGAAAGTTAAACATAAAAGAAGTTATGGAGATCGTGTGGTTCTTTGGGTAGAACGTATTTATGGAAGAGCGTTGATTCAAATCATGAAGCATTCTAAAGTAGTAGTAGGTATCGCTATTTTTATGTTGACGGGGAGTATCTATATTTTTTCACATTTAGGAGGAGAGTTTATCCCAAAGTTAGACGAAGGAGATATTGCCTTTCATGTGATCTTAAAGCCAGGTAGTGCTTTATCTGAAACCGTAAAAGCAACAACAAAGGTAGAAAAACTAATAAAACAAAAGTTCCCAGAAGTTATTGATGTAATCCGTAGGATAGGGGTTGCTGATGTTCCTGCAGATCCAATGCCTATGGATTTGGCAGATGTTTTTTTAATACTGAAGCCTGTTCAAGAATGGACTTCAGCCTCTTCTAAACCAGAATTGATTGAAACAATAAAAGAGATGTTGGAAAGAATCCCAGGAATCAATTATGAATTTAGTCAACCTATTGAAATGCGTTTCAATGAATTGATAACTGGTGTGCGTGAAGATATTGCCATTAAATTATATGGAGAAAATTTAAATGTATTATCAAAGAAAGCTTATGAAATAAGTGTTTTGGTCTCCGATATTGACGGGGTAGCAGATTTAAAGGTGGAAGCTACATCGGGGCAACCGCAAATAACCATTGTATATAACAGAAGAAAAATTGCCCAATATGGATTGGCAATCAATGATATGAACCGACTGGTTGAGACTGCATTTGCAGGTGGCGTGGCAGGAGTTGTATTTGAAGGAGAGAAACGATTTGATTTAGTAGTGCGATTAAAAAAAGAGTTGCGACAAGAGTTATATGATGTTAAAAATCTTTTTGTGAGTTTGCCGAACGGTAGTCAGATTCCATTAAAAGAACTTGCTGAAATTAGTTTCAAACCTGGCCCTATGCAGATAAGTAGAGATAATACAAATAGAAGAATTTATGTTGGTATAAATGTAAGAGGAAGAGATATTAAAACCTTGGCGGAGGAGATTCAATTAAAGATTGAACAAAGCTGCATTCAAGTTTGTAACGCAACAAACGTTGCTTTTTTTAAGTTGAGTCTAAGCTACAAAATTTAGCTCAGATTCCATTATTTCTTTAGGTGTTTTAAAACCAATAATTTTTCGGGGTCTATTGT
>Ga0209223_10005227_pt1 | contig 11535 bp, 14 predicted proteins | sample COG_06_FD_184750 | JGI IMG/M metagenome (GOLD analysis project Ga0209223, IMG submission 184750) | Pelagic Microbial community sample from North Sea - COGITO 998_met_06 (SPAdes) (version 2) | ecosystem: Environmental > Aquatic > Marine > Neritic zone/Coastal water | place: Helgoland, sampling...
ACCCCATTATATCAGGTCAACTTACTAGAGAAGAAATTGAGTTAGCTTCAAAAGATGAAAATAAAGAATTACAGATAAAAAATACTGATATTGAAATTTCAACTGAAGATAAAAAAATTAAAAAATACATTCCTTTATCTAAAAGACAAGACAAACCAGATTCAGCTTTATGGTTAATTAAACATCATTCATTATTAAAAGACTCACAAATAGCAAAACTAGTTGGAATAACAAAAGCTTCTGTTACTGCAATTAAAAATAAAAGTTATTGGAATTATAATAATTTGAACCCTAAAGACCCTGTAGCATTAGGGTTGTTCTCTCAAAAGGATCTAATAGAGGCTATTGAAAAAGCCGAAAGAAGAATAAAAAGAGAAAAAAAAGAAAAAGAGAAAGCAAAACTAACAAGAGAAGTTTCAAACATTGAATAATTTTAATAGACACCAAAATTATATAATGGTAGTTAAACATTCTTAAAAAATATTTATGAAAATAGAAGTTAAAGATAATAATATTGAACAAGCACTTAGAGTTCTTAAAAGAAAATTGCAAAGAGATGGTTTTTTTAAAGTAGTAAAATTAAAAAGTGTTTACGAAAAACCTTCTGAAAAGAAAAAAAGAATTTTACAAGAAAATATTAAAAGAGTTAAAAAACTTAATAAGCTTAAAAACAGAATTTAAATATACCGCGGGGTGGAGCAGTCTGGTAGCTCGTCAGGCTCATAACCTGAAGGTCGGCGGTTCAAATCCGTCCCCCGCAACCAAAAAATTTAAACTACTTAAAGAACAATTTAATCATCTCTAATAAAATTAAAACACCATCTTTAAAAGCGCTTACTTTTTTAATTCCTGCAATTCTTTTTTTTTCTTGAGATGAAATTGAAAAATATTTCATATTTTTTTTCCTCATCTTAATTGGAAATTCTACACAAAATCTAAAATCGTTACTTGTAATATTTAATTTTTTGAATGATTCTGTTTGACCCATGACATAAGTGTACAAAATATCAGAAATATTCAGTGAGAAAAAAATTTTACCTAATAACGAAAATAATTTATTACCTATAAATGTAACAATTGTATCATCATCACTTTTCCCTCCAGAAGAGTATCTGGAAGTGAATACAAATTCATTATGATGATTTAGTTCTAACATCTTGGGTAAGTCATTTTCATTAAAAGACCCATCAGCATTAAAAATACAAAAATACTTTGTGTCACAAGCGTTAATTCCTTCTATTAAAGCATTGCCATAACCTTTAGCACTTTGATTTAATATTTGAATATTATCATAATTTTTTATAGAATTAATTGTGGCATGATCATCAATATGCAGTGAGACTATAATTTTATAATTAAATTTTTTTAAATTATTTAAGACTATCGGTAGAGATTCACTCTCATTTTTTGCAGGTATAATTAGTGTTAAAGTTTGATTTTTCATTTAGATATTTTTTATAAGAGTGTAATAATCTTGCTTAAAGATGTATAGTAGAAGAATAAAAAAATAATATAAAAAAAATTTAATTGAATTATTTCTATTCTTAAACATTTCTTCAAATTTTAAAAAATTATTATTAAAAAATAAAAAAATACAAGTAACAAGTATTAAATCGAAATATATAGTATAAATTGTTAATTGTGGATTTGACAACATTAAACAAATAATAAAAATTGAGCTTTTTAAATTGTTTATTGTGAATAATAAAATTATGAAAATTGAAATTGATGAAATAATGCATATGAAAAATTCAAAAAAATTAAAAGTTTTAAATAAATTATAAAATAGCCCAGCACCACCCAATACATTACTAATCTCGTCATACGAAAAATATTTTAAAAACAAAAATGGTAATAAAATTATTAAATAATGAGAATAATTTAACTTTTTAGCTTGTTCGTTTAAAAAAATTTTGGTTAATTTAAAATCGACTATTAAGAATGGAATAAAGTAAATAATGAAAATTGTGGGTAGTATAATTATTTTATTAGCTAAATTTACCAAGGACAAGGTAGACAAGTCTTTCACCCATTTACTACCATCAAAGTCTAGAAAATTATTATCCATTATAAAGATATAAATGAAGGCTGGTATCACCAAAATAAAATTTAAAAAAATTAATTTCATTAAACTATTAGAAAATTTTAAATATCTATAAAAGATGTATAGATAAAAAATTGAAAAAGTTGCAAAGTTTGGACTCACATACGAAGATATGGCAAGTGATATAATATTAAAATAAGCATAATACATTTTTTTATTATCATCACTTTCGATAAATTTTAAGATAAAATAAATTGAAATAATAAAAAAAATAAATCCAAATAAAAAACTGTCAGGCCATATTGAATAAGATCTGAATGATGGAAAGATAAATAAAATAGATACTAAAATTAATAAGTTGTTTTTTATTTTTATCCTCATACATAAATAAAAAAATACTAAGATTAAAAGATTGATATGAATAATTGCTAGTTTAAATATAATGTCATTATCAAACATTTTTAAAAAAACTATATGAATAAGTTGAAAAATTGGTGAGTGTCTTAGACTTATTTCTTTATAATTATTAAAAAAATATAAAACATCACTTTTAAACAGATCTAAACGCTCTGTAATTGTAAAATAGTCTGTTTTTGCACCAAGTAACAAGTTTTCTTCAAAAAAAAGACCTACTAATAAACTTAAATAAAAAAAAAAAACTAAGACTAAATACTTTTTTTTTTCATTAAACATTAATTTTAAATTTTGATTTTTTATAAACTTCTAAAAAAGTGTTAACTGTCTCTCTTGTAAATTGACCATGAGTTTTTTCAAAGTTTTCTATTTTTTCAATAATTGCTGTTGGTATAGTGATAATATGACGACACAATTGTTTCAATTGTAGATAATTATTAAGTCCTTTAATAATTTTTTTTTTATTAAATTTCTTTATTTGATCTAACTCTGCAATGTCACAAAATTTTTTTGTTGTCATGAATTTTTAAAGATTTTTAGTTATATCCTCAGTCATTTTTTTTGCATCTGCAAATAACATTAGAGTGTTGTCTTTGTAAAACAATTCATTGTCAATTCCAGCATAACCAGGGGATAAACTTCTCTTTACAAATAGCACTGATTTACATTTTTCAACATCTAGCACTGGCATTCCATAAATCGGGCTTTGTGGATCAGTTTTTGCAACTGGGTTTGTTACATCGTTTGCTCCAATTACAAATGCAACATCTGCATTAGCAAAATCATTATTAATTTCTTCAAGTTCAAAAACTTCATCATATGGAACATTGGCTTCTGCCAACAATACATTCATGTGACCCGGCATTCTTCCCGCAACAGGATGAATTGCATAGGTAACTTTAATATCATTTTTCTTTAGTGTATCCACCATCTCTCTTAGCGCATGTTGTGCTTGAGCTACAGCCATACCATAACCTGGAACAATTATAACAGATGATGCATTTTTCATTAGAAAGGCTGCATCTTCCGCATTACCACTCTTAACTGGTCTTTGCTCTTTATTTTCTGTTGATACAGACTGTTCTGTTGCACCAAATCCACCTAAAATTACATTAAAGAAAGAACGGTTCATACCTTTACACATTATATAAGATAAAATTGCACCTGAAGATCCAACAAGGGCACCTGTTATAATTAATGCAGTATTTTCTAAAGTAAAACCAATTCCTGCTGCAGCCCAACCAGAGTATGAGTTTAACATTGAAATCACCACTGGCATATCTGCCCCACCAATTGGAATAATTAATAAAAATCCTATTAAAAATGAAACTGCTATTAATATCCAAAAAAAGTTAGATGATTGCGATGAGCAAAGTAGGTAAGCTAAAATTAGAATTGAAATTAACAATAAAGCATTAATAAAATGTTGTCCCTTAAAAGTGATTGGTGATCCAGACATTATTCCTTGAAGTTTTAAAAAAGCAATTATTGAGCCTGAAAAAGTTATGGCACCAACAGAAGCTCCAATTGACATTTCAATTAAGCTTGCAAGTTTAATATCCCCAGGTGATCCAAGATTAAAAGCTTCTGGATTTAAAAAAGCTGATATTGCAACAAAAACTGCTGACAAACCGACTAAGCTGTGAAAACCTGCTACTAATTCTGGCATAGCAGTCATCGGTATCTTGTAGGCTATGAATGCTCCAATAAGTCCACCTACTGATAAAAAAATTAATACATAAATTAGACCATTAGAAAAATTTCCAACCGATAAAAAAGTAACAGTGATAGCTATCACCATTCCCAAAATTCCAAAAAAATTACCTTGTCTTGATGTTTCTGGCGATGAAAGACCTCTTAATGCTAATATAAATAAAACTCCTGAAACTAAATAGAATATTGCTGAAAAATTTGCTGACATAATTATTTATCTTTCTTCTTTTTTTTATACATTTGAAGCATTCTTTGAGTGACCAAAAATCCTCCAAATATATTAATAGCAGCAAGAGATATTGCTAAAAAACCAAGAATGTTCGATATTGTAAAAACATTGTTTGCACTTCCTGCTAAACCTGCAATTATAGCACCAACAATAATTACTGATGATATTGCGTTAGTAACTGACATTAATGGTGTGTGCAAAGATGGAGTTACACTCCACACAACATAATAACCAATGAAAATTGATAAAATGAATATGCTTAATCTAAATATAAAAGGGTCTATTTCCATAAATCTATTTAATTAGTGTTTTGTTAATTATCTCGTCTTCTAAATTAATATTAATTTTTTTATTTTCTTTATCATATAAATTTGACACAAAATTGAATACATTTTTTGAATAAAGATTTGAAGCCGAAACAGGAAGTTTATTGAGGATATTTGCTTCACCCATAATTTTTACTCCATTTTTAATTACAATTTTATCAACCTCAGTAAACTCTGAATTACCACCTTGAATTGCTGCCAAATCATAAATAACAGAGCCTGATTGCATATTATCAATCATGGAGCCTTTAATAATTAATGGAGCTTTTTTGCCTGGAATTAAAGCAGTACATATCACAATATCAATTTTCTTTAAAGTTTCAGCTAAAAGATCTTCTTGTTTTTTCTTAAATTCTTCAGATGCTTCTTTTGCATAACCACCTTCTGTCTCAAGATTTTCTGATCCTTCAACAGTTAAAAATTTTCCACCTAAGCTTTCAACTTGTTCTTTTGAAGCCATTCTTACATCTGTTGCAAATACAATAGCACCCATTCTTTTTGCTGTTGCTATAGCTTGAAGACCGGCTACACCTGCACCAACCACTAACACTTTTGCAGCTGGAATTGTACCCGCTGCCGTCATCATCATTGGTATTGCTTTTTCAAAGTTAGCAAATGACTCTATTACCGCTTTGTAACCAGCAAGATTGGCTTGTGAAGAAAGAATATCCATTGATTGAGCTCTAGTTATTCGCGGCAGCATTTCTAAAGAAAAAATACTAATATTCTTTTTAGATAAATTTTCTATTTTTTCTTTATTGGCATGGGGATTAAAGACTCCAATTAGAGTTTGATTTTCTTTTAAGTTTAAAATATTTTCATCTGATAATAAACCTAATTGAATAATAATATCAGCACTATTTAAAACTCCAGATTTGTCGGTTGAAATTTCAACACCTAAATCCTTATAGTCACTATCTGTAAATCCTAAATGTTCTCCATATTTTTCAACTATAGAAATATTAAAACCAAGAGCTATGTATTTTTTTGCAATATCAGGAGTGATTGCTATTCTTTTTTCTTCTTTTTGATTTTCTAAAATTGAAACGATTCTCATAGAGTAAACCCTACAGTAAGAATATTGCCATTAAAACTAAAACACCTATGACAGCGACAGTTCCCCACAAGACAAATTTTGTGAAGTTATTCCAGGTATCTTTATGGTTTTCATTATCCATAAAAACTACTTCTGTCTTGCTTTAAATTTTGGGTTTGTTTTATTAATTATATAAACTCTACCTCTTCTTCTAACTAATTTAGAATTAAGATCTCTTTTCTTTAATGATTTTAACGAGCTTTTAATTTTCATAACATTTTTCTTATAGCCGGCAATGTCCTACTCTTCCATGTCTTAAGACAAAGTACCATTGGCGCTGAAGGGCTTGACTTCCGAGTTCGGAATGGGATCGGGTATTACCCCTTCGCAATAATTACCGGCGTGTGTGTTATACATAATTAAAAGATATTGTAAACAAAGAATTATAAGCATTTTAATTGCCTTTAATTATACTTTCGATGTAATTTTTTAAATTAATACTACCAAACATCTTATAAACTCTGTTAGATAAATTCATGCTAGTTAATGCTGATGCATACCTTTCTCCTCTTCGGTGTGGAAGAAACTTTATCGTAGAATTAAACATTTTTGCTACTTGAAGGATAGTGTAACTTTTCTTATTAGATATACTGTAATGTCTGCATTTATTTTTTTTCCAAGCATAATGACAAGCCTCAATGGTGTCACTAACGTGTGTAAATCGTCTAGACTGAGTTCCTGGTTTAACAACAGTTAGAGATTTTTTATATTTATATTGTTTTTCAAATATACCAATTACAGTAGCCATATTTCCGTTCTCTATCTGTTTTGGACCATAAACATTATAAAAATAAATTATTTCTGACTTAAAATTATACCAATGTTTTAAATTTTCTAACATTTCTAAATTTTTTGCTTTTGTAAATGCATATGGTGATAAATTTTTGTCTCTACCTTTGTTTCCTATACTTGCAGAAGTAGCTGAATAAATAATTTTAATTTTATTTTTAAGACAAAAATTAAATACCTCATGTGATCCTATTGTATTAGAATTAATGCATTCATCCATTTTAGAAAAGCTTTGATATATTCTTGCAAATTCACCAAAATGAAAAATGGAATTTATTTTTTTCTTATATGGGTTTAAAACTTTTGAAATATTTTTTGTATGAGAATTAATGTATTTAATTTTTTTATTTATTAAGTGATTTTTTTTATTTCCAGAAGAATAATTATCAATACTAATTATTTTAAATTTTGTTTTTTTTATTAAAAGTTCTATTAAATTTGATCCAATAAACCCTGCACCACCAGTTACAATTATAATATTTTTCATAATTAAAGTTTTTTTGCATTTATATCTAAAAAAGAATTATAAGTTTCTAAAATTTGATTTTTTAGATTAATTTGTGGATACCATCCATATTTTCGAGCAATAGAAATATCTAATACTTTTTTAGGAGTTCCATTTGGTTTTGAAAGGTCGTACTTTATATTTACTTTTTTATTAGGATGTATAATTTTTAAAATCTTTTTTGCATACTCTTTTATAGAACAATCATTTCCACTACCAATATTTATTAAAAAATGCTTAGTTTTTTTATTCATAAAATAAACACAAGCTTTAGCTAATTCTTCTACATATAAAATTTCTCTTTTTGCCTTTCCATTCCCCCATAATATTAAATTTTTTTTATTTTTAATCTTTACTTCATGTATTTTTCTAATTAATGATGGAATAAAATGAGAATTTAAAACATGATAATTATCATTAGGACCAAATGTGTTTGTCGGCATTAAACATTTATAATTAGTCTTATATTGAAAATTATAACTTTCACACATCTTTATACCTGCAATTTTTGCAATAGCATAAGCATCGTTTGTTTCTTCTAGTTTGCCTGTTAGTAAATATTCTTCTTTAATGGGTTGTTTGCTTTTTTTAGGATATATGCAACTTGAACCTAAAAAGATTAAGTTTTTTATTTTACATAAAAAAGCAGAGTGAATTAAGTTAGATTGAATCATCAAATTTTCATATATAAACTCAGCTTTATATTTATTGTTAGAATATATGCCACCAACCTTAGCTGCTGCTATAAAAATAAAATCAGGCTTTGTTTTTTTTAAAAACTTTAAAACCTTTGCTTGATTTGTTAAATCTAATTGTCTTCTATTTGCTATTATTATCTTTTTGAACCCTTTTTTTTTTAATTCTTTTATAATTGCCGAACCGACTAGCCCACGATGTCCAGCAACATAAATCTTTGAATTAAGATTCATTATTATTAATATTTTTTAATTCAGAACTAACCATATCTTTAACTAATTCTTGAATACTCGTTTTTGACTTCCAATTTAGTTCCTTATTTGCTTTTTTTGAGTTTCCCAACAAAGAATCAACTTCTAAAGGACGATAATATTCTTTATCACATGCTATAATACATTTGCCATCATCAGTATAACATTTAGAGTTTATTCCTTTGCCCTTCCAATAAAATTTAATTTTTAGCTCTTTTAAAGTAAGATTAATAAATTGTTTAACTGAAAATTGTTTTCCTGTTGCAATAACATAATCATTTGGAGATTTTTTTTGAAGCATTTTCCACATCGCCTCCACATAATCTTTGGCATGTCCCCAGTCACGTTTAGCCTCTATATTTCCTAGGTATAATTTATCCTGTAATCTTTTTTTTATTTTGCATAAAGCTATTACAATTTTTCTAGTAACAAATGTTTCACCTCTTCTAGGACTTTCATGATTAAATAATATCCCATTACATGCAAAAATATTATAAGCTTCTCTATAATTTACAGTTATCCAATGAGCATAGACTTTAGCAACACCATAGGGGCTTCTTGGATAAAAAGGTGTATTTTCATCTTGTGGTGTTTCTCTTACTTTTCCAAACATTTCAGACGTCCCTGCTTGATAAAATTTTGTTTTTTTTTCAAAACCATGAAATTTGATTGCTTCTAAAATTCTTAGGGCACCTATTGCATCGGCACTAGCTGTATACTCGGGCACTTCAAAAGATACCGACACATGAGATTGTGCTGCTAGGTTATATATTTCCATTGGTTTAATTTTTTTAATTAAAGAAGATACGGATATTGCGTCTGTCACATCTCCATAGTGTAGGAAGAAATTTCTTTTATCAGTAAATTTATCTTGATAAATATGATCTATTCTTCCTGTATTAAAGGATGAAGACCTTCTTTTAATACCATGAACTAAATATCCTTTTTTGATTAAAAATTCAGATAGATATGAACCATCTTGACCCGTAACACCAAAAATAATAGCAATTTTTTTTTTCATTTATTTATTTATATAGCATTTTTTTTATAGATATAGTCAAATGATTTTCTTAATGGCATTTTAATTTTAAAAACTCTATGAAAGCCATTTTCAGATAAGTAGCTATGTATTTGTGAAAATTTATAACTTTTTTTTATCATATTATCATAATGATGTTCAAAATAAATAAAGCTTATAAGCTGAATATTTTTCTCAAGTCCCTTCAAAACTTCAAGCTCGTAACCTTCGGTGTCAATTTTTAATATATCAATGCTTGTTAAGTTTTTTTTTTCAATAAAAGCTGAAAGTTTAATTTGAGATACATAATTTTTTTTAATATTGAAATCTTTTTTAAAAAAAAAAGACATTATTTTATTTTTTCTTTTAAAGTATGATGAATTTTGATCAATTAAATTAAAAGTTGAAGAATTACTATCTGGTAATTCATTAAATAATTTTGTTTTATTTGAATTACCCACAGCAGTGTTAAGTATTTCAATATTGGTCTCTTTGTATTTGTTTCTAATTTTACCTATATTATTTTGAAGACTCAGATATGTGGCTTTACTTGCTTCAAATGAATAAATATTTCTAATTTTAAAATTTTTAAGGAAATTAAAAATGGTTTCTCCCTTGTGCGCACCCACATCTATCAAAACATTAAATTTTGGAATTGAACTATTCTTGAAATAATTAATTATTTTTCTTTGATAAAAAAAATCAATTATCTTTATAATCATGTTAAATAAATTATTCATTTTATTATTAATAATAAATATAACTATTATTTAAAAACTTTACTTTGATATGGTCTAGGCATACCAACTTGTATTCTTCAATGAAACATTGATGAAGGTTTTTAATACATTTATAAATTTTGAAATTTTGCTGCTGATTCCAGTAAAAAGTATTATTTAAAATATTATAATTATATACATGATACTCTTTATTTACCCTAAAAACATTACCGATTATAGAAAATATAATTAACCAATAATAAGCTATTAAAACTAGAAATGCTGACATATATGTAAATATTAATTAAATTTATTTAACAAATAAACTAAGTATTTTGTTAAATAGAAATCATAGTTATTATTATATGGGATTTTATATTTAATATAAAGATTATTAATAAAGTAATGAGCATCAAGTCGTTTAACCCACCATTTATGAGACAAAAATTTATTTTGAGACATTATACCATCTTTTGTTTTTCGATAAAATGACAAATTCTCATTTATAATTTTATAATTATTTAAAATTTTTTGTGAAAAAAAATTTATTCGAAAGTCAACTTCAAGAATAGGATAATCTTTAAACAAGCTAGATTTTAAACAGTTCTCAAAAAAAATTCTTCTGAGACTAATTCCACTTGTTGGGATGATTGTGGGCCAAATTTTATTATTAAATTTTTTTTTAATCTTTAAGGTTTCAAAAGTTCCCTTTTTTGATATGTTAGGTATATCAAATATCACGTCTATATTTGCATTATTATCAAAAATATTTATGATTCTAGAAACTTTATTACGTGATATATAATCATCGCTATCAAGTAATAAAATGATTTCTCCTTTAGAGCAATTAAAAGCTTCAATCAAACTATCAATTTGATTTTGGGGTGCATAAATACTACTCCTTCTTCTAATTTTAATTAACAGCTTACTAGAATATTTTTTAATTATGTTTAGAGAGTTATCAGTTGACAAATTATCAATTATTATAATTTCCAAGTTTTCATAATTTTGATTTAAACAAGATTGAATACATTCATCAAGAAATTTTTCTTTATTAAAATTAGTAATCAAAATAGAAATTTTTTCTTTTTTCATTTATGTATAATTTTTTTATTCAATTCTTTTGGCATATGTATAGTAAGTATATTTATTCAAATTTTGGATACTTTTGTTTTTAAAAAAAAAAATAAAAATAAGTAAACTGATATATTTAAAAATATTCCAATTATTAAAAATTTTGTAGAAAGATAAAATCTAGAAAAAAGTACAAAAGAACTTAGGTTATATAAATTTATTAGATTTGCTACAAAAGTATTAACATATGATATCTTTATTATTTTTTTTTGGATAAAATAGGCATAAATCATATGATGTAAATGATAATTATCTGGAGCATCTATTTTATTTTTAGATAAAATTCTTCTCAAAATAGAAAATAAGTTTTCAAAAGCAGGATACCATAATAACAAACTAATAAAGTAAGGTGATACAAGAGTGTTCTTTAATGAAAAATCAATAACAAAAAATGATATCAAGAAGGCAATTAAATAAGCCCCAGAATCTCCCAAATAAACTTTTCCAAAAAAATTTGGAATAAATAATATTAATAAAAAAATAATTAATAAGTTTATGTTGGGGTTAACAATTAAATTAAAATTATTTGAAAGATAAATTAAAACTATACAAACTAAAGTATAATATCCTAAAACAAGCGTGTTAAGACCATCTAAAAAGT
>Ga0209223_10005230_pt1 | contig 11527 bp, 9 predicted proteins | sample COG_06_FD_184750 | JGI IMG/M metagenome (GOLD analysis project Ga0209223, IMG submission 184750) | Pelagic Microbial community sample from North Sea - COGITO 998_met_06 (SPAdes) (version 2) | ecosystem: Environmental > Aquatic > Marine > Neritic zone/Coastal water | place: Helgoland, sampling...
TTCCTGGAATTCATAGTTACACTTTTGATGGAGATACTTTAGTATGGGATGGAACACCACGAGCAGTCACATTTGAATGTGACGGTGGCAAATTAGAATTTTCAGGTGGCATGAAACTATGGAGACTAAGTTCTGACTGCCAATAATATTTTGACTTACGATCCTAAGGAATCGAACTATTCTCGAAAAATAAAAAAGCCCTGATGCTGTGCATCAAGGCTTTTCCTTGTAGACATTCTGGAGAAAAGATCGAAGCTTACCTCCTAGCTAACAGTTCGCGGGCTCAAATCCTTCTATCCAAGACTGGCGGTGTATTTTTGGTAAACTTGATTCTAGCGTGTCTTCAATTTGTCTTTAGTATTGAAAACAAAATTCATTCCGGATAGGGACTTATAGCGCTTTAAGTATTCTATAAACCCAGGTGCATTTGATTTATCAATGATGGCACTTCCCAGGTAATAAGCTGGAAGTGAGGGGTGTTGATGGTGTGCCTCGTGCAGGTTAAAATTAAACAGAAAATAGTGAGCGAAAAACTTAGGGAATATTATGCTGCGTGTGTAGATAACTTGATCGCTGTAACGAATTGGTCGGACTGGGATATTCCCTGCAATGGGAATATCAATATGCGAGTGTTGACTTAAGATAACGAGGTCGCTTAGTACTAAACTTAAAATATAAGCGGGTAGTACATAGAAAAATAATGTCTTGCTTACTAGGATTATGATTCCAACGTAAAGTAGCAGTAGTACTATCATATTCCATCGTATTATCCTGATATTTTTTGGCTTTAGATGGCGATTCATCTTTTCTAGATTCCAATAATTCCCAAACCTATAGCCAAGCGTGAAAAGCGGTATGTATAGGCGCCATGAGATGTTCACGAGTGCTTTTGTAAAGGGTGAGAATTTAGGGTTTACAGTGCCCTCTGTAGTCGGATCTTTATCTCGAAACCCTGTCCATTTATGGTGCAGATTATGAATTTCTATCCAAGAAGTAAATGGGATTAACGAGAGGAAACCCATGATATGGCCAAATCCTTGATTGGCCCATTTAGATTTAAAAAAACTCTTGTGACCGCATTCATGGAGAAGAATAAAACATTGAAAGAAAAATAAAGCGAGAAGTAGCTGTGAGAGGATGTAAGAGATTGGGGAGTGTAGCGCTGTATGAAACAACACAGCTAGTCCCAATTCGGTAAATGGTACGACTAGCGAAACGAGTGCCTTGATATTTGAGGGGCGCTGCTTATGGATGACTTTTTTCATATGATCTCCGTGCTATGTTTGATGTTATAGAACTCAACGAATTTGAGTCTCATTTCGACTACTTTCTGTTCAATATTTTCAGATGTCCAATTCTTTATTGACACAGGTTCCATTGTACATACTTCCATAACCCCTCCTGATACTGATGTGTAATTATCGAGGTTGTCGTAGTTTTTTGGAATGTAAACGAACAACGGTGATATATCTAACCTTCCGGCCAGGGCAGCCCTATACACTCCACTATTGAATTCAGCGATGCCGTTGATATAGTCATGAACGCCTTCAGATGATCCTGCAAAACTTAGAGGTTCATGATGAAGACGTTCTTCAAGCCTCCTAAAAAAGCGGGCTCTTCGTTTCGGATGCTTTTTTTGTGGAACGTAAATGACGCCCATTCCGAAAGCAGTTAGCGTTAAGGGTATGAGTTTAAGGGTTTTTTCGGAGAGTAAAAATGGCACGTTAAGTCCAAGAGCTGTTAACGAGAAGATGTCGAGCAAGGAATTATGGTTAAATGTAATAAATGTGGGCTGCTGAGGTAGCGTATATTTTTGCGGGAGTACAAGACGGAACCCTAAGAATCGGAGAATAAGTTTTGACGAAATTACAGTGAGGACCCTACGGTTGAATGGAACGAGTCCGTCAAAAGAAACAAGACGTAGGGTAGTTGAGACAATCCCGAATATCGCGAGTATCAGAAACGTAACCGTTAATTGGTATACGATTTTCATGATTTACTACAGACTACGGTTTGCATAGATAGATTTAGTTTTTTCTGGAACCAGAGAATTGGGGATAAAAGGAATTGTCCCAAAAAGTATGGGAAAACTATTTTATTCAAGTTCAATCCTTTCCCAAGCGTTCTGAAATAAGTTCCTGTGAAAATGTAAAAGTAGGGCGGGAAGGCTCCATAGGGAAGGTAATGGTCGATCTTGTAATTGTGTTTATGAAGAATATTTACCAGATTTTTTTTATCGTAAAGTGCTGTGTGCTGTGGAGCCTGAATGCCGGGCCATTTGGATTTAAAGAGCTTGAAAGTGAGTGAGTCAAGTCTCGGCACTTCGATGATTAATAGTCCACCGGGTTTTAGCAATGATTTAGCATATTTTAAGGTTTGATTTGGATCGTAGTCGTGCTCGAAGAAGTGCCACATGGTGATAAGGTCAAAGGATTGCTTAGGTAGATCTTGCTCATAGAATAGCCCTTCGTGAAAGTCGATTTTTTCAAAGTCTGGATAATCTAGGTTTTCCTTAAAATCGACACCACTTATCTGGCACTCATACTTTTTGTTGAGATGAAGTAAAAATGTTCCCACGGCACAGCCAACATCTAAAACTCGTGTGTTTTTATCGATTGTCATATAGGATCGTACGAGTTTTTCTTTTTCGCGGTCATGCTTGCTCATGGCGTGTTCATAGAGGGGGGTTAGGATTCCCCAATTCTTCTTTTTGCGGTGAGCGATATATTCGGTATCATAAAACTCTTTGATTCCGCTAATTGAGATCCTCGGATTTTGGTATACTAATTCGCAATTATTACACTTAACGTATTGAAATTCACCATCCTTTCCTGTTAGGTCTTCTTCGCCCTTCAAGAAGAAGGCACTTTCGTTTGAACCGCATTGGTAACAGTTTACAGATTCGAAATCAAAATGATCCGGGTTTACAAAGGCCTTGATGTTCAATATGGGGTCAAATTTTGTCATGCTAAAATGCTGTGTTGGTGAGGATGTATAGAAAAAGAAGGAGGTACCTAGTTTGTTTCTGCGTAGTCAGTAAGGCCGTAATACTAAGAACTAAGAAAATAATCGAGACTTGCGAAACCCCATCAATGAAATAGCATAGGGCATAAGCTGTGATTAATATGGGCAAAGCGGTGATCTTGCTGATGATGTCTTCATCGCGGTATTCTATTAGTATGAAAATCAGAAAAAGACCTAAGATTGCGTAAGCGTCATGGCTGCCAAGTGCTAGCACAGCAAAAGGGTATTTGAGAAGCGGAAGAAGGAGACGGATTTTTCGAAATGGAAAGAGAAAATAATAGCTAATTTCGGATAGAAATAAGAAGGATATGAGCAAAATAGCTTGCAGTCCGTCTTGGAAGGAAATAAGAAGGGTAAATCCTATGTATAGTGCATAGAAATATCGCTTTAAACTTACTGCGGTGGCTGAAAACACATACGACCTGTTGGGTTTGTGTTGATCAATTTTTGAATTGGCAACATCATCATATAACCTGAACAATATAAGGAATGCCAATACTCCGACACTTTCCGCTAAGCGATGACCGTTTAGCGTAAATGAACCGTGTGCAAAACATACGAGTGCATAGGCTAGTGCGGCCCAGTTCAATAGCACAATCCGTTCTTTCATATATGTAAACAGATCAGTCATCAATAAATTTTATGGTTCCAGTATCAGCATCTAATTGGATGAGTTGTCCATCTTTTATGCGGGCGGTCGCACTGGGAACTCCGACGATGGAAGGAATTCCAAACTCTCGTGAAACGATTGCGCCGTGAGAGAGCATACCGCCTCGTTCCACAATCAAACCACTGATTAGAGGAAAAACCACAATCCAACCTGGATCTGTTTGTCTGGTGACCAGGATGTCCCCTTTTTTCAGTTTGTATGCCTCGGATATGGACTCAATGACACGTGCACGTGCAGTCACTTTTCCACCGCAAGCACTCATGCCCTTCATCAGATCATCTTCGCTATGTGAATCCTCTTCATTTTTTGTGCTTACGACCAGACCGTTTACAGTGAAAAACTCGTCAGGAAAAGATTTTTCGCACTCTTGCTGATAGTGCCTTTTACGTAAAGTTATTTGGTCTAGGTTCGCCTGGGGTAAGATTGATGAATATTCTATCAGTTCGGTGATTTCTATGTAGGATAGGTAGAGTAAGTCATTGGAATCCGCAAGTAAATTGCGCTTTTGAAGTTCGCTGCCAATTTTCCTGATGACTTTTTTGAATTGGTAATAGAGTTGTGCTTGCTTTAGTCGGGCGCGTTCCCTAGAACTTATGCCACGCATCGCGTTCCGGATAGAAAGGTCTACGAGTCCGTGAAAGAAAAGGGCTACGGGGAACACGATGCCGTATTTTGTCCAAATTTTCCTAATAAACCGTTGCCTAATTTGCTTTGCTTCGTCTGCGGTGGCAGCGATTTGAAGAGCGGGATCATGTTCATTTATTTCGTCATATTGTTTGAGAAGTTGGATGAACGCTACTGGATTATCACTGAAGTTATCAGCCGTAAACATGAGTTCGCCCGAACATCTGAAACCCCAATTTTTCAGGTAGGAATGGATCAATTCAATCGCTTTGTATTCTTTGGATTTGGATGCATAAAGATTCCAGAAATGGTCAGGCTCCATATCCTGAAAATCAGTATATAATATAACGTCTTTTTTAGTGATTTTCAGGATTTCGTGAATGAGCAAAACGGGCTTGGTACTCACAAGGTTTGGAATAGACTGAATAAGTTGATTATGAATTCCAATAGCTTCCTTTCCATAAAATTTTGAGCAGAGCTTTCCCAAGAGTCCGTGGTGAAGCATGGCAAAAAAATCGGCAAGCGAAGCCTTGTACCAACTATGCATCCGAATTTCGATAAACTCGTGAAACGCCGTTTTTAATTCATCTAATGAAATGGCTTGCTCGGATTTGAAGACATATCCTTGAACGCGATTTTCGAATAGTGCCACTTCACGACCTAATTTCCTGTTGTGTTTAATGACGCTTCGAACAAAAGTAAATTTTTCTATGAATGGTACTTTTTGATCGTTCAGGGATTCGTCTTTATGTCCAACAAAATTATTGAACGATCCTAGTAATTGTTTTGCAAATGGCGAACTGTAAAATATGTTATATATGCTCGACATGTTATAATACATACCGCCTCCAAATACACCAATAACATTTGCGAATGAAGATTCGAGTCGTTGAATACGTTCTTGTGGAATCTGGAATAGTTTCGACAGATTTTTGAAATAGTGGTAGTAAGAATCCCGTGCAATACTGTATAACAATGGACTAATCGCGCTAGGGTAATTTTCGTTTACATTCGTGTTCGACCAATGTACGGTTACTCCTTTGCCCTCTGTAGTTATTGGTCTTGCTTGCAAAACATAAACAATTCCATCCTTAACCGCGAATTCGATATCCAGAGGCACGCCAAAGGAGATTTCGAGACGAACACAGATATCTACTAAAGATTTAAATGCGCCAGAATCAGTGCATTGTACGTGGTGGTCCTTTCGAATATAAGTCTTGGATTCGGGCTCTACATCACCGCTGACCAATTTCTCTCCATGCCCGGTAACATATTCGACCAATAATTCGTTATCAGCCAACGGACTGCGCGTAAAGACTACGCCAGCAAAATCCGGATCAACCATTTCTTGTACGACTACAGCCATACCTTTAAGGTGATGACCAGAGGTGTTTTCATATGCTTTAACACTCTGTGAGCTATACGATTTCCAGCATCTCAGTGTATTTTCATATACGGAGTTTACATCAGGAGCGGAGCGATAAGACTCCAGTTGCCCGGCAAATGAGTTTTGGTCTGAATCTTCCCCAATAGCTGAGCTTCGCACCATAAGTGTAACCGCATTGAGTGATTTTAGTGCATTTTCAAGAGCTTCCTTAAAGTGGGTAATGTTTAACCGCTCCTGCTGAAATGCTTCGAACCAATCTTTATGAATAACGAAGCCATTTGGTACGTTTTCACCGTATTGAATTAATCGAGATAAGCTAGCCGCCTTGTTGCCAAATTCGAACGGGGAGAGAGACTCTTGTAGTGTAATCATACGGTTAAAAGCTCTTTTTTATCCCTGAAATAACTAAGATTACAGTGGTTGTTATGTGTATGAAAAGCAAGGAAAAATACATCCAGATTGCTTCTCCAAATGTTACAAAACCCATAATGGCGTGAATGAAGCTTAAACCTATCGTGGAGTCGGATTTATCTAGCCACCAAAAAAAGTATTTGAACTGTTCATGAGTGCCTCCTGGTGGAATTTTCAGTAACCTTTTGAGAAAAGAATTTGGCAATTCGAAAAAAAGGTAAAAAAACCCAAGCAATGCCCCGTACCAATTAGGCATTTCTATGGGAACTGCTATGAATCGAATAAAAGCTAAAAAGATCAAGGCATTTACAACTGTTAGAAAAAGGAAGCCTCGATAGGTTTTGTTTCGACCGAATAAACGAATGGAAATTGGAATATTGAGCTCTTCCAGTAGGCTATATTTCACAACCACCATATGAAGGGTGTTACTCAGAATCAATGGAACAGCAATGATTAAAATATGCCAGAGAATATCAACGTTCATCTCTTAAGATATTGAGCATTTTTAAAGCTACGTTCAAAACTCGATTCGAGAAATCATATTTCATGATCACTCCGGCGACTTCATAAAAAGATAGTCGCGTTGCGATATAAGTCTCGAGGGAATAGCAAAGTGCCTCGAACCAAGGGTTGTTCTCAGAGAGCTCAGCGACTCGATCACTGTAAAACCCGAGATATCGAACAAGGTCTTCTCTGGTAAAGTCCTGCGGTAGAACGAAGCTTAGAAACTCTACGATATCTCTTGTCGGAAAATCTACAACAGCGAGCTCCAAGTCGTAAAAAACAGGCGTGCCATTCTTCCTAATAGCGATGTTTCGTGAATTGAAATCGTTGTGAATTATAGTTTTTGACAGCTTGATATTCTTTGCAATTCGCGACCAATTTCCTAGATTCATTTGAATACTACGAAGCATCTCGCGATTGATAATGTGCCCACCTTCCAAAATGGTGATATCCAATAATTTGCGATACAGAGGAATGTAGCGCGAGGCATCAAATTCTTGTACTTCTGGTAAGTGCTCGTTTCTCAGAGAGGAGTGAAACCCCTTCAAGGCGCATAACACAGATGATATATCCGCATCACTCCATGCATTTGGATTATTCTCGCTGTTGACGATACGCAGTTCCGAATAGTCGAGGAACTCCTGCATAAAGAGGTAGATTTCTCGCTTCGTATTAACGAGACTCCCCTCAAATCGTGGTATATACTCGAAACCAATTTCCGCAAGCTTCTGGTAAATTTTTATATCCTTAATATGTGCGTTTTGGTACTCTAGTTGAGTGCCGTATTTCTTAATTAGGTCGGCCAATTCCGTATCAATCGATGAGGCCATTAAATGCAATCCCTTAACGGTTTCTACATCCAAAGCTTTCGACTTGAGTAATAGTTTTTCCGAGTAAACCTCACCATTTTCAAGTTCATGATTTCGCTCAACTGGAATGAAGCCGATCATTTTTTTGCTGGTGCGGTTCGCTATAACCGTCAAGATGCCATTATCTAATGTGTCATTTTCTAAAACTCTAAATGAAAAAAGGTTATTACTGTTCCTTTCACCGGCAACTTCAGATAAGAATTTTGTGGTCAATTCGGATTTTAAAAGCCATTGAACTGGTTTATTGCGCCCTAGTTTTTCATGTGCCTTAGCGAACTCGCCACTAACAATTGCAGCGTAGGTGGAAATCTCTAAGCCCATGGCAAATCCGGCGATCAGCTTAGCGAATCGCTCTACTTTACCTGATCCTAAACACCCCATCATATCCAAGGCTTCTGACTGCATTTTCAAGTTAGTGCCACCTCCAACCGTACCAACCACCAGATTAGATAGGGTAAGCTGAAGTTTTAGTCCACCTTCCACACAATCGAGTTCCAGAAAACCAACTGCAGATTCATGCACACAGCCTATGTCTTGACCTGTTGCTACGAAAAATGCAGCAATGGCGTTGGCTACGTTGATGTTGTAACCTACCATAGATTCTTCCTCTGCGAAAGATTTCGACGGGCCGAAAAATCGCTCCATCTTTTCGGAAGTCGTGCGAAGCACCTTGTTTATGACAGTTTCAGGCAAGAAGCAATTCGCAACCACTCTAATACCTCGTCCATGGGTAATATTATATTGGGATATTTTTTTGTCTGCGGCACCATTCCCCTCAATCACATAGTCGATTGGCGATATGTCGAATTTTTCTTTAAACACATCGACAAGATGCATAATTGCATGCCAAGAACAAGTTGTAGTCATGTTTTGACCCGAAGCATCGCCCGTTGAAAAAACGAGTTTGAGGTGGACATTCTTACCTCGAACGAATCGTTCGATAGTCCGTAAATCTGCATGGTTCGAATATTTTTTGATCAGTTGGGCCACTTTCTCCTCTTCCGTCTTCACGAAAGCTTGAAAAGTATGTGCTTCTTCTTCAGTTTCGAATAAAAATAAAGGGGAACGCACCATTTTTTGCCAAGTAACTTCAGCCTCAAAACCTCCCCCGTGACTAATGGCTTTAGCTCCTCTGTTCATGCTGGCAACGAGTGCACCTTCAAGCGCACCCACGGTTGCATACACTAATTCTTCTTGTGCCTTGTCCTTAAACAACATTGGACCGACCACTCCTAAAGGGATTTCTACAGAGCCGATATACGATTCTATGTTGTTTTGAATTTCGCTCAGTTCCAGCTTGGAATACTTAATGTTCTGGATGGAGATGTCTTGCTGCTCTAAAAAGGCTTGACGCATTTCAATGGCACTTTTTACAACAAGTCCTCTTCCTGGAATTACTGGTAGACGGGAAGGTTCAGTATTTATTTTACTATGCATTCATTAAATACGTTTATGTAGTTTTTTGAAATGTAAATAGATTGTCTACCAATTTCATCATTGACCAACCTCTCATGAACCTTTGGAAGGTTGTATTGTGGTATACTGGGAAACATGTGATGTTCGCAGTGGTACGCAATGTTTTTAGGAGAGAGTAGGAGTCTAGAAATGAAATTGTGCTTCGTTGTTCGCGTTTGCATATCTAGGGGTTGATGCTCAATACCTGAATGCTCAGCTATTCGTCGCCATCTATTGATGAGTTGCGTCCAAGAGATGAAGGGAACGAACCAGTACTTTAAAAGCAGCATTTCGTGATCGAAATAGATAAACCCACCAAGGAAAATGATGTAGAAGGAAACTCTAGCGAACTTGTATCTCCTGCTGGACTTCGGTTTGCCCGATGCAACTGATTTGCCCGACATCACTCGAAAAGTTTCGAAAACACCAAGCCCGGAAAGTTGCCTCATGACGATTTTAAGAAAGCGATTAATGGGCATTGGGAATTGCCAATTCTTATCCGTTTTAGCAGTATAATCTGGGTCTTCATCCGTATTTAGACATTGATGGTGTTTGAGGTGTTTTACTTTATATGATTTCATGGAAACAATCACCGGCCAAGCGCAGAATACCTCACCAACTATGTCATTGATCCTTTTGTTTTTTGAGATTAAACCGTGAACAGACTCATGCATTAATAATCCTAAAGCGAGATACCTTGCACCAATAAAGACAACGGTGATTATATAGATGCTCCAATGAAAATAAGTTTCACAAAGAAAGGCTGCGATTAATATCATAGCCCATTCTTGAATGACTGAAAAAATCCCTTTCCACGTTTGGATATTAAAAAATGGACGTAGATCAATTCTATCTAAAATGAGATGAATTCTATCGTTGTAGAAGGTTTTTGAATTTACCATAGTGTGTAATTTAGAATTCTAGATTATGTTTCAAGTTAAACGGTAATTTCTTAAAGTGGAATAATTCGATACTACTAATCATCCTAATATGAGGCTAGTTGTTTACTTTGACGAAGAATAAAATCTCACTTACAAACTTTTATTAGTAATGAATCTAGCAGTTTTTAGTAAAACTATATTTTTGATTCAATATTGAGATTTGCATACCGCACTTTTAAATTCATATCTTATAACTGAGGAATTACCTTATACAGCTTTAGACATACAGGTAGTATCAAAGTCTTTGAAAAAACAGGCTCTCTACTCAAGCTACAGCAAGTAATGGGTCATTCATCTATGACTGTATCGTTGACTTATCTCAGAGGGCTTGAAGTGAAGCAGTTGGATGTTGAGGATTTGCCAGAGTTGTAGATTGAACATACCCGCCCCTTCTTGGAAAACCCCCGCGCGGGTTGTATTACGATCCAAAAGGGTTTTTCAATGGGGGAGCCCCTTTATTAAAAGAGTACGAGGACGAAGAAACCCTCTGAAGTTTCCTTCAAAGGGTTTCTGAGTAGACGTTCTGGGGGAAATATCGAATACTTTAATGTATGATATTCAATAACTGTGTTGGTCGATGATTTATCCAAATTACATATTGACCGGTAGGCCAACTTTCAATGTTTATGGCAATTTTTGGATCTATACTTTCTAAAGCAAAGATTTGTTGACCATGGATGTTGTAAATGGTAATGGACCTTAGCCCTTCCGAAAGTTTATCAATAAATATATTTGTTGAAGCCGGATTTGGATAAATTCGGGCATTGGCGCTTTCAAGGTCGTTCTCGTCTATCCAAAGTACACTTACTCCAGGATTCGATCCTCCAACAAATTCCCATCTATAAGAGATATATGACGGTGTAATTGTATCTGGCTCCCAATACAAGGTATCTATATTCTGACAAGCCATTGGATAAACATTACCTGAAGACATATCTTGAACAGAATCATTGATAATTATTGCGGAAACTATCATTGAATCACTTAGTGGAACGGTATGATTAAATCCCATGTGACCAGCATCTTCTCCATATGTTGTGTCTAAATGAACGAGACCGCCTTGTAGATCAGTAATATCCCAGTAAATCACATTGTGCTCCCTTGGCCAAAGCAAGTATGGACCAGCATGATATAGCTTTATGTAATCTGTATCGGAGACATTCACGCTCATTCCTAACATAGTGCAATCTATCTGTGCACTTGCATTTAATCCAAATACAGCAATCAATAGGGTTGAAAGAAAACTTTTCACTTTGTAGCTGTTTAAAATATTTCACCTTGAAGGTAACTCTTTCTAACTAAGAACCAAATAAAGTTTCCTTAAGTCAATCCAAAGAACAAAGTCTCGATTCAATTCAATGGAATTATACTTCCAAACTTTAAGGCCCTGATTCAAAAGCTATTATACGTAAACGAAAAAACCCTCTGAAGTTTCCTTCAAAGGGTTTCGTAGTAGCGGAGGCAGGATTGCCAACCTTGCTGCGCATGGATTGGCGGACCTGTAAAGGGGTGCTAAACAATCGGAAAGCCTTTAAGCGCCTGCAGCGCTATTGGTCTTTTTTCATGCCCTGGACTTTTGTGCAAGCACAAGTCCGGGCATAAAAAAAGCCCTGATGCTGTGCATCAAGGCTTTTCCTTGTAG
>Ga0209223_10005232_pt1 | contig 11521 bp, 9 predicted proteins | sample COG_06_FD_184750 | JGI IMG/M metagenome (GOLD analysis project Ga0209223, IMG submission 184750) | Pelagic Microbial community sample from North Sea - COGITO 998_met_06 (SPAdes) (version 2) | ecosystem: Environmental > Aquatic > Marine > Neritic zone/Coastal water | place: Helgoland, sampling...
TCGTCCGCGATGTCTTTGGTCTGCTCGGCAAACCACTCCTTACCTCGTTCAGAAACAAGATAATCGTCGTCGCCGCAGATAAATGTGAAGGCTTTCGCTGACATGACTCATACGGCTGCACCGTATTAATGAAGGAGTGATAAAAAGGAACTAATCAAAGTGCCTACTCTCGTAAACAACGCAACGCGGAAGTCAGGGGCGTAATCAATTAATCCCTAGGACCCCTCTCAGCACTCAGAAACTCCTCCAGCTTATACTTGCGCAGCTTGCGACGCATCCAATCCAGCGCGGTTTGAACCGCGCGTGCCTTCACATCGAGCCGCCCACCGGTGTAATGCACGGTCTTACACCACACGCCCACGGGGGAGTGATATCCGAAATGAATCGTGCCGACTGGGTTCTTGTCATTACCCCCGTCTGGCCCAGCAAAGCCAGTCACACTCAGCCCATAATCTGCTGATAACCGCTCCGACGCTCCGGATGCAAGCGCCACCGCGCACTCGGGACTCACCGGCCCGTGTTGCTTGATAAGCGACTCCGGCACTCCTAGTAAAGTGACCTTCACGTCATCCGTATAACATACCACTCCGCCCGCGAAAACAGTTGAGGCACCAGCAATATTCGTAAACGCATCCGCTAACGAGCCGCCCGTACAGGATTCGGCAATGGCCAACGTTCGATCCAATGCGCGCAATTCATGATACACCACCTGAGCAAGTGAACAATGACCGAAACAGACGAAGTCCGCTCCGAAAATCTGCCGCGCCTCTTGCGCAATCAACTTCAGTTCAGCGATATCCAGCGAACCATCGCGGCAAGCTAAGCGCACATCCACCATCCCGTAATGCACACAATACGCGACGGCGACGGCTGAGTGCCGATCAATGATTGGCTGCATCATCTGCTCCACCGCCGATTCGCCAAGTCCGCACGTGCGCACCTGCACATAAGCATCGCCCTCACCGATCAGCCCATGTTGGCGTAACTGCGGCAGCACTTGCTTCTCAAACATCGGCTCCAACTCATGCGTCGGCCCCGGCAACATAATTAAAAGTTTCTCGCCCTGCTTATAAATCAGCCCCGGTGCCGTGCCCCGCTCATTATGCAAGGCCTCTCCCCCCTTGAAGCAATAACACTGCTTTAAATGATGCGCCGCCATCTCACACTCCATCACTGCGAATCGATCCTTGATCGTCGCCTCAATCTCAGGATCAAACACTAGCTCGACACCCAGCAGCTGCGCAATCGTCTCACGCGTTAAATCATCCGCCGTCGGCCCTAGCCCTCCGGTAGTAATCACCAAATCCGAATGCTCCCAAGCCTCTAGAAAGCCACGCTTGATCTCATCGGCATCGTCCATGATGACTCGGCTGCGAGTGATCGAGACACCATGGTGCGCCAACTGCTCGCCCAGATAAGTGAGATGCGCATTTTCGCGGATACCGACGAGGAGCTCGTCTCCAAAATTGATGACTTCGACTGAAAGTGGCTTTGACATAAACAGGCCGCTAGACAGCGCGGCAAATTACCCCTACATATAGGTAAGTCAGGAGAGTTATAACGGAATCATTACAAATGCCAAAGGCAGAACACACAAATCTAAAAGAAAAAGTTAGACGGCTGCCGCACAAGCCGGGAGTCTATCTGATGAAAGATCGCCTTGGGCAAACGATCTACGTGGGCAAAGCCAAGGATCTGAAGAAGCGCGTCTCCACTTACTTCCAAGCGTCGCGCAAGCTGCTCGTTTCGCAGCCCAAGGTGCGCGCAATGATCGACCTAATCGTCGACTTCGACCTGATCGTCGTCAAATCCGAGACCGAAGCACTGCTGCTCGAAGGGCAGCTAATCAAAAAATACAAGCCGCGCTACAACACCGACTTTACCGACGACAAGCGCTTCCTACTGGTCCGCGTCGATCACCGTGAGCCACTGCCACGCTTCCGGCTGACTCGTAACCGCACCGACAGCAAATCTCGCTACTACGGCCCCTTCGCCCACTCCACTCACTTACGCCAAACCCTCGCTGCCCTGCGTAAAAAATTCGGCATCCTGCTCGGCGACGCCAGTCCCGTCAAAATAGAGACCGATCAATGGCGGCTCTACGACGACGCCCGTGCCGAAATTTACGAGCACCCCAACGAACTCAGCCAAGCCGACTATCTAACACGCGTGGATTCCGCCTGCGCCTTTCTCGATGGCAAAACCAAGGAATGGCTCACCGAACTGAAAGATCAGATGCAGGCCGCGGCCGAAAGCCGCGACTACGAAAAAGCCGCGCAACTGCGGGACCGCATCACCGCCCTAGAGCAAACCAGCGTGCGCACACGAAAGTTCGAACGCCCACTGCACGATCCCACGCCCAAAAGCGCAACGCTGGCACAACTGAAGGCGGATCTGGGACTCCGTAACATCCCCGAGCGGATGGAGTGCTTCGATATTTCGCACATTTCTGGCAGCTTCTGCGTCGCCTCCATGGTCGCCTTCAAAGACGGCAGGCCTGACCGCAAGAATTACCGCCGCTACAAAATTAAATCCTTCATCGGCAACGACGACTTTCGCGCCATGGAAGAAGTGGTCGGGCGCCGCTATCGTCGCCTCAACGACGAGCAAAAGCCCTTTCCCGACCTCGTCATCATCGACGGCGGCGCGGGCCAAGTCACCGCCGCGCTCAAAGCCTTTTTAGGCCAAGGGCTCGAACCGCCCGCCTTGATCGGACTGGCCAAGAAGAACGAGACCATCATCTTCAGCGACGGTCGCGAGCCGCTCAACCTCTCGCACCACGATCCCGGGCTACGCATGCTGCAACACATCCGCGACGAGGCGCACCACTTCGCCAACAGCTTCAACGCCGAACTACGCAGCAAGAAACTGCGCGAATCAATCCTCGACGATCTCAAAGGCCTCGGCCCCAACAAACGCCAAGCCTTACTACAACACTTCGGCTCGATCGAAAAGCTCCGCGCCGCTGACGCAGAAAAAATCACCCAAGTCGAAGGCATCGGCCCCAAAACGGCCGAAGGCATCGTCGAGTTCCTCAAGCCAACCCACTAATCAACCTAACGAATCAATTCGTATCTCAACCCCGCATAGATCGCCATCACGCCAGCCAATCTTCTTCCCTTCATCATAAGTTCTACCATAATAGGAGATCACTAATTCGTAGATACGCACATTAATTTTGAAACCTTCACCGTCAACTCCGGTTCTACTCCGAAGCGATTTCCTTCAACCCTAATTTGATTCAACGCCTCACGACGAAATAGTTTATAGCAGCACTCCATGTCGGTCAGATTTAGATTCGTCATCATATTGCTCAACAAGGTAAGAAACTTGTTGCCCAGCATGTGCCAAAAAAAGACCACTCGATGCGGCCCGCCGCCGATCGAGAATCACTTATGCATGGACGAACAAGAGTCACACAAAAGCGGTTCCCTGATTAGACAAATCCTGCCTTCATCTATTCCTTTGACGATACTTCTGATATTCTCCTTGCGACTGTAGCCATAAAGACCTCAACCTACCCAAAGTAGCCAGTGCAGGAGAATCGGCAGGAGTTAGCGCTCCGATCAAACAAATTTTCGACAACTTCTTTATGTCGGTCATAGACGAACACCCCAACAATGACGCTTCAAACTAAACATAAGATCCTCCTTGCCTCACTCGCCTTTCGCGTCGTTCGCCTCTCTCGCAAGTTACTCGGCAAGGAACTGCAAGGTCAGTTTAAGCGAAATTCTTTTCAGTGGCAACTCGACCTTAGAGAAGTCATCGACTTCATGATCTACATTTCAGGAGGCTTTGAAACTTACTTAAGCCAATTCATTCGCCGAAACGTAAAGGTCGGCGATGTCGTGATGGATATCGGCGCAAATATCGGTGCACATACCTTAACAATGGGGCAAAGTGTCGGCACAAGCGGCAAAGCATACGCTGTCGAAGCAACCGAATATGCTTTCAATAAACTGCAAAAGAATATTCAGCTCAATCCAGATGTCGCCACTCACATTCAGCCCTGCCACTGCGTATTGGAAGGCACTGAGATCAGCCAAGATGACGGTGCGCTCATCCACTCTAGCTGGCCCTTCGAATCATCTGACGAGCGCCACCCCTCACATCAGGGCGTCTTAAAATCTCTGGGTAACGCGCGCCACGCCACACTCGACCAACTGATCACCTCCGAAGGCATCGTGCGGCTTGATCTAGTCAAGATAGATGTGGATGGTCACGAATGGGACGTCCTCTCTGGAGGAGCTCAAACATTTCTCAAATTACGCCCCATCATTTTGATGGAACTTGCGCCCGACCACAATTCCGCAGAACATGCCAGAGGATTTCAGAATATACACAGGTTCCTCGTCGACCTTGGCTATCAATTTTATGATTTTTCTGGCAAAAAACTCCCAGAAAAAGCCGATGCATTAGCTGCGACGATTCCAGCCGGAGCGAGCCGAAATGTGGTGGTCGTCCCCAAAGATTGTCCCACGATTTCTTACCATTAATCGCCCGACACTATTTCCCCAAATGTCCCATCAGTCCAAGATCTTCATCAAAATCGGCATCGCACTGGCCTGCGCCGCCTTAGCATTGTTGGTTCCGCTGTACTTAACTACATCGGGACAAGCGGTACTTATTGTGAAACATTTTGCCTATTGGGGTCTAGGAGCAACCTGCCTGCTCTTTCTTTTCCAGCTACGAGATTCGCTAAAAGAAGTCGCGCTGCCCGACCTTGTGCTCAGAGCCAAAAACCACATCCCGGCTTTGATCCTCATTTTAGTGGCTACGTTCTATCTACACCTGCACGTAGACCGCGGCTTTAAAATCGTCTTCGACGAGCATGCCATTAGCTCCACCGCGATGAGCATGCATTACAATGCTCGGGCTTTTGTTCCCGCCGCTTCACATATCATCAATGACGAGGTGGTCGCCAGCATTGGATTTGTCGATAAACGCCCAGCCTTGTTTCCGTTCGTCGTATCCGTCATTCACAGCCTAAGTGGCTACCGCCCTGAAAATGTTTTTTGGCTCAACTCGGGGCTCACTTTTCTGCTGCTCGGATTAATCTACACAATCGCCGCACGCACCTGCGGGAAGCCTCACGGGATACTCGCCATCTTGCTAATGACGAGTTTACCGCTACTCGCTCAGAACACCAATGGCGGCGGATACGAAATAATGAATCTCTGTCTAATCTCCGGCGTGGTTTTGGCAGGGCTTAATTATATGCGAAACGAGGGCAACCAAGGGCTTAACTTGCTGCTGCTTACCGCCATCCTGCTGGCCAACAATCGTTATGAGTCGATCGTTTATATTATAGTCCCCGTGTTGCTTTTTCTGCTTAAAAGCTATCGCGATCAAACGCTCTCGCTCACTTGGTTTTCCGTCTTCAGTCCACTACTATTGATGGTTCCGTTGTTCTCTTATGCGGTCTTCCAAGGGGACGATCGATTCATTCAAACCGACAGCACTAATTTCTTCAGCAGCTCCCACCTGCCCTCAAATTTAGCTCACGCGTTCACCTATTTATTCGAGGCATCCGGTGACTATTCAAACTCAGTTCTGTTGAGTGCCGCGGGAGTGCTCGCCTGCCTCTTTCTTACGATTCAAGTGATACGCCGCGCGCCCTTTTTCCTGAAAAAAGACAACGGCCTTACGGTGCTACTTGTGGTGGCCCTCGTCATTGCTTTCAATACCACACTCGCCTTAAGTTGCTACTGGGGGGCCTGGACCGACCCTACTACCTCTCGATTTTCTCTCCCCTTACAACTTATTTTCGTAATCAGCATTCCGCTGGTCTTGCGCTACGGCTTCGAACTCAAGCGTATTCCAAAATGGATGCCGACAACCTGCCTGCTGTTTATTATTGGATTCAGTAGCTCACACAGCGCTCGCCTAAACAACGAAGCCCGCATGTCGGAATCCGAAGGCTACAACTGGGCATTGAATTGGATACGCGACAACTCCAAAAACGAGGAACCCTTATATTTGGCTGAATCAGTGATAGGCTTCGGGCTTTACCAACAGGCATCGCTCCCGTTCATCGTTGCCAACGTCATGCCCGAGCGTGTCATGCTTCTGCAAGAATGGGGCGTCTACGACGACATCTATGCACTCGAGGTGCTGTATCAGGATGCCGCTGGCAACGAATGCACCCCCTCGCGTTACACCGCCATCAATCGACGTTTCGTGCTACAATCAGTTGCACAGAAATCAATAAACATCAATTTTTTCTACCGAATCAGCCGAGTGATTGGCCTTCGTGATGCCGAACCAGGCAATCAAACCACCCCAGCAAATTTGCCCCCGCCGAGAACTGACGAACAAAACTTCTCCGAGTATTTCTATCACGCCCTTCCCTTAATCCCGAAAGAGGATAGAGTCTCGAAATAGCACGTGCACAACACCCACGGGAAAACGACCAATCGATCATGACAAGCCACACTGTAGTCTCACTTGCATGAGCTTTTTGTTAGGTCATTCTAGTTTATCAGCCTAATTATGTCGGCAGCGGCGAGTGCCAGTGCTACGCGGGACAGCCTGTCTGACCGTGTCCTCGCTAAGCCCCCCGCAGTTCGGCCATTTTAGTTGTTCATATTTAGCGTTACCCCGCCGTACGATTCTGTCGCGTTTTTCACGCTAGCTTGCATTTAGAAAAGGTTTCACGAACGCTTATATTTTCTCCAAAGTAATCATCATTCTCAAACCAAACCACTGATAAACAAACTGCGGCAGATATTTCTCCAATTTCAGTAAGCCCCGCAAGGCAATCGTTGGTAGCAATTGAGGCTTTGAATACCCGCCCGTCAAAGGATAGGCAAACACGTCCCGAAACTTTACCTCGACACAACGCAAGCCCATCATTGACAACTGCTCATCGAGCATTGGACGATGATCACGAAACAACCCGACCCCCATGCCCATGTTGGCGAACCCACCATCCTCAGTGTTTGACTTAAACTCATAGGGAGCCCGGATGAGTCGTAGGCACGTCGGTTCGTGATGAAACAATGAATAAAAAAGTCGCCCTCCGAAGGTCGCCGCCGGCTCCGTCAAAATAAGACGTCCTCCGGGGCGTAAAACAGAGGCTGCGCTCTCGAAAAAACGCATGGGCTGCTTCAAATGGTGCAGCACATCCACAGCAAAAATGTTCGGCCACAACCCATCTGCTCGCGGCTCAAGGTCGTAGGCCGACATCGCACAATCAACGTAAGCCGTTTTCACTATATCGGAAGTCACCAAATGAGTAAAAAAGCCACGGCTCACAGCAATCCCGGAACCCACCTCCAAAGTCGGACCTTCAATACAACTCAAAGCGATCTCCCGATAAATATCCGCATACACGCAGCGCAAGCCCGGCGATCGCTCCCAAGCAGACAGGCTATCTGACAATAGGTTGAGATCATAAGTGTGATCGCGTGGCCCCTGCTTCATTCCGATAATAATCTGTTTAGTTTTTGTCAAATGCTCGGCTGTGACCCAGATCTGGTTGCGCCCAGACAATCCGGCTGATGCGAGTTTTCGTAAACGGTTCGAAACTCCGCTCGGCAACAAGCTCAAGCGTCACGCCCTCAAGATCAACACTTGAATCAAAACTTATTTGCGAACTTTTCATTGATGTCGCAAACATTCGATCCACCACATACAGATCCGGATAACGTTTAAAAGGCGGGTTGGCCTGCCACTCAGCCAGGCGAGTCGTAGCGTAGGCAGGAGTCACCGCCGCCCATCGACGAAGCACCCAAGGTAAAGTGAACTCATCAATAATTAAGCTGCCGGGGTCTAACTCGACGGCGCTCACTGACTCGACCCAGCGTTGCTCACGAACCTGATTAGTCTCTTCGGAATACACACCGGCTACATTCATCGGCACCGTAAAGCCGAAGATCGCAAAGATTACTCCGCCATGAATGTAGCACCAGTGATTCGAATTCTTCACCACTCGACATGTCACACTGGTCGTCAGGAGTACCATCACCGCATATAAGGGCAACGACAATCCAAAGATTTCAAGATGATTCAATTGCGCTCCCGAATACCCCAGTAAGACCGCGAGATGGCAGCCGACTCCGGCAGTGAAGATCAGCGCCAGCTGAATATCTGGATTGGCCCGTAACAGGGTTCCTTGCCGCCGCAAAAGTAATACCACCCCTAACAACGACGGAAGCGCCGGTACTGCGATCAGCAGCGAATTCCCCATATCGTTCCATGGGCAGAAGAAGAAGTACAGCGCATGTCCGGCATTTTGGCTGAAGACCGTCAGAGACCATTGTTGTTCAGGCTGAAGAGTCAGTAACCACAGCGCCCCAAGAAGCAAGGGCGCACAAAAGACCAGACCCCAGGAGAATAAACAGCGCTTGATTCTGATCCATCCGACAACAATCACACAGGCAACCGGAATCACAAAAAACAGTGCTTCCACTTGGCAATACGCGAGTAACACCATCCCAAGACATAGCCGCGTCTCGTTGCCAGCATTCGGCTCCTTTAAATACAAAAAAGATAAAAGAAATACCGCCTGCAATAAAACGACTTGAGACAGCTCGATCCCCGCACCCGACGCCGAATAGCTCAGCAGCGGCAAGCTTACCCACAATAGCAGCGCGAGTATCCCGCCCTGACGGCCCCCAAGGCAGGCACCTTGCGCATAACCCAAGGCAAGCAAAGCAATGCCGAGACATGCGTTCACAATAAATAAATTCGACTCACGATAGCCCAGCACATCGTGCGTAAGTGACACCAGAAACGGATACATCCATGCTTGAGTAGTCGATTCACGATAAATGCGAATAAAACGATCTCCAATCAGACGGCCACCGCTCAGCACTTCAACTGTGCGCTCAACATGTAAACTCTCAGCCACGGCGGCATTCCGATATTCACTCTGAACAAACTTATAGTCGAATGCCGCATGCGAAAAAATTAACCATGCTCCGAGAGCGACCACGCTCGCTGCTAACAACCACTCTCGTCGCGAAATAGTTCGAGTTACGAAGCCTGCAATCAGTGGCATGACAGAAGCCGCGAATCCGAGAAAAGCTGCTGCCGTAAAAAAATAGCCATACACTCGAATATAATTGGCAGCACGCGGCTCCGGCGTTTGCAGCCAGAGAAAAAGAGCCACGAAAAACAAAAAACCCGCAAGTATCAACCGCCTCCGAAAAGACACAACTACCTTCGACTGACTGTCTGTTTCTATTTCGCTCATGGCAGTGTCTCCAAATACAGATGGACTTTTGCATCTGGCTTCGCTCGCGCCGCTTGAAGCCATTGGTTGATCTCCGCAGTTTCCGCATCTGCAAGTTGAACTCGGACCAATCGCCAAAGACCTATATAATAACCCTCCCTCAGTTTCAGTTGACCTATTAGCTCACACTCGAAACTAGGGTCGAAAGAGGACACCAATTTAAGCTCCGTGACAGAACCAGGATCCACCGCACAGAAATCAAAGAACCAAATCTCGCCAAAGGTTCCAAGCTGGCGGTGGAACTCGATCTCCTTCTTTCTCTCAGTTATTTCCTGCAACGCGATGGCTGAAATTTTCTCCGACACAGGCAGAATAAACTGAGGCGCGGCAACAAAAAGGCTTACATGCTTATTCGCCGCCATTTTTTCTTGTTGCCAATCCACTGCTATCGACAAATCAGCCGTCGACAGAAAACTATTTCCCGCAGTTCGAGGGCGGGCAAATGACACAAAGAAAAGAAAGCTTCCCCAAGCCATGTAACGCAAGACTACACGACCCTTCGAAAGATTTCCTAAAACCCATACACTGAAAAGCACCTGTAGCAACATGAATGGTAAAGCAATACGAGTCGCAGCTATATCATCGATCTGCCCCCAATGATACGCCATCAACAATATAAAACTGGCAAAAATGCCCGCACCGAAAAGAAAAAATGATCGCACCACTTCGCCCTCTCCATGCTTAGAAACAACGAAGACCGGAATCGCGATCAGTACAGAGAGGGAAAACAGTAGCGACAACATTAGGCTATTGGGCAGCTCTCCACTAATAGAAAAGAAATAGTTCGAGGCATGCACCAAGTTCGGCGAAATGAAACTCACCATGAAGGGCGCACCCGTGTCCTCGCCCAATTGCCACATTTGAGGATATTCATTGAACAAAGTGTGCTGCAGTGGCACGCAAATAAGCAGCAAGGGCACGATCAATGCTGTCTTTGAAAGCATAATTCTTCGCCTTCGCCACCAGGCCATGTAAACCACTATTGCGACCACGAAAACATAAATCACTGACTCGTAACGAGTCTGAGCAAGTAACACCGCTGTGAGTAAGAGCACATTGAGTCGTTCATACTTCGGCTCCTGCAGATAAGCGACCGCAGCCAACAAAGCGGCAAGAATCATCACCAAATTCAGTAGATCGAAACCGGCCGAATTCACCACCATACCCAACAGCGGCACAGTCATAAAAAGCCAAACCGCAAGATATCCACCCGCTTTGGACGCAGAAAGCATTCGCCCCGCAATAAATATAAGACCAAGAAAAAGCGGTGTCAGTAGCGCATTTAAAACGGCTCCCTGTAACGGCCGATAACCGGTTAGGTCATGTAACAGGCTGACCAGAAACGGATAGAAATACGGACGTTTATCAATATATCCTCCCATTAAGCGAAATGACCCACCCACATCGTAACCGCGCGTTGCAGTCATTGCTTCCCGGTGCAGGTGCATTTGAAGAGCGGTCGCCGATAGCACCGGCTCGTCCATGACGATTTTGTAGCCAGACTTCTGCGTTAGCAATAACACCACACTGCCGAGCAAGATCGTTAACAGCGCGAGCGGCTCAAGCCCCCACTGTCGCCATTGGGACCACCGCCCTTTGAAGCAGCGCCCGAGGTTAACCATCAACAAAGTAAAGGCGACCAGCACAAACCAGTAGCCTGAATACTTGACGACTTTAACCGCAGCGTGATGCGAAAAGGCAAGCATCGCGCAATACAATGCTAAAAGCACACTCAGCCCGAGCAGCACACATTTTATTCTTTGGTTGTTAAACATAAAAAAGCCACCTACTTGCGTAGGTGGCTGAGAATTCATTGCAATCTAAACCGACATTACATGTCGTAAGTAACAGCGTTGCCACTTGAAGGAGTAGCAGTGAGCTGCGTTTGGGTACTTGTGATTGGAAATGTATATGTTTCACCGCCGACTATGTTCAACGCCTTAACATACTTGTCAGCACCAACAATATCTGTCTGAGCGGCAGATGTTGCACCGTTCTCTAAGAAGTGCTGGTCTGCACCGGCTGCCAACTGGCGGAGGTTATTCAATACTGCTTTTTCCTGTGAAGTCTCACGAACCTTTTGGAAGGCTGGGACTGCCATTGCAGCGAGAAGACCGATGATAACTACAACGATCATGATTTCAACGAGTGTGAACCCTTTTTTGCTTTTGTTTTGCATGATGATATTCCTTTTTTGTTATTATTATTTATTATATTTGCACCCAGAGAGACCTGAGTGAAGTACAACCAAAGCGCCTCGCGGTCTAAAAATCAAGCAAAAGC
>Ga0209223_10005233_pt1 | contig 11519 bp, 10 predicted proteins | sample COG_06_FD_184750 | JGI IMG/M metagenome (GOLD analysis project Ga0209223, IMG submission 184750) | Pelagic Microbial community sample from North Sea - COGITO 998_met_06 (SPAdes) (version 2) | ecosystem: Environmental > Aquatic > Marine > Neritic zone/Coastal water | place: Helgoland, sampling...
TAAAAATATTGAATATATTTCTATTTTTAAATGAAGGTAGTTTTGCTAGTCGTGAAATAAAATTTGAATCTTTTTTAAAATTAATAAATGGATTTTTATAACTATTATTTGGGAGTTTAAATAAATCTTCAACTTTTTTTAGATGTTTTATTATTTCTTCTGATGTTATTGGCCAGTTACCAAGTTCTATGTCTTTTGATAAATTTGGTAGCATTGCACCACCCCAACGACTTGATGTGCCACCCAAACATCGAAATCTACCAGTTCTGGAGCTTTCATATTTTGATTTTTTATAAACAACTTCATTAAGTTCATTTGTTTCACTTTCCTGTATTATGCCACCAGACTCTAAAGCAAGCACATTATAACCTTTTTTTGAAAGTTCGTTTGCAATTAGAACACCAACAGTTCCCGCACCAATAATTGTATAATCTACATTTGCGTCAATTGAGCCAGCACCACTTAAATCTTTTATCATTCTATTTATTAATTAAATTAGAGATTTCAGATAAATGTTTAACACTTCTGGCGCTCACAATGATAGGTCCATGTGGATTACGCTTGGCTATTTGAGAAAAAATTTCATTAAAGGAGTTTAATGTATTCTTTTTCTTATAAGACGACATATAGCCAAAAGTTATCTGCATTGGGAGATTGTATTTCTTTAAAAAATCAGCTTCAAATGATTCAATACTATCTGGACTTTGAATAATATTAATTGTTATATTATTTTTTAATATAAACTTTTCTAATCTATGTATATTTAATGAAGATATTCCAGTATATTTAATTTTCCCACTTTTTATAATATCATAAAACCATTTTTGCCATTCTTCACAATTTATATGTTCAATAATTGGTTCATGAATCAATAATATATCAATACAGTCCCGCCCTAATCGTCTAAGACTTCCTTCAAGTGATTTAGTTGCTTCATCGATAGTGAAGTTAATAATTGGTTTAGATAAAGGTCTATATAACTTTCCAAAAGATTTTCTAAAAAACATTTCAGAAAATTTCTGATCACTACCACCCGAAGGGTAAAGACATACTTTTGATGTAACAGTCAAATCTTTATTTTTTAATATATCCTTTAGCTCTTTTTCCGCTAAACCAAACCCATAATAAGGTGATGTATCAAAATGAGAAAAGTTATTATCTACAGCCATGTTAAATAGATATTGACGTTTCTTTTTACTCAAAATACTCAAGTGACCACTTGTACCAAATATAAATTTTGAACAAGTAAAATTTGTTTTTGGAATTGTTACACTGTTCATATGTTAATATATCTAAACTGTATTTATAAAACTACAATTAATTAATCTTTATATAAACCTTTAGGATTAATTAAATATTTAGGTTTAGTGATAAAATCTTAATATAAGATATTTTTTATAATTTACGTAACATCAAAACTAATATAAATATTATAAAATGAAATCATCAGTTATTGTATATTCACAAATATATACATTTGGAGGTATTGAGTATCTTTTTGTTCAATTAGCTAAATTTTTAAAAAAAAAAAAGATCAAATTAATAATTATATGTTTTGAAAACAAGATTAACTTCAATAAATATGAAAAAAATATAAAATTAATAAAGCTTTCAAATAATCAAAGCATTGTAAATAAAGCCTATGATCTAAAAAAAACAATTGATAGATTAAATAATGTGGGAAACATACTTTTATATGATGAAAAAAGTGTTGCTTATGCACACTTGTCAAACATAAAAAATTACAATGTTGCATTAACAGACCCACCATCGTTGATGAAATTATATAAGATCAAAACAAAATCATCACAAAATATTCAATCCAAGGCAAAAGAATTTATATATAAAAAATTTATTAAAAATGGTGTAGAAAATGCTCAAAAAGTTTTCGTAATGAGTAAATGGAATGCTAAAGAGTTTAAAAAAAGTTATAAAATAAAACCAAAAATAATTTATCCTGGAATATATGGGGAATTTAATGTGAAGGGTGTTCGGGTAAAAAACTCTCCATTTAAAAAAAACTTAAACCTCATTTCTATTGGTAGACTAGTAAAATCTAAAAATATTGATTGGCTTTTATATGCCTTAAATAATTTATTAAATATAAATAAAAAAAATAAATATTTTAAAGATATTATACTTAGAATAGTAGGCCATGGACCAGAAATTATCTCATTAAATGAAAAAATAAAAAAATATAATTTAATAGATAATATAAAATTTTACGGTCATGTTTCAGAAAAAAAAAAGAAGTTATTACTTACGATGTCTCATTATAATTTGATACCAGCATATTCTGCATATAATTTGCCAGCTTTAGAGTCTATAAGAATAGGAATCCCTGTTGTTATAAATGAATCATGTAGAATGAATGAACTGCTAAAAAATAATAAATTGGCAAAAATCACAAAAAATAGCCAATTAAATTTTAGCAAATGTTTATCTTCATATATTGAAATGTTTAAAAAAAAAAAAATTGAAAAATACAAGGTTGACAATCTTCCTACTTTTAAAAATTGGGCTAATAATTTATCAAAATCATGTGGCTGGTATTAATTTTCTTTCTGAAATGATGCTATAAATCACTTATAAAAAAGTTTTAGTTATTTTCATCTGACTTAGTGAATTCTGATAATAAATGACAGAAATACAGAAAACTAAAAATGATACTGTTAAAGATAAGGCAAAAAATGTGCCATAATCATAACTATTATTATAAAGACCATACAATGTTGTGATTAATAATATCTGTGAAATTATTAAAAATAGTGAAAAAGAAAAAAAATTATTAATAGATTTTAAGAATGAAATGATGGAACTAGTCATTAAAAAGAAAAAACAGTCAAATATTAAGAAGTAAAAAATTTTATTTTCTATTTGAAATGAATTATTAGTCCATATATTGAATATCTTTAAACCTACAAAATGTGAAAATATAACAAAAATTAGTGATAGGATCAATATTAGTAAATTTTGTTTTTTATATAGTTTGGTCAATTTTTTGAAATTCTTAGTCATTAAAAGCTTTACATATTCGTACTGTAAAAGTTCAATTATTAATTCAAAAAATTTCCTTGGAAAAAAATAAAACATAGTTCTGATAGTGGTGACTAATGCCACAGTTTTAAAATCAAAAAATGTACTAATAATTATAGTCACAAAACTTGTTTTAAAAATTTCTTCTAATTGTATAAAATAATAAGGTATGGCTTTGTTAATATTATCTTTAATATCAAGAATGTTTATTCGTTTTATATTAAAGGATATTTTTTTAACATTTATGCTGTAATAATAAAAACATAATGTTTTTAAAACATTAATTGCTAAGTAAAAAATAAATATATAAATAATATCATTGATTACAAAACCAATAATAATCATGGATACCTTTGTAGCTATATCAAAAATTATATCCAAATATTTACTAATATGGTATATCCCCATATAGCTGATTTTTAATGAGTAAATATCATTAAAAAAACCTAGTGAAAAAGATAAAATTAAAAGTGCTATTATGTTATTAAAATCTTGTGTTGTTATATAATTTTCAAGGTGGTCACTTGAGAAATAACTTAAAAATACCATAGAGGAAAAAATAAACAATAAATAGCTAATAAAAACTAAAAATGTTGTATTGCTATAAATCTTGTTTACTTCTTTTAGTTTATTTTGAAGGTGAGCCTTTGCCATTTCTTGTCTTGCCGATGTAGTGAAGTTAGCAATTAAAAAAGATAATGTTGATGGTATAGCTATTAGATAAATAATTATTCCAAAATTTTCCACTCCCCATGTTAAAATCATTAATGGAGGGTAGATAATTTGAATACCAATTTGACCAAAAAAAGTTGAAATAAAAGCTATACTGTTATCAAATAATTTTTTATTTAATTTTTGATATTTATTTATTAAATTCACAATTAAATATTAATTTTTACTAAAATAGCTTTTTAAATACCTTATAAGAATAATATAACACAGTTTGTTCTTGTTTTTACTAAACTTATAATAATTCTTAAAAATTTAATAAATCCTACCATTTTCTATTATAATTCATTTGACTGTATAAAAATGTGTTTAATATGGTGTGAATTTATTAATGTTTAATTTTTATTTAAAAGAATTCCAATAGAACCAGTTCCTTCTAGTGCCATTAGGACAGCAGAGTAACGGGGTATATATTTTAAATCTCTTATTCGTTCCCCAACAAATATTTTCTCAAAGTAGTTAACTTTATCAAATTTTTCATTAAATCTAACTCTATAGATATGTTTACCAAAGAGTGATCCTATTAAATAATTGTTTTGCCAATTTTTATCGAAATTATTGTCAATTTTAATAATTTCACTAATACCTATGGAGGGTATGAAGCTAAATATAGGAGGTTCAAAATTCATATCTTGATGATCTTTATAGCCTCTTGGTGGCGCATCATCTTTCACATATTTATTTCCATCAGACGCAATTGGCCACCCGTAGTTTTTATCTTTATAGATTCTGTTAATTTCATCCCCACCTCTAGGGCCATTTTCAGTACTTAAAATCACATTGTTTATAGAAGATAATCCCAAAATATTTCTATGGCCTTTAGAAAAAACTGAATAATTATAATTCTTCAGATTAATTGAAATGATTTTTCCATAAATTGACTTATCATTTTGAGGTTTTAAGTCTTGTTTACTATTTTTGTTTGGATTTAATATATCAGCAGCTGTAGCCAATAGAATAAAGTAATCATCATAATATTTCATTTTTTGTATTCTTCCAGATTGAATATTTCTTGACATGCACTCATTAGATTTAAAAATATCTATAAAATTTAATTTAATTAAATCAATTTGTGATTTAGCTAAATATAAAAATATACAATTATCTATTTTTTTTACATACGAAACATAAATGACTTGATCATCAATAAAAATATCCAAAACATTATTTGTATCAAGATTTGAAGTGATTTTATTAAATTTTTTTTTATTTAGAATTGTATCTTTAAGATCTTGATAATGAAACGTACCATTCTTAGGTACAACAATTACATAATCATCATAAATATCAAAAACAAATGGTTTTTTTCTAAGAATATTTAAGTACCCCACATCATTATTTAAAACGAACGGAAGTTTATTTTTTTTAAAATCAAAAACTGCAAACTGTGTTTTAGGTAAAAATTTAACATTATAGTCATTATTCACTTTTTTTGGACTAATGTTAATTTCAGTAAAAAATCTAATTGTACCAACTATAGTATTAGGTAAAACTTGATCTAAAACTCTAAATGTTTCATTTTTTTTAAAAACCAGAGAACAGATAAAAATTATAGAAAAAAAAATTAAGATTGTTTATAATATTTATAAAAAAGTTTCATTTTAATAAGTCCTAATTTAAAATAATAAAAATTAAATAAAAAAATTTATTATATGACATTATTACTTATTAGATATAAATAAACATAAATGAAAAAATAAGTTTTTTATTATTCTTGCAAATTATTTTTAATTATAAAATATTTATTAGCCTCAAGATCATGAAATCATGAAGAAAGTTAAAAATATTATGATTTAGGTTGGCAACTTAATGATTCGCGAATATGTATCTATTCATCAGAATTTCTTAATTTTTTAATAAATTTAACATAAATATATCATTTACTTACTTTCAACATGGAGTGAATTAATTTATAAAAATATTGAATGTAATGATTAATATGAATTTTTTAAACAAGGAAATAAATTATAGTGAAATATTATTGAGTCTTAAAACTGATGGTGCCTGGGTAGGTAATAATCTAATCAAAAAAGAATACATAAACAAATTACTTTTAGATTTTCCAAATACTCTAAATTTCAATGACAATAATAATGGAAAAGTTGTTTACAATAATCAAAAATTTATTTCACAAACTCTTGCCCATTCAAAAAATACATTTGATTTAATTACAAGTGAACCAATACACTCAATCTTTTTAAACACCTTAGGATTATGTACTATTAAATCATCCAGATATTACGAGACAGATAGAGATGGCATAAGCATGTGGCACCACGATGAGCAAGAAGATCAAAGTGCACAGGAGGGACTTATTTTTATTGTATATCTGAACGAGGTAAAGGATTTAAATAGTGGACCATTTGAGTTTATCAAAGGATCTTATAAATATTCAGAAACTTTAAAAGAAAATGATTTCCTTGCTAAAAATATTAAGAATAAATTTGATGATAAAATTATTTCTGTTTATGGTGATACTGGAACCGTTATAATCGCTAACACTAAAACTATTCATCGAGCAAGAGCACATACAAAAAAATTTGTTCGTAAAAGTTTATTCAGCCAAATATCTAAAATTTCAAACACTAACTCAAATTATAGAGAGAGAATATTGCTAAATCCTGCATTTTTAAAAAATAAACTATTACAGGAAGAAAAAGTTAGATTTTTACTAGGGATTGATATGTATAATTCAAATAATATCTTTCCACCAAGCTCATTAAGCACAGTACCATTTAAAACTATTTATATTCAAATTTTTTTAAAATGGTTTACAAAAGGTTTAGGAAAAAAAATTTTTGAGATACTACCTATTTTTATTAAAAAAATAATTAGATGTTTGTTTAAAAGAAAAATAGATTACGACTCTTTTAATGGTAAAATTTAATAAATCAAAAAAACTTATATTTTTATGGTTAATTTCTTTTGTAATAATTTTTTTTATTAATAGTATAATTATAACTGAGGTATTTAAATTAATAATACCATTAACAGCAATCTTAGGGTTTATAATTATATTCAATTATACTAATTTTCTCCACACGACATATACTTCATACTTTTTGTTTTTTTTAATATCTTTAACATCGTTATTAGGATTTACCAAAACACTTACAGGCTCACATGCAGAAAGCAGTAATCTAATTCTTTATGGCTTGTCTTTTTATTCTGCATCACTTGCATTTTTACTATCATCTCATCCTAAAAAAATTAATTATGTTGAAGCCTTTAAATTAACAAATCCATTATTATTAATTACTGGTCCTATAAGTCTATTTTTGAAGCCTTTAAAGGGACGTAAATTGATAAGCCGTATAAATTATTACTTACCATTCATGATTATTGGAATATTCTTTTTTAAGATTATAGCCTCTCCATTAATGGAATTTTTTTTTTTATTAGATAGTACAGATATCATCTCAGCAATTGTATTTGCTATAATTTTTGAAATTTTTGTATATGGAAATTTTTGTGGTCTTTCACTACTGATCTATGGGGGGTTTGGTCTATTAGGATATAGGATTCCATTGAATTTTAAACAACCTTTTTCAAATTACAATGTTATAGATTTTTGGAAAGGGTGGCACATAAGCCTTTCAATAGTTTTAAAGTCTCTTTTTTATAATCCAATACGAAAAAAATTTCCAAAATTTATTGCAATATTAAGTGTTTTTATTGCCTCGTCATTATGGCATGGCATAACCCCAAATTTTTTAATTTGGGGAGTATTTCACGCACTAATTTTCTGGTTAACTTTGAAATTAATACAAAATAATATTAGAATTTTGCCAACAATTTTATTTGTTTTTGGTATCATTTTTGGTCGTCTTTTGTTTATTGAAAGTGATTCAGAAAAATTGTTTGAAAAACTATCCTTTCATTATGAAGGTTTATCTATTTTTAGTGATCTCTTAATTGAAAAAAAAATCTCTTTGTTTTCATTATTTTTAGGTTTTATTATGATAAATTTAGAATTCTTTTTTCAAAAAAATAAAATTATGAAGAAACGAAATTATAAATTTCTAAGATCGCCTGTTGCTTTAACTATTCAGATTATAATCATAGTACTTTTTTTAACTGATATAGGGGGGGTTGATTATGCTGTATACGGGCAACGTTAATAAACTTTTATGGTATATCATAATACCCGCTCTAATAATATTTTATTTTTTATTTCGTGTTTGGGTTTTTGTGAATTTTGATGATGGTGATAGAACTAAAATCGCCAATACTCATATAAGTAAACTTCAGTCTCTTAAAGTTTTAAATGGTTTAATTTTAGGAGGTTCAAATTCATATTTTAGTTTAAGTGCAGAACAAATTGAAAATGAAATGAACGAGTCTTGGTATAATCTGTCTATTTTAAATCAGGGATATTCTGATGAGAATTATTGGAAATTTATTGACCTCGCATTATCAGAAAAACAAAAAGAGATGGTTGCAACAGTCATTTATAGTTCTTTTACACCAATGAGAAAAGAAACATTCACTTTACGGAACAATATAAAATATGGAATTGAAGGTGATAAATCATTTCGTTTAACAGGCAATAAGTCGATAGCATCATATATTGGAAATCTTATTTTAGATAAAGACGATGATCAAAGTTTTTTACCGAACGCTTATGGCGATATGATTTTTGAAAATTATAAATGTGAAATAAATCATAAAATTAATCGATTAAATGTAGATAGTAACACTAACACGTATCAAATAAAAGCCTGGTTAAATGTGGAGCTTAAAACCATTCTTAATACCTTTCCAAATGCAAAAATTTTATTTGTAATACCTGCTGAGTATCACTCAAAAAAATTTAAATTAACAAACTCTTATAAAACGCATAATATTATCGAGAATGAAATTATAAACTTTTCAAAAAAAACAGATCGATCAATTACTTTAATAAATAAAATTTACTTTTTGAATAAAAATATGATTTGTGATAATTTTCACCATGCAAATAAAGAAGGACGTTATTGGCTTACTAGTAGTATTTTAAAAAATTAAAATATGTATGCATTTATTTATTACCAATTAAATCTTTGGTAAGATAAAATTTTAATTTATTAAATTAATTATATGATTAAAGAAATAATATTTAATGAAATACATTTTAAAAATTATGGTAAAAACGAAATAGATAAATTATTTGATCAGAATGGGTTAACTGTTTTACCGTCTGGTCCTGGTTTATCTAATATTAATAAAGATAAGATATACTTAAAAGCTCTAAGAAATTCAGATCAAGTATTGTTAGATAGTGGTTATTTTGTCTTATTACTTAAATTTTTAAAAAATATTTCTGTAAATAAACTTTCTGGTTACTTGTTTTATACACACTTAATTAAACACTTGCAGAAAAAAAAATTTAAAAAATTATTATCCATTGATCCAAATAATAAATTTTCTAAAAATAATAATAATTTTTTTTTAAAAAAAGGTTTAAATAATAATAAAATAATTCATTATATAGCTCCAAAATACAACACTTTAAAATTATTTGATTTAAAATTACTTAGATTGATAAAAGAGAATAAACCTGACTATATCATAATCAATATTGGAGGAGGAGTACAAGAAATTTTGGGATATTATCTTAAAAGAAAATTTAATAATAAATTGAAAATATTTTGTACAGGAGCGGCAATTTCATATTTTACTGGTGACCAAGCACCATTAAGTAAATTTTTAGACAACTATTATTTAGGATGGTTGATAAGAATTTTATATAATCCTAGTTTGTTTTTTAGATATATTAAGGCTTTTAAACTAATGATAATTGTTAAAAATTCTAAAATAATCACTAAAAGTTAGTTAATTATGAATTATAATAAATTTTAAGTATGATTGAATTAAAAACTCCCAATAATATAAAAACTCTAGTTCCTGAAAATCTTATTGAAGATAATACTCAAAAATTTCAAACAGAAAGTATTAACGAAATACAAGAAGCTAAAAAGTTTTATGATAAAAATGGATATGTAGTTATAAAAAAAATTTTTTCAAATCACGTTTGCGATACTCTAAGAAATTTTTGGCAAAATGAAATTAAGCCTTTTAAAGGAAAAATTTACAGACAAACTTCGTCCAATTTAGAAGTTAATTCTTTTAATAGAAACAACTGGGTAATGAATCCAATTTTGAATATTCAAAGTTTAAATACTGAATATTTTTCAGGTATTAGAAATTATGCAGAAAAAAATATTTTCTCATCAACTAAACTTTGTAAAATTTTGAATATTTTTTTAAATGAAAGACCAAAATTTGTACAATCAATGTACTTTGAGGGTAATTCAGCAACATGGGAACATCAAGATACTTATTATTTAGACTCAGAGATTATTGGATCTATGATTGCGGGGTGGATTGCCCTAGAAGATATAAACGCTGATGCTGGAAGGTTTTTTGTATGTCCATCATCAAATAAACTTGATTTAATAAAACAAGTTAAGACTAATAATTACGCATACAATCATGATAATTATATTCAAGAAGTTGTATCCTTAATTAAAGAAAAAAATTTAAAAATTATTGCACCTTATCTTGAAAAAGGAGATATTTTATTTTGGAATTCAAAAACTATACATGGATCTTTAGACTCACAGTCTAAATCTAACAGCAGATCTTCAATAACATTTCATGCAATACCTGAGTCTCATAAATTTTTACAATTTCAATCAAAAATTAAAAAAATTAAAACTGATGATCTTGGTGAGTCTCTAATTTTTAGGCCTAAGGATCAATCTAAATTTAAGAATAAAATTATTTTCAAAATAGAGTCAACTTTTCCAAAAACTTTTAATTTTTTTAAAAAAAAGTTAATTAGTGCGTTGGCAAAATAGTTGATTTGTAGATTTGTAGATGTAATAATATATAAGCTTTATAGTTGATTAATTAATCTTTAATGTTCTAACAAACACTTTTTAAACTTAAAATTAATAATCCAATTATATTTAAAATAATTAAATAAAAGGTTTTATAGAGTTATACTAACTTTTCAAATTTTTATTATAACAATAATATTAATAATAAATGGGTTAACTATTAAATTTAAAAAGCCAATCAGGATCAGCAATATCTGACAACTTCTTAACAAATGAATAATTTTTAGTAATTAAAAATTTATTTAATTTATTAAAATCATTACTTTCTATTAATAAATATTTAAAATTATATTTTAAAAAATCTATTCCTTCTAATACATTAAATTCTTCTCCTTCAACATCTAACGAAAAAAAATCAATAATCTTAGGAACTTGATTAAAACTAAGTATTTTATCTAATGTTGATACTTCTACTGAAATACCATTTTTCAGATCAATTTTAGACATGAGATCTTTATCTATAATTTTGATATATTTATCTTTGTAGGTCTGTGAAACAAGACACTTATTAACAAAGATATTGTTTTTATTTCTATTCTTTTTTAGTTGATTAAATAGTTTTGGAAGAGGTTCAATTAAAATTCCATTCCAATTTAGTTGTTTCTCAAAATACCAAGTGTTTGATTGATCTACACCATCATTTGCACCACATTCTAGATAGTAACCATTTTCATAATTAATCCAATTTAGCATTTTTTTATCCAAATTATTTATTGCATTAAATTTTCTAAATTTTTTAAAATTTGACTTAATTTTTTTTGAAAATATTTTTGTAAATACACTCATATAAAAATTACAACAAGCTCTTTGCTTTTGCATGAATCGAATTTTTTAATTTTCATGTAGACATATAATAACATTATTTATTTT
>Ga0209223_10005239_pt1 | contig 11512 bp, 10 predicted proteins | sample COG_06_FD_184750 | JGI IMG/M metagenome (GOLD analysis project Ga0209223, IMG submission 184750) | Pelagic Microbial community sample from North Sea - COGITO 998_met_06 (SPAdes) (version 2) | ecosystem: Environmental > Aquatic > Marine > Neritic zone/Coastal water | place: Helgoland, sampling...
GCCGTGGTAGACCACCACGTTGATAGGCTGGATGTGGAAGCGCAGTAATGCGTGCAGCTGACCAGTACTAATAGCTCAATTGGCTTGATTTATGCACTGAAAAAAATTTTTAGGATATATAATATAAACTTAAAGTTTAAATAATTAATTATTACTTATATAAATGTTTAAATATTTTAATTTATTTAAACATTATTTTCTTTAATTTTAATGAAAAATACTAATCATATAGAAAACTATTTTGAAGGTATATCTAAAATTTCAAAAAAAATTAATCAAAAGAAAATAGAAAAATTAGCAATAGCTTTATCTAAAATAAAAAAAAATAATGGCAGACTATTTTTTTTAGGAGTTGGAGGAAGTGCTGGTAACGCATCTCATGCAGTAAATGATTTTAGAAAACTTTGTGAAATTGAATCATATACTCCTACTGACAATGTTTCTGAATTTTCTGCACGAATTAATGATGATGGATGGAATAACTCTTTTTCAGAATGGTTACGTGTTAGCAAATTAGACAAAAAAGATGGAATTTTTATTCTTTCCGTTGGCGGTGGAAATTTAACAAAAAAAGTTAGTTTAAACTTAGTCGAAGCAATCAAGTATGCAAAAAAAATAAATTCAAATATTTTTGGTATCGTTGGAAGAGATGGGGGTTTTACAAAAAAAAATGGAAATGAAGTCATAGTCATTCCAAATATAAATAACAAACTAGTTACTCCTTTTGCAGAGGCATATCAAGCTGTTATATGGCATTGCCTAGTATCACATCCAGCATTACAAAAAATTAAAACAAAATGGTAAAAAAAAATAAAGCTGTCTTTTTGGATAGAGATGGTGTTTTAGTAAAATCACTTGTAAAAAATGGCAAGGGTTATGCTCCAACAAATTTAAAAAATTTTAAAATTTATAAAGATTCGGAAAAATGTGTAAAAACATTAAATTCTCTTGGTTTTAAAACTATAGTTGTTACAAATCAACCCGATGTTGAAAGAAAGATTATATTAAAAAGCACTTTGATTAAAATGCACAATCTTTTAAAAAAAAAAACAAAAATAACAAAAGTGTTTGTTTGTCCCCATACTTTAAAAAAGAAATGTAATTGTAGAAAACCAAGACCAGGAATGTTAATAAAAGCCTCTAAGAAATTTAATATAAATTTAAAAAAAAGTTTTATGATTGGTGATCGTTCTATAGATATTATTTGTGGAAATAAAGTTGGCTGTAAATCAATTTTTATTAACAGGAATTATAAAGAAAAAAAACCAACACAACAAGTTGTGTCAGTAAAAAATATTAGAGAAGCAACAAAATATATAATGCAGGATATTAAATAGTGATTGATATTAATAATTTAAATATAAAAATTTTTGCAGATGGAGCAGACTTAGAGTCTATATATAATTTAAATAGTGTAAATTATATAAAAGGTTTTACAACGAATCCATCGTTAATGAAAAAAGCTGGAATTCAAGATTACAAAGATTTTGCGCTCAGTCTTCTTTCTAAAATTAAAAACAAACCTATTTCTTTCGAAGTTTTTTCAGATGATATTTCTGAAATGGAAAAACAAGCGGAAGAAATTGCTTCATGGGGTAAAAATGTTAATGTTAAGATACCAATTACCAATACCAAAAAAGAAAGTACAACCGAACTAATTGGAAAACTATCTTCAAAAGGTATTGAATGTAATGTAACTGCAATTTTTTCAATTAAACAAGTAAAAGAAGTCTTATATGTTTTAGATAAATCTACCCCAGCAATTTTATCAATTTTTGCTGGCAGAATAGCAGATACCGGAATTGATCCTATAAAAATCATAGATGAAGCTATTGAGCTATCAAAAGTAAAACCAAAATCACAAATTTTATGGGCAAGTACAAGAGAGATACTAAATATTTTTCAAGCTGATAAAGCTGGCTGTCAGATTATAACTGTACCTCATGAAATTTTAAATAAGCTTTCTTATTTAAATAAAGATTTAGAGGAATTCTCTCTTGAAACTGTTGAAGGTTTTTACAAAGATTCTGTTTTAGCAGGTTTTAAAATTAAGTTTTAGAATAAATTCTAAAAGATATTTAATTATTTACTAATTTTTAATTTTAGAAAATTAAGTTTATAAAAAAATTCAATAACTCCAGAAAAAATAAAAGTTGAAATTAAACTATAAGCGAAAAAAGGTAATGCCAAAGTGTAGCAAGTTAAAATACCATTTAAATTATAACCATACGAACCTAAAGACCAAACTCCAAAATTAGTTATCAAATAAAATAATAAAGCACCAATTAATGCACCAGAAATTCTAGTAACAATGTTTGAAATAAAAAATTTAGATAAAAATCCAATTAAAATAACACTTCCCCATGTAAATAAAGTAACCCCATGTAATCCTATAATTAAATCTGTAATAAAAAAACTTATTAAAAGTACTGGTAAAAATCTGATACCTAATATAGCGGGCACATAAAAACTTAGCGCAATTAAACTTGTAAAGTTTGGCGGGTGCGGAATAAATCTACTAGCTGCTAAAGCAAGAAAAATACTAAAGCTTACTTTTATATAATTCATTAAAAAACTATATTAAATTAATAAAAATTTACAACAATTAAGTCAATTATTAACTAATCATACTCATTAGAGTGGATAATTTGTCGTTTAGAGTGAATAAAATTTTTAATTTTAATTAAAATATTTTTTTTCTCTGAGTCGTTAAAACTATTCCAATTTGCTATTTCTTCTATTGTACGATTACAACCTAAGCAAGCTTTACTCTCTGTGTATATTTTACAGACACCTACACAGGGCGATTTTATCATTGATTAATATGTTTTTTTAAAACCAAAATTAAATGATCTATCCATCTGCGAATACTGAAGAGCAGTTTCATATTTTTTATCGAAAACATTGGTGATGTCGAAAAAAATATTATAGTTATTTAAATTATATCTAAATGATAAATCATTGACTAAATAACTATCCAGTGTTTCATTTTGAAACGCTGGAGATTTATCACTAGTTTTGTTTCCATTACCATAATCCCTTGCTTTATCGGACCACTTAGTTCTTAAAGTAATATCTAAGTCCTGATAAGCAGGAATTTTTACATTTGTAATTAAGTTAACTAAATTCCTAGGAACCCTTACCATTTGAGAGCCTGAATCAGAACCAGAAGGGTTATCTTCATCTGCACCATCATAACTTGATGTATATGTATAATTAAGACCAAAATTAAAAAGCTCATTTAATTTATATTTAGACATTAATTCAATACCTTGTGATTTAACAGTTGCTATTGTATTTTGGGTACTTGAAGAACCACCGGCTGTATTGGTTTTCCAACCTTCAAGAGCATCAAAATATTTAACATTAAAGTAAGTTAGATCTATAAATAAATTTGAACTTATAGATTTTTCAATCCCAAAATCATAGCTTTGACTTGTTTCTGCTTTGACAAAAGGTAATGTTGCAGATGATGCCCTATACACGTATTTCAATTCATATAATGAAGGAAACCTATAGCCCGTTCCATATGAAGATTTTAACTTTGTAGTCTTGTCATCAAACACATAAGCAAGTGTTGCTCTATGTGAGTTTTCATTTGACCCTGTACCTCCTGCAAGTGAATGTTCGTCAAATCTTGCACCAATGGTACCATAAATATTATTTGTTATTCTGCTTTGATAATCAAAAAATTGAGATGTGACATAAGCATTAGAATCTACTCTTCCATTGGCATTTGAATTTAAACCCATCTGGTCATCTTCTCTCTCTATCCCAAATACAACACTATTATCTAAATTAAAATTATAATTACCTTGGTAAAGATAAGCATATCTTTCACCATAGTATTTATCTTGTTTTGTATTACCACTATTTGGCGTTTCACCATAAACTCTTTTTATGTATGTATTTGCAACAGTAAATTTATTTGTAAACTTCTCTATCGGTTTATAAATTAGACTTATATTTGTTGATGACTCTACACCATCAACTTCCTCACTATGATCGCAAGTTGAGCAACCAAAACTACCCTCTATCTGTGGATGATCATACTGCAAGTATGTTTCTGAGACCCTTACATTGCTTTCTAATTCCAAAGTATCAGAAAATTTATTACCAAAACTAGCTACCAATCCATTATTTCTATATCTATCATTTTCATCATTATGAGTCATTGCTGATATTCCATCAGTCTGAAACCTTTGAAGACCAACATAATAATTCATATTTTGATCTCCACCCGAAACAGAAGTGGCTAAATTATTTGTGCCATGAGAGCCCGCTGTAAAGTTTATATCTTTTTTTAAGCCAGGTTCTCCTTTTTTAGTAAAAACATGTATAGTTCCACCTATTGCTCCACTTCCATAAATTGAACTTTGATTACCTTTTAAAATTTCAACTCTTGATACTTGGCTAGTTAATATATTTGCAAAATCAAAGTCATTAGATACACTTGATGGGTCTGACATTTTAATTCCATCAATATAAACAGTAGAGTACCTTTTGGGCATTCCTCTTAACTGAATTGCTGACGATGTTCCGTGTCCACCACTTTGAAAAAAGTTAGCACCCGTTGTAGATGTGCTTAAGGCATCCCCTAAAAAATATTCACTAGAATTTTTAAAAAATTTTTCATCAAGAATAGTTACTGATGTGCCCACTGATGATAAAGACTGTGGATTCTTGCTTGCAGAGATAACAATTATGGGAATTTCTTTTGAAAAAGCTAAACTCGAAATCAAAATAGCATATAAAATTATTAATATTCTTAACATCATTTGGCGCTTCCATCTTTAAGTTCTATAAAAATTATAGAACAGTTAAATTGATGCCGATGTTAATTAATTCTAGAACTAGACTTTTCCTGGCCATCGTTGAACAGCGGGCTTAACTGGGTGGCGCTCCGACTTTACGGTTGCAGGGACAGCCAATGAATTTCACACTGATTTCCCACCATGCATTTCAGCTATGAGTAAATTATACGATTTTTATAATATGTAAACATTTATATTCCCAAGATATTGACATTTAACAACAGTACTCTATTCAATAAACAAGATAATTAAAATGACTTTTGATAACATAATAAAAAATAAATGGTCTCAAATTAGAGATAACAAGACAGTAAAAAATAAATTTAAAGGTATTTTTGAGATTGAGGTCAAAGAATTTATGGCAATTTTTAAAGAAAAAAATTCAAAAGTAGTTTCTTCATTAATTGATAAATTAACCGAAGGTCAAATTATTTTGATTAAAAATACGTTTTCTAAACAATTTGTTAATAGCTTAAAAGATAAAAATATAGAGTATTGGAAAAATACAAAACCATCATTTCACAAAATGCTTCAAGGTTGCCCAAATTTTCACAGAATTGTAAAACCTGAGACAGCTAAAAAATACTCTGTTCAAGCGGTTAGACATATATCTTATTTTTTCCCTTGGAATAAAGATGAACTAAATATAAGAGAAGATATTTATAAAATATGGCGACCATGTAAAAAATTAGCAGGATTAAATTATAAAGAATATGAGAGCAATACACCTAATGATGGAAAAGTTGATAGAATTCAAATTGCATGTTATCCACCTAAATGTGGAGGTATTGAGCGTCATTATGACTCCTCAAAAAACAGCCCTGTAGTGGTGAGTGGCTATTTGAGTTCAAAAAAAAATAAAGATTTTTACGATGGTGGATTTTATTGTATTAACAATGATGAAGAGAAGGTAGACATTGAAAAGTCTATAGATATTGGAGATGTCAGTATTTTTCTCTCATCAATTGAGCATGGTGTAGACAATGTAGAGACGAATAAAGAATTTGATTTAGAAAAATATGATTGGAATTCCGGGTATGGTAGATGGTGGTTGGGATTGTTTACTGCAGACTCTGATCATTTAATAGAAAGAGACACAAGCGTATCTCTTGAAGAAAGATTATATTAAATGAAAACTGAAATAAGAAAAAAAATTTTTCATAAAGATCTAATTAATGAGTCTAGCTTGATTCAGGAGGAGTTAAAATTATCAAAAGCTAAAAATCATTTTTCTAAATTAATTGGGAACAAAAAAATTAAAAAAATTTTTTTTGTTAATCCCCCAGATGTTGATGGAGAAATTTTTGATTATGATGTAGCAAAAAGAGGAAGAGCTAATAATTATCCAGCATATGGTTTAGGTGTTTTATCTTCTCAAATGAGAGAAAAAAATTACACAACAGATATGATTAATCTAAATCATGAAGTTCTCAGAGAAGTTTTCAATTGTGACAATAAAAAAAATTTTAATTTTAATAATTGTTGGCAAAATTTACTTAAAAAAAAAATTAATGATTTTCAGCCAGACATAATTGGTGTGAGCTGTCTTTTTTCATTAACTCATAAGTCATTTAAAGCTGTATGCAATTTTATTAAAGAAACTTATCCATCAATACCTTTGGTTTTAGGTGGCTTTCATGTTTCTCATGATTTAGAAAATATTTTAAAAGATATAAAATCAGCAGATGGTGCAGTTATTTTTGAGGCAGACTTAGCTTTATCTAACTTAATTGAAATTATGAATAATCAAAAAGATACAAAAGAACTTGCACAGTTTGGTTTCATGGATAAAGAAGAGTTAGTAGTTTTTAAAAAAAAACTCGTTCCAGAGGGCGAATGTTTAAATGTTATTCCTGCGTTCGATCAAATGGATATTAGAAATCACTCTAAATATGGCACACTTGGTTCTTGGCATGAGCCTACAGAAGGTCGAAAAGTAGTCGGAACATCGATATCTAATAGGGGTTGTCGTGCTGCGTGCACTTTTTGTAGTGTTCGAAACTTTAATGGTAAAACTGTAAGGCATAAGTCAGTCCAAGCAGTTGTAGATGAGTTAAAATGCTTGCAAAATGATCATGGTGTTCAGCATATTGTTTGGTTAGATGACGATCTATTAAAAGATGAAAAAAGATCTATTCAAATGTTTAATGAAATGGTCAAACAAGGATTAAAATTAACATGGGGCGCAACAAATGGTGTAATAGCTCATTCATTAAAAAGCTTAGAATTATTAGAAGCAGCAAATAAAAGTGGATGTATAGAATTATACATAGGAATAGAGTCAGGAAATCCTGAAATTTTAAAGCAGATCAGAAAACCTGGTACAGTTGAAACTTTTTTAATGGCAGGTGAAAACTTGAATAAATTTCCAGAAATAGTTAGTAGGGCATTTTTAATGCATGGTTTTCCAAACGAGGATCTTTCAGCTGTATTAGACACAATCCAGTTGGCAGAAAATCTAAAATTTAATTGGTACAATTTATCTTTATTACAACCATGGAAAGGTACCCCGATTTATGAGGAAATGTCTGCAGATGGTTTACTCGGAATGAAAGAAGGAACTATTAAAGATGGAAAGAATGTTACGATAACCAATGTAGATGCGGGAACTGCTAGTGATGAAAATAATACTAATGCAGCTACTTATCAATTGGGAACTTATTCTAAACAGAGACAAATAGAGATGGGGTTATTAAAAGTTGAAGATAAAATTCAAAAAGAATACCTTCAAAAAGTTCAGGCTAAAAATTTTAAATATACCCCAAATGCAGCAGATTTGGACTATTTATGGTTCTATACTAATTTTAGAGTTAATTTTGCAAGATTATTTTTAGAGACAAGAAAAGACAAAATTAAACAACAATATAACTTTTTAAATTATTTATATAGCAAAACAGCACCTGATAATGCATTAGTAATATATTTTTTAGGATTTATGCAATATAAATTTAAAGGAACTATAGACAAAAGTTTAATTTCACATTTAAAATCAAGACTTAGAACAGAATATTGGGATGAACATTTCTCATATTTTGGACTTCATTCTAGCCACCTTGAAACAAAAGTTTTCCCCAAAAGGATTAGTTCTGCTGGAACTCCAAAAGGTTGGGAAGATAAAATAGACAGATTTAATTTTGCGTCTGAATTAATAGTCTGACTTAATAATAATGAAAATTTTAGGCATACACGCAAGTTTTAATGGAGTTAATCATGATCCTTCAGCATGCTTATTGATAAATGGAAAAATAGTAATGGCTTTAGAAGAAGAAAGATTTAATAGAGTAAAAACTTCAGTTGGATATTTCCCATATTTTTCAATTGCAGAAATCTTAAAGAGAAATAACTTAAAGATTAAAGATATAGATTTAGTTGTATCAACTGGAATAACTTATAAGCCTCTAATAAAAAAAATTCATAATTCATTTCAAAATTATTTTGGATATTGTCCAGAAGTAAAATTAATTAATCATGCAGAAGGTCATATTTACGGCAGTTATTTTTCTTCTGGTTTTTCAAAATCCCTATGTATTTCCATCGATGCTTTAGGAGATGGGTTATCGACGCTGGTTATGCAGGCAAATAAAGGAAAATTTAAAAAAATTTTTAGCTCTGGCCCTTTAAAACAAAAAGAGTCTTTAGGAGTTTTTTATGCTGCATTCACAGAATTTTTAGGATTTAGAAGATCAGAGGGTGAGTTTAAATTTATGGGTATGTCAGCATATGGAAAAAAAATAATAAATTTAGATAAGATTATTAAAATAAAATCTAATAATAGAATTTATCTTTCAAAAAATCTTACAGTGGAAAACAAAATTCCAATAACGAGTACATACGAACCCATGGTAAATGTAAATTTTTTAAAAAAAGTACTTGGAAAAAAATATCATCGCGAAACATATTCAAAAAAATTTACTCAAGATCACTTTGATTTGGCACTTTCAGTTCAAAAAAAATATGAAGAAATTTTAACACACTATATAAAAAGATTTAAAGGAAATAATAAAAGCCTTTGTTTAAGTGGAGGTTGTGCTTTAAATTGTTTGGCAAATTCGAAGTTAGAAAAGTATTTTAAATATATATATGTCATGCCGGCTGCTTCAGATAGAGGATTGAGTATTGGTTCTGCCTATGCAGGTGCGATTTCAAAAAAAATTAAAACTGAAAAATTAGACACTATGTTTTTAGGAATTGACTACTCAGATAAAGAAATTGAAAAATATTTAAATATATCAGGTGTAAAATATCAAAAGACTGAAAAATATAGTGCAGCAGCCAAAGACTTAAAAAGCAAAAAAATTATAGGCTGGTTTCAAGGGAAATCTGAATTTGGACCAAGAGCTTTAGGAGGGCGTAGCATTTTAGCTTTAGCATCAATTAAAGACATAAAAAAAAGAATTAATAAAAATATTAAATTTAGAGAGGAATTTAGACCATTTGCACCAGTAGTTTTATATAATTATGCTAAGAAATTTAAAATTAAAAATGAATATCCTTATATGACGATTGCTTCTTTCCCAGAAGAAAGTTTTAAAAAAAAGTTAGGCGCAGCAGTTCATGCTGATGGAAGTACAAGATTACAGACTGTTAAAGATAAAAAAAATTCACTTTTTAATTTACTAAAAAAACTTAATAGCAATGATCAAGTTTTAATAAATACTAGCTTCAATACATCTGGAGAGCCAATAGTTGAAAAACCTATAGATGCAATAAGAACGTTCCATTCTTGTGGAATAGATGTATTGTATTTAAAAAATTACAGGATTGTTAAAAATTAATTTATGAAAAATATTTTGCACTCTTTTACAAAATATGGATACGCTAAAATTCCAAATGTTTTTGACAAAGATATTATAAATAAAATTAATAAAGAAATAATTTTCCTATTAGGAGAAAAAAAAGTTAAAAACGCTAATTTCACAAATCAATCAAAAATATTTAATGATATTATAAATAAGAAAATTAAAAATAAAAAAAATATTTCAAAAGAATTATATAAAATTCAAAGTTCAATTTTTAATCACTTAGAAAATCAAGGTTATGTATCTGATTTATTAAATTCTAAAAAATTAAAAAATGTATTTACAAATTTTTTTAGTTTAGATCTAGAGTATATGTTATCGAGTGAATTTATAATTAATATAAGTTCATTAGAAAATAAAAATTATTTATTCAAGAAGTATCATCAAGAAATATGGTCTGGTGCTTCTACAGATACAGTATTGGTTTGGATCCCTTTATTTCAAAAAAATACTAATGGACAGATGTCTTTGATCCCATTTTCTCATTTGTGGGGGCATATTCCACATCAAAATAAAGAACCTATAAAGCTTCCAGAAAAATATAAAGAAATTTTTTCAAATTGTAAAATTGGTGATTGTATTATTTTTCATACAATGATGTTGCATAGATCTAACGCTCTAAAAGAAAAAGATGATAGTGTTGGTAGATTGTCTTTAGCTGTAAGAAATTTTAAGTATAAAAAAAATGGTATAGATAATTTATTTAATTGGAAAATTTATAGTTATTCACCATTTTCAGTTATTGAAAAACAATTAGGAAATAGACATTTAAGCCCGTATAGATTGAGCTCAAAAAAGATTCTTGAAAGTGATCTTTTAAATTATTATAAGCATAAAAAATGAATATTCTTGGTATACACGGTGGTTTTACAATGCACCAACATGATGCGGCAGCTTCCTTAATATGTGATGGAAAACTTATTTGTTCTATTGAAGAAGAAAGATTGGTTAGACAAAAAAATGCCCAAGGACTTTTGCCAGTAAATAGTATTAAATATTGCCTAAAAGAATCAAATCTAAAAATAGAAGATATTGATTTAATAGCCCTACCAGGTGCAACTTATAAAGACCTTAAGGATAGAACAAAAAATTGGATTAAACATTTTTATGGCTATTGTCCAAAAGTAATCTTAGTTAATCATCAAATTGCTCACGTTGCCTCATCATTTTTTCATTCAAATTTTGACGATGCCATGTGTTTAACTTTAGATGCTTTTGGGGACAATTTAAGTTGCGCTATGGTCTTGGCAGATAAAAAAAAAGGTTTAAAATTATTAGAAACGCGTCCATTTAGCAATTCCCTTGGGATTTTTTATGCAACTATGACAAATTTTATAGGATTTAAAAGCTTTGATGAATTTAAGGTTATGGGGCTGGCTCCCTACGGTAAACCAAATATAGACTTGAGTTTTTTTTGTAAAAAAACTGATGATGGCTATTTCTCTGATAATTCATATTTTAGAAAAAATAAGGATGCCTCACATCTTGAACCATATTATTCCGAAAAATTAATTAAAAAACTTGGAGAAGCTAGAAAAATAGGTGATAAAATTACACAATTTCATTTAGATATAGCCGCATCAACTCAAAAGATTCTTGAGGATTGTGCGGTATCATTAGTAAAACACTTATATGAAAAAACAAATAAAAGAAATTTATGTATTTCAGGTGGAGTTGGACTTAATTGCAGTATGAACAAAGTTTTAAAAAAACTCGATTTCGTTGATAAGATGTTTGTTCAACCAGCCTCTTCTGATAGGGGACTTTCGTTGGGATGTGCACTTTACGCAGCTCATCTTAATAATGAAAAAATCCAAAAAATAGAAAGTGTTTTTTACGGACCCTCATATACAAAAAAAGAAATTGAAAAGCAGATTAAATTATCAAACTTTGAATACG
>Ga0209223_10005241_pt1 | contig 11505 bp, 8 predicted proteins | sample COG_06_FD_184750 | JGI IMG/M metagenome (GOLD analysis project Ga0209223, IMG submission 184750) | Pelagic Microbial community sample from North Sea - COGITO 998_met_06 (SPAdes) (version 2) | ecosystem: Environmental > Aquatic > Marine > Neritic zone/Coastal water | place: Helgoland, sampling...
CAAAAGGTTTTGGTTTACTTTCAATGATTTGATGAGCATCAAGTTCTTTTTTCATTTGCTCATACATCTCATCATTCATCCAGGTAACTTGCGAATAAAGAGATTTAAGTGAGATTCTATCCTCATCAGATAACTTAACCTCGGTGCCCATCTCTATGTTTCCATAACCATCAAGGTTTAAACCGCTTGAGGTAAAGTTTGCGCTACCTAAAAGAGCTATATCATCGTTAAAGATATAAACTTTAGAGTGAAGGTTTTTAATAAATCCAAATTTCCAGCCAAGCTCAGAGCATTTCTTATAAACCTCAAGGTCTGAAGCTCCAACATTAAGATCGTTGGGTTGAAATCTAGCAACAACACTAACGGCACAATCTTTTGAAACAAGCTCACTCAACCAATCGATAGGATCATTTTTAATGAAAGCAGAAAGAAAAGTTATGCTTTTAAGGTGCTCATTTTCTAGGTGCTCATCAATTGCTGTTTTAAATGCTTGATTAAATAAAATCGTCAACAATCAATCCACTAATTTAGTTAACTCAAGGTATTCAGCAATAAATTTACCCCATTCTGATCTTAATCTTGGAAAAATTTTTCCATCCATGTCATAAGTTCTAGACAGAGAATCTTCAGCATGAGCATAGCCCTGGAGAATAATTTTTAAAGCCTCATGAGGTTTTTGAGTGCTCTCATCTATTTGAAATTGGTAATAATACTCATCATAAAAAGGATGAGAAGTATTGAGAACGACTTCGAGACCATTTCCAAAAGGATTGCATTCCATAAAAGAGCCATATTTATCCCACGTCGCTGAATTGAATGTGAGAACGAGCTCTAACAAATCATTAGCTTTTGCCTCTAAATCCTCTTCAGAAATTTCAGGTTCTCTTTGTTTAATTCTATCTCTTGCTTCCTTTAACTTTTCCTCTAATAATTTTGCTTTTGCAATTTCACTTGATTTAGTTTTAGGGTTTTTCTTTTTCAGATCATCATTTAATTTTTTTTGAGGATCGCCTTGTTTGGGTTTTGTGGATTTGTTAACGCCTCTTCCTTTTATAACAGACATCATCTTATTTACATTCGAATTAAACTCCGTATAGATTAAAAGATTCAAAGCTTTTTTTAGATCGCCCAAAGCATCACCTTGAGCTGCTTCTTGCCAGTTTGATATTTGCTCGGGTCTAATTTTTTTAATGTTCCTGATTCGTTGCTTTGCAGCATCTACTCCAAACAAAACATCAAGCTCATCATTAAACCTTACTTCTGCGCCCCACCATCGATTTCGCTCATCCTGATTTCCTAATAAATTTTTATCAGAAAATTCAATCTCCCTTCCAGCTCTAACAAATGAGATCCCATCATCATTATTTCGGTAATGCTGTCCCAGCTCAGAGCCTCCTCCAAGTTTTTGAATTGAGGCTTTTGCAATAGTAAAAATAAACTCAATAGTTGAAGTTTTTAGATTACCTGAGTTATCAATATATCTAACTTCTTTTTGATATCTTTCGAATTCATCATTAGTAGCTGTATTTGTTAGATCTTTACCCAATGTAAAATCTGTTGCATAATTTTCTTTAAAAGCTTTTATATTAATCTCAGGAAGACTATTCGGTTTAAGCATGTATAAAGGATCATTAGGAATTAAACGATCTGGTTCTTCAGTAGGGTTTTTACCAACAACATGCATACACATTGATCTTCGCTCACCATAGGAATTATTATCATCTAAAAAATGCCTAAAAATTCTCTCTAAGTCCTCTTTGAGTGTTCCCATCAAGCCCTTTTGGGTTGTGAAGTCTAGTTGATCACATTTTTGCCAAATAATAAGAGTTCCTGACTCTTTATTTTGAAATTTATGAAAATGCTTTGGTATCTCCTTTTCAGATGGAATTGGGATGTATGGATCTTTTTTTATCTCATCCAGATCAAGATAGGTCATAAGAGGCTTTTCATTGTTTTGCCAGGTATAAACCTCAGTTCTTCTACACTGAGAAATTGAACCCCCTTTAAGACCGTAACCAAATTTACCTATAGATTTTTTACCCCCGCCAAGTTTGGTCCCTTGACCAATACTTAAACACCTAGCGAGGCTATCCTTATCAAAACCATAACCATCATCCATCAGTCCAATTTCTGTAACGACATCTTGTCGCCTTCCACCAGGAGAAACTTGCTCTTCTTCGTGCAAAATTATATCTATATTTTCAGCGCCTGCATCAATTGAATTATCAATCAGCTCAGCAATCGCATAGGCAGTATTCCTATATCCAGTTTCTCTTAACGCATCAAAAGCAAAAGCATCATTAAGAAACCTTTCTCTTTCACCATTAAGTATGTTTTCATTGATATCAGTCATTTTTCCACCCCTCCTCAAAATATTTATAAGCATGATTTAATTCTGGTTGATTTAAAATATTATCAACCACATTTACTATCTTGCAGGCTTTAGTACCCCCATTCTCTGTTCCCCTAAGGCCTCTGCCAATCATTTGTGAATAGAGGACAACGGAAAATGTAGGTCTTGCAATAACTATGCAGTCTGTTTTAGGAGCATCAAACCCGGTTGAAAGAATATTGTAATTTATTAAGATTTGAATTTCGTCCTGCTTAAATCGTCTGATATTTTCTCTTCTATCACTAGTGTGAGAATCAGATGTTATAGACTGAGCTGATAAATTATGGGAATTAAGCAAGGCAGAAAGTAAATTTGCATGTGCAACTGAGATTGCAAAGACTAGAATTTTCTTTTTTTCCTCAATTGCTAAATATAATATGTGATCAATAATTTTTTTATTTCTAAGAGAGTTTGAAGCAAGTTCTTTAATTATTGCAGCTGGAAGATTTTTTGTCGGATCTGTAAGTACTTTGATATCGATGTTTTCAAAGTTAAGTGTTAATCCAGTATCAAGTGGTTCATGCGTTACAGCAGAAAGTACATTTTTCTTTTGTAGGTATAGAATTGGATCGTCAATGCTGTATACAGATCCAATGTCAATAATATTGTCTTCAAAAAACCTGGAAAGTTTTTTAGTTTCAATTAGATCGGAGTCTATTCCATCTCTCCCTGGAGTAGCTGACAAGCCTATTTTCTTTGTTTTATGGCTAGAAAAGAAATTTACCGTTTGCTCGAAAGTTTCTGCCATTGCCATATGAGCCTCGTCAATAAAAATTACCTCTAATCTACTTCTTAAATCTAGCATTAAATCAGCAATAGAATCATGCTGAGTTTTAAGCATAGAATATGCAGACTGAAAGGAGCAGACAACAAAATTTACACCCAAAGGTATCCCATTAATTTTGCTAACATTGCCCCACAATCTAACGAAGTTTACCGAGGTAGTTCCTATATTTCTCCAGCCTATCTGGAAAGACTCGATAGCTTGTTCGCACAATTCATCTGTATGTGCGAGCCACAGTATTGTCATATTTGAATCTTTATCAGCCTTAACTCTTATAAGGTCATAAATAGACTCCATTGCAACTCTTGTTTTGCCTGCACCCGTGGGCATTTGGACCATCAACGACTGTTTGTTCGAATCAATTAATAGTAATCGAGAAATAGAATTTTTTATATCTATCTGATAAGAATGGAGTTTTGATTGTGTAACAGCTTCCTCAGTTATTGGTACAACAGTTTTTATCCTAAAAAATAGTTCGCCATCAAGATTATATAAATCAGCAAATTCCCTAGAGAGTTTATTATTTCCCCAGCGAAAATTATCTAACCCAAGCGATGCTAGTATTGCTTCAAATAATTCCTTGTGCTCAAAAATACCGAAGCCATGAATCAACAAAAGAACTTCAGCGATACTGTAGTTATCAAGATCAAAATTATATTCACGAAGGCTGTCTATCAGATCATCACCAGCTGCATTTTGGAGTTTATAAGCAGGTAATTTACTTAAAAGGGGTAGGATTGGCTTTAGCTTTACATCGATCATAGGCTACAAGTAAAGCATGGTTTCTCTAAATCATCATCTTCGTCTTCTTCCTGCTCAATAATATCTTGCCATCTTTGGACCTTGGAGGTTCTATCAGAAGCGATTTGATTCGATTGATTCTTAATCATGGTTTCAATGATTGCTTGAGCTCGATGGCCAAGCTCAGTCTCGTCATACTCCGGAAGCGCCAAGACCTTTAACTTTGATTCAACAATTTTTAGCGACTTATCATCAGTATCATCAATGTACTGCTCAGCCTCTTCCTTGCTTGAGCACTTTAAAATTAACTTGCCACCTTTTGCATCAAGCACTTTCCATTGAGAATAAGTCGTTTTAGGGTCTGGGTACAAACCTGTATCCTCGCCGTTAAGCTCCATCTCTTCATATACTTGTTTGCGAATTTTAAACTTCTCAGCGAGCTCAGCTTTTGCCACAACATCATCAAGGGTGCCCTCCTGTCTCCAGGTAAAGCCATCGCCTTCGTTGTCTTCAAATTCCTGAGATCTTTTAAATAAATCTGGATGAATTCTTTTCAACCACAACCACTCATCTTGACGCTGAAAGAAACAAAAATAGCAGCCAGAACGTGAGCGCCAATTGTAGTATTTAGGCACACCCACGGATTTGTCTAGCATACCAAATACATCTCCTCGCATGATCCCATCTTCAACGAATGGAAAGACTGGACGAATAGTCTCCTTATTGCTTTCGTAGCCCTGACGATTTTCATCTGCTCTTATTCCGATGTAGCTTATGACGTCGTCGTCACCAATAAATTCCTCAAAGGGTTTAATTTTCATGGTGCGAGTGCACCAGCGCTGTTTGGCAGATGGCAGGTAATTGTTATGTACTTTGAGCCAATGTTCAAAAGGCTTACCGCTGCTTAGTCGGTGAATCTTCGTATCTAAAAATGCTTCCATGCTATCTAAGAATTCATAAACCTCTTTCATCTCAGAGCCTGTGTCGGTGAAGAAATATTCCATCTTAGCGCTGAGTTCAGGGTATTTATCTCTAATGTAAATGGCCAAAGCAGCGCTGTCTTTCCCGCCCGATAACCCTAGTACATGTCGAGTGGTATTAGAGTCTTTTAGCTCGGAGAAATGCATTAGTCTTTAGGTCCTTTCACAATTTTTAATTTATTCTTCATCTCAATCTTATTGTTAAGCATCTCATCAAGCAAGGGGGCTAAGTAAGTTAAATGGTCCTCTGTGTTAGAAGAGAATTCATGAAGAGTTTTGAGCATCTTGATTTTAAAATCTTCGTATTTAACTTGATCGTTCTTACTAAACATCGTTATAAAGTCTTGTTCATCAAAACCTTTTTTCTTTAAGCGCATAACGTATACATCTATGTCTTTGGTGCTGATCGTATTATTGTTCGCCTCAAAGACCTGAAGTTTTGATATATCTTTCATTCGATCTGATATATTTCTCAGTTCGACTTCTGCCTCTGAAATAGTCTCATCATGCCATTTGGTTGGATCTCTTTTAACCAAGAAACTTAGTAGACCCTCAAACCAGATACGATCATCGTTACCTTGCTCAAGAATTTTAGCTAAAAAAGGTTTCAGGGTTAGGGAGTCCACAGAATAATCACCTAAAGAAAGATATTTAGTGCGTAATTTAGTTCGCATTTCACGCAAATTGTTCTTTGGATTAAATTCAAATGCTAGGTTAAATTTTACAATTTGATTGAGCAATAAGTTCCCATAGGATTGCTTAAGCTCAGTTAAAGTCGCATTCAAATCATTTGAAAAGGCTTCTATTTTAGATTTCTTGCTTAAATCTTCAGGCTTATAACCCAGTGCAATCGGAATATCTTTTAGGAGAAGATCTTGAGGTGACTTTGCAAGATTGTAGGAGGATCTAAACTTAATGGCTTCTTTCGATAAGTTGGCTCGTGTATTAAACACATAATCAGGGAGCTCTTTCATAACGGTCGAAAGCGTTTTAACTAAATTCAATATATTTATCTCCTTGGAATCTTTCTCTTGAAATAAAGTCTGGGCATATTGAGAAATAATTGCCTGCTGCCCTTCAAAAGCATGCATCTGAAATGCAAAAGATTGAGTCTTTGCAACCAGACGATCTATGTGCTCATTGTTGATGTAGGGTTGAAAAATACCGTCCTCATAAACAGCCAAAGTTGCTTCATTGGCAAAGTAGAAACCCATAAATATTAATGGCTGCAATCCTCTTTTTAACCCATAGGGTATAGCCGATAAAGCCTCTTGAATCTCTGAAAAAGGCACCGGCTCATCTGTTTGGAGTAAACGCTCTTTAAGAAATTGATAGACGCTAAAGAGGTTTGTACCTTTTAATGGTTCTATAAACTTACCTTCATCTCCCTCATAGGTGTACAGATTGTTTGCAACGAACACAGCATTAAATACCGTCTTCTCTGCTGGGAATTTATCAGCCTCATAGCCTAGATTAAGCTCAGATAAATTATGTAGCATATCCTTCATTAACTTAGTGCGAGCACTTTGGCCTTGCGCGGAGACCTGATCTTTGTTTACAAGTTCATTCCTTATAACTGGCGATTCTGAATACACTGATTCTAAGATCTCTGAAAGCTTGGCCTGAGCGTCTAAATTAGTTTTTATTTTGAGCTTTTGCCCCTGCCAGTACCAGGATGACAATAAAGGATCTGTTAGACGTTTCAGTGTCATGGTGAGTGTTGATTGACGATGCCCAATTTGATCTGACAGCTCTTTTTTTGCTATTGGGTCTGATTGAATTGTATCGTAGGTAGAGTCAATAATTCGAAGTGCCTTCAATTCTTTTGCCTGATTCTCTAAACCAAGATCAGAGCTGACATCAAGGACAATAATATGATCTGGAAGAGATTTAAGAATGTTTAATGTGCTCGACTGGATATTTGGTTTATCTTTTAACAATAAAATAGCCTGAGGGACTGAATGAGATAAGTTTTCCGCTCTAACTGGCAGCTGATCTTCCGCAAGATAGCTTGATGGCAATATCCTGAGTGTGCCGCTTATAACAGAATACCGTTTAGCAATTAAAGGTAATGGAGGCATCAAAGCATTTAGCTCGTTTGCTAGATCAAAGCTTTCAAATTGGGCTATCTCATGGCTAAGAGATTTCTCGAAATCAAAATCACTGCCTTGCCATACTCTATATTCATTGTTAAATCTTCGGTACGTAATAATTGATTTCTTCTGCAAGACCTCAAGAGCTTTAGCAAGCTCAGCTTTAGAGTAAATGGTTTCTAATATTTCATTTGAAGCCCTAAGGTTTTGAGTTGTCGAGCCTACAAGATTAAGCAGCCCTATAGTTTTCAGAATATTTACGGTAGTTTCTTCGGAGTCACCCAGCCTATTTATGGCTTCACCAACTTCGACCCACTGCTTGTGAGTAAAGTGATCATAAACAGAAGATGCTTGATTGGTTACAAAATAGTCAAACATCACAGAGGGCATAATTAACGATGGGTAATCAAGCTCTCTAAGCTGATCTTGAAATCCAAACTGTTCTGAGCTTCCGAGATAAGTAAAAACTGTTCTCTCGTTTTGACCTAATTTTTGGGCTAATGCAGGCAAGAGAATTGCGGTTATGGGGTGAAGAGGATAAGCGCTAGAAAAGAAGTCTACTGCATCTCGAATTTTGGAGATGTCAGGAAAAATTTTATTATCGACTATTCCTTGAGCGGCTGCTTTAAGAGCTTTTTTAATATTCACACTCTGAGCATTAGAAAAATTTGGGATAATGGCTTTTGAGATAATTCGAATTGTTTGCTCGACACTCTCAAGGAACGGCGTCTCTGTGAAGCGACCTTTAATTTTCTTCCACTCTGCTTTGGTTTCAATATCCAATTCTTTTGCGTAGTACTCCAATGATTGATGCTGCATGCCTATTAAGAACATGGGTACCAATGTGTTTCGCTGTCCCCATTCAGATAAAACTTGCAGAATACTGATGTCACTTTCACCCTTATTTTTTGCTGCATATTCAGCAAATTTACCCAGCTCATCAATCACAATCACAATGCCGGCAACCAAACCATTATTAGATTCAAGACCTTCCTGGATTAACTTCAATAGATTTACTACAGTCTCGGACGATGGGCTCTGTGTGGCAGATTGTATGCAAGCATTAATTGCAGATTGGTCACTCTTCTTGAACTTAACCTGATCTATGCTGTGAAGAATAGATTTAAAGAGAGCTCTTTCCAAGGAAGCATAGGAGCCTGTAACCATGATGGTTAATGCCCCACCCTGGGTTGCAATAGCAGCAAACTGATCGGTTAGAGCTGGATCAAGAGGCCTTAGCTTGCTAGCTGCAGTTTTAAATAGAGCCGTTTCCTTGTCCTGGAGCAGCGCATTTAAAAAGATTGCAAAGGAAGATTTGCCTGAACCATAGGGTCCAATGAAGGACCAGGCCCTATCAAACTTTGAGGGAGAAAAACCATTTGCAATATTTTTAAGAGTTTTTAATGCCGTGGAAGTGAGAACATATGCATTGACAGCATCAAGCGAGGATCCATCTCGCTCAACATTGATTGATCGAGAAAACCAACCATCTATCTTAACTAGCTTATCTAACTTCATTTGTTTGCCTTAAAAAAATCATCTAAGAATTTATATGGTTTAAGCGCCTGGAGGATAAATAAACTTTTTTGGCCTACCGTATCAGAGATTTTGAAGAGATCTGGGTAAGCATGTTCAAGCTGCTCTAAGCTAATATACAAAGAGTCTTCAGTCGTTTTGAAGATTTTCTGAATAGAGGGAAACTCATCCGAGTTGAGGATTTGAGAAACAGGAATTTGCTTAAAATTTTTAGGCTTGTCAAGCATATCACCTGCGGTAAAAAATTCCTGAATGTCCGCTATAAAAAAGCCTAGCAAGCGGAAATCGATGGTCTCGCGATCTCTCACAAAGCAGTTATAGACATCACTGGCGTTTTTGGAGACAAGATTCAATTCATGAAATGGATTTTCTAATTGATCCTCAAAAGCTTTATCTTCGGTGTTTGCGCCTAAGTATGCTTTAAGAAGAAGGCTCACATCCCTTTCAAGAGTCTTTTGTGAAACTGACTTGGTGGTATTATGTTCTAACCAGCTAGACAGCTCGTTTAGCACCTGCAGTTTTGAAAAAGTTGTTTGTGTGAATTTGTTAAAAAACCAATAGTACATGGTCGCCAAGTCAGGATTAGTGCAAAGTTTCCAATGCAGCAACCACAAAGTATTGATGTCTTCTAAATAAGGATCTTTGCCCTTCTCTGGATCAAGCAAATAAGAGGCAAACTCAGTGAACTCTGAAGAATTCGTTTTTTCTACTAGCTGATAGGCTGAAAGCCAGTACTTCATAGAGATCATCATGTTTTTGCCTACACCAAGTGTTTGGAGGGCATCTGGGGAAGTAAAAATATCTTTATTTTCTTTCAAGGCACTTAGGCCCTTATAAATCCAGTTATACCTAAGAGAAAAGGTTTCGTTGCGACCAAAAGCAACTGCTGAGCTATTAAAAATCATAAGTCTAATCTTAGCATTCTTGCCGGCAATAAATCCTTAGTTTTCAATACTGTTTTTTGTGATTTGTAGGACTCTTCCCTGATCAATGTCCCACTTAAGATTTGATAATGGATTTTGCTTAGCAGGATCAGGGTGAACTCTGTACATACTGTCTGAAGAAAGAATTTCATCGTGAGTTCTGCCCTCAGAGCCAAGCCATATTAAGCGATCAATATTGTGCTTGGCTGACAGTCGCGAAATATTAAATCTGGGATTTAACTTATAAGATTGCTGGGCAAAGTTTTTTGATTTAAAAGAGTCTTTTGATTTTTGTTCTAGCAGCTCAAAATAAAGATCTTTAAACTTTTTAACAATATCAGAATCAGACTCGGGAACCGCTAAGGTTATTTGTCCATTTTTTCGTAACTCATCATCAACTATTCTAGCAACCTCAGGATCAGTTTCCCTTAGAAGTTTATGTTGCAGTCGGTCTTGCTCTATTAATTTATGAAATCTATCTCTTGGAGTTGTGCTGCCAAATGAGGCCATCACTAGCTTTACTTTCGCCATTAGCCTTCCTGAGATATCATCAATTTCTTTCTGATTCCATTCATAGTTAGATTTATTTGATAAATTTTCCAATGAATCGATGGCCTCAAGAGCACGCATGAGTCGATTTTGAGAAACTCTCTCAAATCTTAATTTTCTTATTGATTTATTCATAAATTTTAGTATATAGTAATATTAATAACAGTACAAATAGGTAAATATAGGAATGCTATTAAATAAAAATATTGAACAACTTGAATTTATAGAGATAATGCAAGAAATTGGGCTGACTGAATGTAGCGACAATTACAAAGGCTGTGAGCCAGTAATAAAACAAAGATTTCATCTGCAGCATCACTTTGGAACTCGATTAGCTAATAACATACCTCAAAGGCTTGACAGCCTTATTCTCTTATTTAAAGGTTTAATTATTTGCGAAAGGGATTTCATGTGGCGTGGTGGTTCAGTTGCTTCAAACATTAACATCATGCAAATAATTAGGAGGAAATCTATATCGCAGTTGGCTTTGCGAAATTTAGATAAGTTAATTAGATGGACATATTTAAATAAAGGAGGAAACCGTTACACCCCCTTCGGCGCGACAAAATTATCTACCGTTTCATCTTTGTCTGAGTTACTGCAAATAGAAGATATGGATAGAAAGAATTCTATTGCTCAGCGAGATTTTGAAACAAGGCAAATGGAAGCTGCAAAAGAGTCAAGAAGAGTGGAGTACGAATTAATTGTTAAAAAAATTCAAGAAAGAAAAATTAAGAATGCTGAAAGATATAAAATATTTCACCAACAGATTAAGCAATTCCAAACTCAAACTGATGCTGAAAAATTAAATGATTTATTATCTAGTCGTATATCCTTTCCGATCAATCTTTTACCTGAATGTGAGTGGTTAACGATTATAAGAAATCAAAACCTAGAAGCTGCCGATATAAATAAACTAATTAAATTAATTCCTAAAAATACTACTAGTGAAATTAAACAAATTAAAAGATTTTTACAGATCTTAAGAACCCCTAAACTTATATAGAAAAAGTCTCTATAGAAGTATTCGGCACTTTATTGGTCACAACTAGTTAATGTCTAGCGCGTATTCTCTAAGAATTTTTAAAGGGACTAATTCTAGAGTTTTCTCATGTGTTTTAGTTAGGTAGATCTTAGGAGCGCAATTGGCTTCATAGGCCTCTACCCACCTTGGAGCGCATAAACACCAATCATCCCCGTCCTTTAGGCCTGGAAAGCCGTATTCAGGCATCGGAGTCGATAGATCATTGCCTTGAGCCTTAGAAAAAGCCAAGAACTCTTCGGTCATATGAGCACAAACGGTATGCATGCCTCGATCTTGGTCCATGGTTTCGCATGAGCCAGAGCGAGTGAACCCAGTCATAGGGTCTTCGCAACAGACGGGTAATACTTCGCCAAATACATTTAATTGATCCATGAAGTAATTATAAGACTTTTTTTCATCGTGCGAGTATGTCCTTGCTTGCCCAAAGTAGAACATTTAGCACGTGCTGATCTTTGTCAGAAT
>Ga0209223_10005245_pt1 | contig 11504 bp, 14 predicted proteins | sample COG_06_FD_184750 | JGI IMG/M metagenome (GOLD analysis project Ga0209223, IMG submission 184750) | Pelagic Microbial community sample from North Sea - COGITO 998_met_06 (SPAdes) (version 2) | ecosystem: Environmental > Aquatic > Marine > Neritic zone/Coastal water | place: Helgoland, sampling...
ATATTCATGCACCATTTAGGTGCACTAGAATTTTTTTACCAGTACTTATGAAACATGACTATAGCAGCCTAAATTAGCTTTTTATTGACGGATCTGGGTTTAATTGCTATGGATAAAAAAAATATTTCATTTAGCTTAAGAGATGTAGATATAACTTGTGACCAAGTTATTAATCATGAAAATATGACCGCTTTGGAGACACCTTCTTGGGTCTATGAATCTCCTCCAAATACTCCTTCGAACAAAACTGACAAAAGTGTAGGTAAAGAATCTCCTAGAGGAAAAGTTGCTAATGCAAAGGTGGATAGTTCATTTAATATGCTCTATAATTTTGGTGATTTTTATGGCGGTCAACAGCTATAGATTGCAACTTGGCGGGAGTTGGTATAAGGTTTTTATCTACTTGAATTCTTTAGAAGCAAAAAATCGGCCAAAACACAAGCCATCATAGCTTCGCCAATTGGTACGGCGCGAATGCCAACGCATGGATCATGGCGGCCCTTGGTTATGATTTCGGTATTATTGCCTTCGATGTCTATAGTTTTGCGAGGAATGAGGATTGAGCTAGTTGGCTTGACGGCGAATCTTACCACAATATCTTGTCCGGAAGAGATGCCGCCTAATATGCCACCAGAGTTATTATCTGAGAATTTTACTTTATCATTTTCCATCCACATTTCATCGGTAATTTCAGAGCCTTTATGCAAAGCTGCTTCCATGCCAGCACCAATTTCAACGCCCTTGACGGCATTGATCGACATCATGGCTGTTGCTAATCTGGTATCAAGTTTGTTGTAAATTGGCTCACCTAAACCAACAGGAACATTTTTAGCAATTACTTCAATTATAGCGCCAACAGAATCACCTTGCTTGCGAATTTCTAAGAGATAATCGGCAAATTCTTGAGCGGCTTTTTTGTCGGGGCAAAAGAAATCATTATTGCTTATTTCGTTTAAATCTATTCGGCTGTGGTCGATTTTTTTGTTACCGATTTGGGTGATATAGCCGTGAATTTGGATATTTTCTTTTTGTATAATTTTGCGTGCAATGGCGCCAGCGGCAACGCGCATAGCGGTTTCACGAGCAGAAGAGCGACCGCCACCACGATAATCACGAATGCCATATTTTTTAAAATAAGTATAATCAGCGTGATTTGGTCGAAATTTATCCTTAATATCTGAATAATCTCCTGATTTTTGATCTTGATTGTGGATTATTAAGCTGATGGGTGTGCCGGTGGTTTTGCCTTCAAAAACGCCGGATAGAATTTTTACCTCATCTTTTTCTTGTCGTTGCGTAGTAAATTTGGATTGCCCAGGGCGTCTTTGATTGAGATATTTTTGAATATCACTTTCTTGTAAATCTATCAAAGATGGGCAGCCATCAACAACACAACCAATGGCTTCACCATGGCTTTCGCCCCAAGTTGTAAAAGAGAATATTTCACCGAATTTATTCATGATGTTTAGAGGTTGAAATGGTATAAATTGTTATTGGATCTGTGGGCTTTAATTTTTATAATGTTTTTTTAAATATCAGTAAAACTTTGCCCTTAATTCATCCGATATTAGTGGCAAATTATCGTTAATTTCTTGCATCTCATTAATATTGCCATTGCAATGCAAAATTAAGTCGCAACCAGCGTTAAGAGTTTCTATTGTGCGCTTAGAAAAATTACCTTTAAGAGCTTTCATTGAAATATCATCACTCATGAGGATATTTTTGAAGCCAATTTCATTTCTAATTAAGTCAATAGCTTTTTTTGAAGTGGTGGCGCAATTATTGGCGTCAATTGCATCATATAAAATATGAGCTGTCATAGCAAATTTTTGCTGATTGAGATTTTGAAAAGGCTTAAAATCAAATTTTCTTAATTCATCAAGACTACAATCTACTCTTGGTAAATCTAGATGGCTGTCGCAAGTGGCGCGACCATGTCCTGGAATATGCTTTATAACAGGGTAGATATTTTTTGATAATAATCCGCTACATACCTCTAAAGATAATTCAGAAATTTGTTGCGTTAACTTGCCATAGGCGCGATTACCAATAACTTCATGAGTTTCTGGATAAGAGATATCTAAGATTGGTGCACAATTGACATTGATGCCAATTTCAACTAAATCTGTGGCAATGTTTTGGAAATTTTGATAGATTTCTATTTTAGCCTTATTTTTATCTTTTTGATAAAGATTGTCAAAATAGCTTCCCGAGGGGTATTCTGGCCAAATTGGCGGGGCTAACCTAGCAACCCTACCTCCTTCTTGATCAATTAACACTAAAACCTCGCTTCCCATTAATTCTTTTAAAGAATCGGTAAGTTTTTTAAGCTGTTTTTTATCTTGAATATTGCGCCGAAAAATAATAAATCCAAGGCAACCACTTTTACTAAAAAATTGCTTTTCTTCTTCGCTAAGAATGGTTGATTCAATGCCGTAAATTACTGGTTTGAAAATATTATTATTATCAGCAATTTCTTGTAAAAGATTCATTTATAATGAGCCTTTAGTTGAGTTTATAGCGTCTTTTTTACGATCATCGATTGTTATTGATTGACGCAAAGCTCGAGCAAGAGCCTTAAAGCAAGATTCTATAATATGGTGATTATTAATACCATAAAGATTCTCGATATGCAAATTGCAGCCAATGGCTTGAGCTAGGGCAAAAAAGAATTCACGAAATAGCTCGCAATCCATGTCGCCGATCTTATCTCGATTGAAATCGCAATTAAAAATAGGATAAGCGCGACCAGATAAGTCAATAACACAGCGGCTTAGAGTTTCGTCCATTGGTATATAGGAATGACCAAAGCGAGTTATGCCTTTTTTATCACCCAAGGCTTGCTTTATAGCTTCACCAAGAGCAAGAGCGCAATCTTCAGTGGTATGATGAAAATCAATATGTAAATCGCCTTGGCATTCAAGATTTATATCAATCAAACTATGATGAGATAATTGCTCTATCATGTGATTTAAAAAACCAATGCCAGTTTCTACTTTATAAAAACCAGTGCCGTCAAGATTGACACTGGCTTTTATTGTAGTTTCTTTAGTGTTTCTCGTAATTTCTGCCTTTCTCATCAATTTATTTTAAATTTTGTGCCACAAAATCCCAGTTAACTAGCTTTGTTAAGAAAGTTTCAATGTAATTAGGGCGAGCATTTTGATAGTCCAGATAGTAAGCATGCTCCCAAACATCCATAGTCATTAATGGTTTTGCGCTAGTTGTTAATGGAGTGTGAGCATTAGCAGTTTTGGTTATTTTTAACTTGCCTTCTTCCAAAATCAACCAAGCCCAACCTGAGCCAAATTGTGTAGCGCCAGCTGTTTTAAACTCAGTAACGAAATTATCATAAGAGCCAAAATTAGATTCTATTTTAGCTAAAACTTCACCAGTAGGTTTGCCACCACCATTTGGCTTCATTGAGTGCCAATAAAAAGTATGATTCCAAACTTGGGCAGCATTATTAAAAATTCCTGCCTTAGAAGAGTCTTGAGCAGAAATTTTGATAACTTCTTCAAGAGATTTATTAGCTAAATCAGTACCTTCAACTAACTTATTAAGATTAGTTACATAGGCTTGATGATGTTTGCCATAATGAAAATTTAAAGTTTCTTCAGAAATAAAAGGCGCCAAAGCGTTGCGCTCGTAAGGTAATTGTGGAAGTTCAAAAGACATAGTTTTTTGTTTTTTTGAGTTGTTAAAAATGTAGCTTTTTTTAGCAAAAGATAGTGCAGGCAAAATTGTTGCAGCTACTATTGCCAAGGATGAAAAGCCTGCTTTTTTTATAAAGTTTCTTTTTGACATTTGCATGATCTAACATTTAATAGTATTTCACTCTATGTCAATCACAATATTTTTATACCAATTCTTAATTTTTAAAAACGAAAATTAATATTATTCAGCAAGGTAAATTAAATTAATCATGAAAAAAATTTCAGCAGTAATCGTTGCTCACAATGAGGAGGGTAAAATTGAAGAATGCTTAAAAAGCTTAAATTTCGCTGACGAGATTGTAGTAGTTCTTGATAAATGTAGCGACAAAACTAAGGAAATTGTACAAAAATATACCAATAATATATTTGAAGGCAGTTGGAATATTGAAGGTAAAAGGCGTAATATCGCTCTTAATAATGCTAGTGGTGATTGGATATTGGAGATTGATGCCGATGAAAGGGTATCTAGTGATTTAGCGCAAGAAATTTTATCAATTCGAGATAGTAAGCCTTGTCAATTTTCTGTGCTAGTTGATAATTATGTGGGGGCAAGATTGGTAAAATATGGCTGGCTAAGATCGATTGCCGTTTTGCGAAGGGTGACGATGTTTTATAATGGTTATAAAATATATCATGAAGATAAGGAAATTCATCCAACAGCAGATATGAAAGGCGAGGTGAAATATCTAAAAAACTCTTTAACTCACATGATGGATGGTAATATTTCAGCTCTAGTGAAAAGATTCGATCGTAATACGACTTGGCGCGCCAATGATATGATGGCATCTGGTAAAAAATTAGAATTTGGTATTTTTAAAGAAATTATATCCATTAAAACTAGAATTTTTAAGTCATTTATTATCAAAAAAGGCTATAAAGAAGGTTTGCTGGGGTTGTTAATTGCCATTTTGGCCGCTCTTTATCCATCAGTCTCAAGATTAAAAGCTTTGGAAATAAAAGTTGGAAATAAAAAATAATCAGTAAATTTTTATGAGAATTACCAACATAATTTTAACCAAAACATATGGTGGAGCGGAGCAGGTTTTTCTTGATTATGCTAAAATATTTCAAGAATTAGGTCATGATATTTCTTTTGTTGTTAAAAACGATGTTTCGTTTGCAGATGATGCCAAGAAAATATCACATAATTTAGCGCAAATAGAGATAAAATTTGGTTATTTTGATATATTCGCTATTAATAAAATTGCTAAATTTTTAAGAAAATCTAATAGTGATGTTGTGGTGGCTCATGGTGGTAGGGCTATATTTCTTGCTAAAAAAGCAATTGCCAAAATTAATAAGAAAATAACTTTAATCGCTGTTAATCACAGCATGAATGTAAAAAGATCAATTGGCTCCGATGTTGTCTTGAATGTAAATAAAGAAATATTTTATAAAACTGTAGATCTAGGTCAATCCTTTGATAGAAGTTTTGTAATTTACAACGGTATAGACTTTCCTGAAAATATAGATCTAAGCAAGATAAATATCGATTTTTCGCACAAAAAAACAATAAATCTTGGCACTATGGGTCGATTAGATAAATCTAAAAATATTGCCGATGCTATAAGATCAATAGATAGACTTAATAAAAGATTTCCAGGAAAATTTATTTTAAAAATTGCTGGAAGTGGCGAGGAAGAGCAAAATTTAAAAGATTTGGTTTTTGAGCTAAATCTGCAAGGTCAGGTGCAATTTTTAAGTTGGGTTGATAGTAGCTCAAGATTTTTTCAAGAAATTGATATTTTTATACTACCTTCGCTAAATGAAACTTTTGGCTTAGTAATATTGGAAGCGATAAGATGTTATAAACCAATTATTGCATCTAAAAGTGATGGTCCAAAGGAAATTATACGACATAAAAAAGATGGCTTATTAGTAGATATTGATCAACAAATGCCAAATAGAATTGCTGCTTCCGTCTTAGCAATAATAAGTGACAAGGATTTAACTAATAATATGATAAAAAATTCTTATCAAAGAGCTGTTAAGCATTTTTCAAAAAAGATATTAATACAAAGATTATCAGCAATTTTAAATATTATTGACACAAGTAGAGGCGATAAATTTGACTAGTCGCAAAAATATACCCAACTTTTGTTGGCAAGCCTGACTAGGCGTCGGCCATCGTTGGCCGTAAAAAATATAAACTTAACAAAATGGAATCATACTCATTTTTAGATCTTATTAATCAGGCCGATATTGTTGTTAAAGGAGTGATGCTTATTTTACTTTTTGCATCATTATTTTCTTGGACAATGATTATTGAAAAAGTTGTTAGATTTCAGTTAGTTAAAAGGCGTAGCAATAAATTTGAGAAAGATTTTGGCGGCAAAATGACGATTGAGCAAATTTACAAAGAAGCTAAAAAAGATGACAATAACCCACTTGCTTCTATTTTTTTAGCTGCAATGCGCGAGTGGAAACAAAATGATATTACCACAATAGTCAGCGATAAATCGGGAGTTAAAAAAATATCTCTCAAGGAAAGGTTAAATGGCGCTATGCATATTGCCACATCAAAATCAGTTCAAAATCTTGAAGTAGGTCTCAATATGATGGCTATTATTGGCTCTTCAGCTCCTTTTATCGGGCTTTTTGGTACTGTTTGGGGAATTATGAAATCATTTCAATCAATTGCCACCATGAAAAATACTAGCTTGGCCGTGGTAGCTCCTGGAATAGCCGAGGCTTTATTGGCAACAGGAATTGGCTTGTTTGTGGCGATTCCAGCAGTGTTTTTTTATAATGTATTTACCGCTAGAGTAAATCGCCTTTATGAGAGAGGAAATAATTTTGCTACAGAATTGCTTAATATCTTATCAAGAGAGCTTGATCGCTAAAGGCTTTTTAGCAAAATTATTCAATAGCTATGCTATATTTTTTACTGAGATAATTTTCAATATCTATTATTTCAGAATTTTTTAAGACCCTATTATAAAATATAACTTCTGAAATATAGCCTCTAAAGCTAGCACTATAATTTCCAGGCTGACACCTTCCCCCGGACAATGTTATAGCGATATTAGTTTTTTGAGTATTGCCATGATTACCTCCACTACTGTTATCATTGGTAATAACTTGAGATTCATTAAACCAAATGTTTAATCCATCAAGGCTATCTTTCCTAGTAACTCTAATAATACTATTGACATTGTTACTGATATTTGAGCTATAAACATCTTCACCGCCACTTGATCCATTTCCTAAATCTGCTCTAAAAAAATATCTTATTTTTTTACCTGAATTATTTTGAAGTCTTATCAAAACAAGCGTGCCTTTCGTGTTTTCGCCACCAAGACTTTCATGTATTTTTAAAATTTCTTGCGCTTGTGAGGAATTAGTGCTTTTAACCACCAAAAAAATTGTATGCTTTTCGCGAATGAATAAAGATAGCGGAGGTGATTGAATGCAATTGTTTTGATTATTATGATAAAATTCAACAGTTGGCAAGCCGTTAATGCCGTCTTTGACATATTTCGGCTGGCGCGTAGAGGTGGGCTGTGTTAAGTTGATTTTGTCATATGATTTAGAATTTTGATCATACCAATTCACAACAAGATCACCATCTTTTACACCTTCGTCAAAACTACTCTGCAAAACTGGCTCATACCAAAAAACCAAATCATTAATATCTAAAACGGGGGCGTTTTTGGTTAAGGTAACTGCTTTAACCAGCTTGGTTTTATTAATAAAAGTTGTAGTGCCAGATATCATTGCCACCAAAAGACCAACTATCAATAAAACCACAGATATCTCTATCAAAGAAAAAGCCCGATTATATACATGTCTTCGTTTTTTACCCAAAGTAGTTTTATCTAACTTTAATATCATATTTTTGACTTAAATAATCTTCAATTGCCTTAATCTCGCCTTTTTTTAGGGATCTGTTGAAACCAATTATTTCTGATATAGTTCCATCATAGCTGCGAGTCGGAGTGTTTGTACAGCTATTTGATCCAACAGTAAACTCAAAGCCACTAACATTGTAATCATTAAGGTTAGTAGTTGAGGTGTCAAGAATCTTAGAGTCATTAAGCCAAGCTTCTATAGTTTGTTGATCATGATTTCTAACAGATCTTAATATGTAAGGTTTATCGACAGTATTATTGGATACATTGCCTGCTATGAATTCACCGCCACTGCTAGAAGAATTGTGTCTATAGACAAATGAAAAATCATTGCTACTACCGACATATGCTATAGATTGAGCTGCTCCACCTGAGGGTATAGCGAATTTTAGCAAATGGCTATTATCAAGATCATTCTTTTTTCCAACAAAAAACAATGTATGGCTTTCATTCAATATAATCTGACCACCTATAGCTGACTTCATGCAATCATTATTGGAATTTGCGTTATAAATACCAAGAAAATCAAGAGATGGTAATCCATTAATGCCGTTTTTAACATAGCTAGGTTGCCTTGCTGTTGAAGATTGAGTTAGATTGTATTGGGTATCTGTAGCTAGCTTATTATCATTCCAATTTTCTATTAAATTATCATCAACTATATCATCTTCTAAGAAAGCATCTTGTGAAGTTGTTTCGTACCAGAAAAGAAGATCTTTAGTGCGATGAATTGGAGAGTTTGTTGTAATATTGCGCGCCGCCGTTAGCTCCATCTTGTTTAAAAGATCCCTACCTTTGATAACTCCCTGAATCAATAATCCTATTATCAAAATAACTATTGATAGTTCAATTAAAGAAAATGCTGCCTTTGTTTTATTATGTCTCATTATGTTGTAAATTTTATTGGGCCATTAGCTTTGCCATTTATGAATTGGTCAAGAAATGGATTATTTGAGGAGTACATATCTTTAACATCGCCAAACCAGATAATTTCACCATGATAAAGCATAGCCACCTTATCGGCAATTTTTTTGGCTGAAGCCATGTCGTGAGTTATGGTAATGCTAGTTGCTCCTAATTCTTTGGATGTTGAAATTATAATGTCATTAATTACATCAGCCATTATTGGATCAAGTCCTGTTGTTGGCTCATCAAAAAACATTATTTCTGGATTAATAGCAATGGCTCTAGCTAAAGAAGCTCTTTTTTGCATACCACCAGAAAGTTCGGAAGGGTAGAGATCGGCAGTTTTTTTTGATAGTCCAACCGATTTTAGTTTAGAAATAGCAATTTCTCGCGCCTCTTCTTTGGACATTTTTTTTTGATAGAGTAGGCGAAAAGCTACATTTTCCCAGATAGCAAGAGAGTCGAACAAAGCGCCGCCTTGAAATAAAAAGCCAATTTTCTCCATCAATAAATCATGGTCTTTTTGGCTTTGATTGGTAATTTCTTGACCATCAATTTTTATACTACCTGAAGTTGGCGTCATCAATGTTGATATGGTTTTTATCAAAACAGATTTTCCACTACCAGAGCCACCCAAAATAACTACCGATTCACCTTTTTTTATATCAAGGTTAATATTCTTTAAAACTTCCTTATCACCAAAGTTTTTGACTAAATTTTTAATCTCAATCTTGCTATCAGTCATTTTATTTGGTTTTGCTAAGTTCAGTTTCAATAATATTTTTTATTTTAATATAATCGGTATAGCCAGAAGATGTAACGCCATTAATAAAAAATGTTGGAGTTGATTTAATTTCCAGCTCTTTTGATGCTTTCATGCGCCCTTTTAAAATCTCATCAGAAATTTCTTTTTTATCTAAGCAGGCCTTAAATTGCTCTTGAGTTATGCCGTCCATTTTAGCAACAATTTCTAGTTTTTTAACAAAATTTTTGTCGAAAGCCCAGGAATCTTGAGATTTAAAAAGAATTTTTAGAAAATTATAATATTTATCAGATAGTGATGAAGGGTTGTTTCTAGCGTGACATTTAGCGATTATGCCAGCGGTTAGAGCATGTTGATTTAGTGGAAAGTCGCGAAAGATAAATTTTACCAGTCCTTTATCAATATATTCGTTTTTTAGTTGAGGAAAAGCATCGCGAGCAAAATAAGCGCAATGTGGACAAGATAAAGAGGCATATTCAATAATAGTAATTGGGGCGTTTTTATTGCCCAAAACAATATCTTTAGAAGATTCCTTGAGCAATTCTCCTTGAATGCCGCCCTGAGCTTTATCATTGATTGCTTCTTGATCTGCAATATTTGCCTTTTTTGCTTCCTTTATAACTTCTTTTTGTATTGCATCTTGTGTATTTTTTTGTGGCTTTAATTCTTGAGCCGACATATTGTCATATTTGAAAGATGTTTTAGTTTTGTAATTATTGACTACAACAAGAGCAAAAATAAAAGCAAAAATTATCGATCCGGCAATTATTAGAGGTTTCTTTTTCATTGTTTGATTATTTTTTAAATTAAAAAATATTATTTAAGATTGGAAAAGCGGTATAGTTAATCTTTTTCTTAACTTTTTTATTTTATTCAACACTTTTCATGTTTTATTATGATTAAAATCTCAGTTTTTCTTATCACTAAGAACGAATCTGACAGGATTTTTCCAGTTTTGCAATCAATTAAAGATTTTGCTGATGAGATTTTGGTGATTGATTCGGGAAGTGAAGATGATACGAAAAAAATTGCTGAGAGCTGTGGAGCTAAAGTTATTTTTAATAAATGGCAAGGATTTGGTCAGCAAAAAATATTTGGAGAAAATGCTTGCAAAAATGACTGGATTTTAAATATCGACGCTGATGAGGAGTTATCACAGCAATTAGCGCAAGAAATTTTAAAACTTAAGAAAAGCAATAATATCAATAATTTTTGTGGTTATCGCGTAAAGATAGTTAATAAATTTCGTTTTGAAAAAAAACCAAAAAAATGGGCTTATTATTATAATCAATTAAGATTGTATAATAAAAATCACGGCGGCTTTAGAAATAGCTCGGTTCATGATTCTGTAGTGATGAATGATGATTCTGCATCAAAAATCGGCCAACTTAAAAATATCATTCACCATCAATCTTTTAGATCTTATCAACATTGGATTGAAAAAATTAATTATTATTCTGAAATGCAAGCTAAAGATAGCATTGACAAGAATAAGAAAATATCGCATTTAAAAATATTACTCATCCCATCCTTCGCCTTTATTAAAGCTTATTTTGTGCGTCGTTATTTTATATATGGTTTTAAGGGTCTGATTTACAGCTATTTATTTGCTTTTTCAAGATTTGCTAAAGCGATTAAGCATGCTGAAAAGCAAGATGAATTACGACAAAAATCCTGAGTAATATTGATTATAAGGCTTGAGAAAAGGCTTTATCATATTTTTGATAAAAATTTTTTAATTGATTTTAACTAAAATCCTTATTAAAAAGCCATCAAGCCTTATGTATAAAGGTTTACTGGTGTTTTGGACAAAATTACCAAAATGTGCTATAATGGAATTATCGCAAATAAAAGCGTTAATTAAATTAATAATAACTTTAAAAAGGTAGTTTTTATGAGTATAGACATTCAAAAAGAATCTCAATTCTTAAATAATATACCTCAAGACGCCTCATTGGTACTTGAGTTACTTGAAAAAATAAGCAATCATACTGTTGAACTAAGAAATCAATTAATGTCTGAGTTAAGGCCTGGCAGTAATGTGATTCATCTAAAGCTGAAAAGCATTGAATAGCTTAAAGATTGGAATTGGCATTATGATACTTAGAGACCTCTTTTGTTAGAGGTTTCTTGATTTCGTAGGGAGTGTCCAAAACCCCGTGTCAAATCCCATTTTAGGCTAAATCTAATTTCAGCCTATTTTCAAAAAATATATCCAACTGGCCAATTATCAAGCTCCAGTTTTGAATGGGCTGATTCCACTTTTTG
>Ga0209223_10005250_pt1 | contig 11493 bp, 13 predicted proteins | sample COG_06_FD_184750 | JGI IMG/M metagenome (GOLD analysis project Ga0209223, IMG submission 184750) | Pelagic Microbial community sample from North Sea - COGITO 998_met_06 (SPAdes) (version 2) | ecosystem: Environmental > Aquatic > Marine > Neritic zone/Coastal water | place: Helgoland, sampling...
CCTCCTGCAGCTGGAAATGAAAACGCGAAAGGACCATTAATGCTTTATTTAGGTTTATCATTAATTGTTTTTGTTCCAATCTTTAAAACGGTTACACACCTCCCTCCTTACATTGGTATGATGCTGTCTCTTTCTATTGTTGCATTGGTTGCGGAGTTAATTACAGCACGTCAATTTAGTATGACAAATTTAGGGGATGAGATAGATCATGTAGACGACGGAGGCCATAATAGCCCAACATTCAAAGCTTTGGCAAAAATAGAAATGCCTTCTATTCTTTTCTTTTTAGGTATATTAATGACGGTTGCTGCACTAGAATCTTTAGGGTTAATATTTGTTTTTGGGCAAGATGTTAACGCTGCTATGGACACAAATGTTTTTATCATGTTACTTGGTGCTGGTTCTGCAGTAATCGACAACGTACCCTTGGTTGCCGCTAGTATGGGAATGTTTGACGTACATGAAGTTGCATTAGACGACCATATTTGGCACTTTATTGCTTATGCCGCTGGAACAGGTGGAAGTATGTTAATAATTGGCTCTGCTGCAGGAGTTGTAGCAATGGGAATGGAAAAAATTTCTTTCTTTTGGTACTTAAAAAACATGGCTTGGTTAGCATTATTTGGATATCTTGCAGGTGCAGGTGTATTCTTATTGATGTCTTAAACAACAATTGAACTTAACTAGCCGTTAATAATAAATGAATATGAATATTTTCGATTTAATAAATAAAATTCAAATAGAAGTTGGTGATGCGATTTCTGATACATTAGCAAAAACTACAGACATTTCTCTGTGGGAATTAATATGGGGATTTGATACGGAAACTGGAGAATACAGTTGGACAAGTATCATCATCATGTCGATGTTGTTTATTCTATCTGCAGTTACCGTTTACATTTTTATCGAACGCTTCCTTGCAATTCGAAGAGCTTTGAATGAAGAGAGAGATTTCATGGCTAAGATTAAAGAATATGTTAATGATGGGAAATTAGATGCAGCAAAACAATTGTGCACCACATCTGACAATCCGATGGCCCGAATGATTGAAAAAGGAATTTCTAAAATTGGAAAACCAATGAAAGATATTGCGGTTTCTATTGAGAACGTAGGCAAAATTGAAGTGTACAAATTAGAAACGAGGTTATCGGTTTTAGCTACCACAGCAGGGGTGGCACCAATGATCGGGTTTTTAGGAACTGTTTTGGGGATGATTCAAGTAATGCACACCATGAGTAATGAAGGAGTTGAAATTCAAAGCCTTTCTGGTGGTATTTTTGAAGCAATGATAACTACTGTAGGTGGTTTGATTGTGGGTATTATAGCTTATGTATTCTACAATTACTTAGTTAGTAAAGTTGAAAAAGTTATACAAAAAATGGAAGGTAGTTCTATCGAGTTTTTAGACATTCTAGACGCACCAGGTAAATAATAAAAGATGAGTTTACGATCGTCCAATAAAATCAAAATTGAAGGTGGAATGTCATCTATGACAGATTTAGTATTTCTGTTATTGATCTTTTTCATAATTCTATCAACAATGGTAACTGCTGGTCACAGTATAGACTTACCAAAGTCGGGCCCAGCTTCTACCACAGATAAGTCGATTACAAAAGTATTTGTAAATAAAGATAATATCATTTGGATTAAAAATGATAAAATGGATGTCGACAAAGAAATTTCATTAGAAGAATTAAACAATACAATAATGGAATACGTAGATTATAAAAAAACCATTGAATTGGTTGGCGATAAGCTTTCCGACTGGGAATATTCTGTTGGAGTTATTGACATTGCGAAACAAAATGAGTTAAAAATCGTTATAAAGACGAAACCATAACTAATTCATTTATTCATGGCATATTTAACCTCCATTAATAAAAAGGATAAACAAGCGGGTATTATAGGAGCTTCCATCCTTTTACTTCTTTTATTTCTACTACTATTTTTCACTTCAATGAAGCAAGCGGATCCTCCGTACCCTAATAAAGAAGTGGTTATGGTAATGGATTTTACGGATGCTGGCGGTGGCTCTGCAGGTGGAAGCAAGGAGATTAGTGATGAAACTTCTCAAAGTGCAAAAGAACAAAACGAAGAAACTAACGAAAGTTCTCAAGATGAAGTGGCAACCCAAGAAGAAGAATCTGCAGTAACAGCAGAATCGCAACAGGAAGCAAGTAGTTCTGATGGAAATGGAGAAGCTGACGAGCAAGAAGCTAAATACGATTTAGGCAATGTTTATGGCTCTGGAGGTGGTGATGCAGGTGGTGATGGTGAAGGTGGATCTGATGGGGGAACTGGAGGCGGAGATGGCTTAGGAAATGGTGAAGGTGTTGGTGATGGGTCTAGTAGAAAAATTAAAAACGTCCCTATCTTGGACAATTTAACCGATACTCCTGCCAAAGTAGCTGTCAAAATTAAAATCAATAAGGATGGAGAGGTATACTGGTCTGAAGCGCAACTATCAAATTCTTTTACCAATACATCAGATAAAACGATTATTGAGTTAGCGGAGAAGAAAGCATTAGAATTCACATATAAACCGACAAGTGCTTCTGCAGAATACGATGTTAAAACCCTCAAATTGGAATTTAAAGTTAACTAGTTGTATAAATGACTTATAAAGAAACGGTTGGTTTTCTTTTTGAACAACTACCTCAATTCCAAAACATAGGTGGTAAAGCCTACAATGGTAAATTAGATAACATTATTGCTATTTGTGAATTAGTAGACAATCCACAAAATAAGTTCGAAACGATACATATTGCAGGAACAAATGGAAAAGGCTCTGTTTGCAATATGCTCGCCTCCATTTTTACTCAAAGTGGATATAATGTTGGATTATTTACTTCTCCTCACCTACTCGACTTCAGAGAAAGAATAAGAATTAATGGAGAAGTTATTCCTGAAAGCTATGTAATTGACTTTGTGAAAAATAATAACGCTGTTTTTAAGACTATTCAACCATCCTTTTTTGAATGGAGCACAGCACTGGCTTTCAGCTATTTTGAATATAAGAAAGTTGACATTGCGATTATAGAAACGGGATTGGGGGGAAGATTAGACTCTACCAACATTATAACTCCTATAGTATGCGCTATTACTTCAATTGGAATAGATCATACACAATACTTAGGAAACACCTTGGAAGACATCGCAAGAGAAAAAGGAGGAATTATAAAGCCAAATACCCCCGTTGTATTGGGTGAAGGAATCGAAAAGCAATCTATTTTTGAAGAAATTGCAACACAACACAACTCTCCAGTGCATATAGCATCTAAAAACAAGAATCAACCTCTTTCTAGTCTTAAAGGAGACTTTCAAAAAAACAATGTAGCAACTGCCCTAACCGTTATTGATTTGATCCAAGAAGTTTTTCCAAAAATAACTTCTGAACGAATTAATAAAGGGTTCCTATCCATACAAACAAACACTGGTTTAAGAGGGCGATGGGAAACCTTACAAAACTCTCCCAAAGTTATTGCTGATATTGGACATAATGTGCACGCAATTATCCAAACAATTCAAGAACTGGAAAAAGAGAATTACAATCAACTTCATGTTATTTGGGGTATGGTAGCAGATAAAGAGATAGAAAAAGTGATTGATCTTCTTCCAAAAAATGCTACTTATTATTTATGCATGCCTAATATTCCAAGAGCTTTAAGTACAGAAAAATTAGAAAAATCATTTTTCGGAAAACAAACGGCAATAAGCTTTTCAACTTGTTCAGAAGCCTTTAGCGGAGCTTTAAAAAATGCAAATCCAGACGATTTAATCTTAGCAGGTGGCAGCACTTTTGTAGTATCTGAAATACTTCACGATTTTTTTTCCTAATTATTTGGTGAAAGATAGAAAAGATATATATTTGCACTCCTCAAACGAGAGGGCTCTTAGCTCAGTTGGTTCAGAGCACCTGCCTTACAAGCAGGGGGTCGTAGGTTCGAATCCTACAGGGCCCACATTAAAGCCGGATACGCAAGTATCTGGCTTTTTTTATTTGAGGCCTACATAAATTCATTCTCATGCGCAATGAATCAATAAACAAGCTATTATTATACTTACCTTTATAAAAAAATAACTCATGACTAAGGAATGGCCGATCAAAGTTCTTGAAATTCTAAAAGCCGGATTTTCTTTAGAAGAAATTGGAATAGAAAATTGGGCTTTTAAAACACCTGATGCTTTGATTGCCATAAACAAACTTGCAAGAATAGGAGTTCCAGTTATAAAAGGAGATGTTCTCGAATTAATGGATGGAGCGATCGAAAAAAATTATGATGGCTGGGAATGTGAGTTTCAATCTGGAGAACCAATAATTGATTTTATTAAGCGGAGCATGTATCAAGCGATAGACTATATTGAAGATTACCCAACAGACGCTAACATACTCTTTGTTTTAACTCCAGCAGTATAACAGCGGCGTTTGTACCATTTTAATTTGCAAAGCGCTAGCACTTTCCTAAATTTGAGCAAACAAAATTATAATCATGAAAAAAATATTCATCATTTCCCTAGCTTTTACTTTTAATTATGTAATAGCTCAAGACACACTATCATTCGAAAAAGTGGTTCAATGGGATGCTAATGCTGTGGAAAGCCAAGGACAAACTGGAACATGCTGGAGCTTCGCTGCTTCTTCCTTTTTAGAGTCTGAATTAATCAGAATGGGAAAAGGAACTCACAATCTTTCCGAAATTTTTATTGCCAGACAAGTATATATTAACAAAGCAGAAAACTACGTTCGAAGACATGGTAAAACACAGTTTGGAGAAGGTAGCTTAGGCCATGATTTATTAAATGCGGTTGACATGTACGGAATAGTTCCAAATGAAGTTTTTAACGGACTACAAATGGACACAGAAAAACACAATCATGCTGAATTGGCAAGCATACTAGAAGGCTTTTTAAAGGCTATTATAGCAAACAAAGGAGGGAAACTAACTCCGATGTGGAGAGAAGGTTACAGTGCATTATTGAACGTGTACTTAGGAGAATATCCTGATAACTTTACTTATGATAAAAAATCGTATACTCCAAAAAGCTTTGCGAAAGAGCTAGGCATTTCAAGTCAAAATTATATCACGCTAACTTCTTATATGCATCAACCTTTCTACGCTAACTTTGTATTGGACATACCTGATAACTGGGATAATGGTCGATTCTACAACGTTCAATTAGATGAAATGGTAGAAACCGCTAAAAAAGCTTTGAAAGATGGATTTACATTAGATTGGGATGCTGACGTAAGTAATAGCGGATTTAACTCCAAATCGGGAATCGCCCTCCAACCATTAAAAGGTGAAAAACCAGATTTTGTTACTACTGCTGAAGAAATGAAAGTTACCCAAGAAATCAGACAAGTGAATTATGATAATTATACAGTTGGTGATGATCATTTAATGCACATCGTAGGTATGGCAGAGGGAGTAGATAAAAAAATATATTTCATTGTCAAAAATTCCTGGGGAGATGAAAGAGGCTTAGATGATTTCAAGGGTCATGTTCTTGTCTCAGAAGCATACTTTAGAATGAATACTATTTCTATTCTACTCCACAAAGATGCTATATCTAAGGAAATAAAGGAAAAGCTAAAGATTAACTAAACAAAACTTTACTTCTGCTGGCATATTCGATTTTATCTTACTTTCGTGACATGAAAATTATTCTATTAATAGCTACTATTTTTCATGCTATTGCTTGCACGCCTCTGCCAAAGGAAAAAACGAATGAAAAAATTGACGAAGGCAAATTTGACAGTTTGCACATGGATGCAAATCCAATCTCAAAGCAATCAGATAGTCGCTTCATACAACTCGACTCTTTCCCTTCTGGAGATAGCTTATTAATTTTCGCTGATATCTACGAAAGAAAAGATAGTAAACCTACGGTTCTGCTTTGTCACCAAGCAGGGTATAGTAGAGGTGAATATCGAGAAACAGCATTCAGAATTGGCAGCATAGGGTTTTCAAGTATTGCCATTGACCAAAGATCAGGAAATGAAGCAAACAACATTACCAATAAAACGGCTCAACTAGCTAAAGAAAAAGAATTACCCACGGAATACATAGATGCAAAACAGGACATAGAGGCTGCTATTGATTATTTATTTCAACTTAATGACAATCAATCCATTGTATTGGTAGGAAGCTCCTACTCTGCTTCCCTAGTTTTATTAATTGGTAAAAATAACGACAAAGTAAAAGCAGTAGCAGCTTTTAGCCCTGGAGAATATATTAAAGGAATAAATATTCAAGATTCAATCATAGGATACGACAAACCCATTTTCATTACATCCTCTAAAACAGAAACAGAAGCTTCTAAAACCCTTATTTCTGGAATAGACACTGTTTGGGTAAATCACTTCCAACCTGATTTTGAAGGAACTCATGGTTCAAGCGCACTTTGGGAAACTACAGAAGGTAATGAGAAATATTGGGGCGCTTTTAAAACTTTTTTAACAGGTTTATAATAGAGCTTCAGCAATTGTTAAAAGTGAAATTTCAGTTAACGATACAGCTGATTGAATTAGTTGACTGAGCGCAGCGCCGAAGTCAATGCAGTTTCTCATTGTTATGATGCCTATCTGCATCCCTAATCGTTTTCTTATTTAAGTTTTTTTCTAACGCCTCCTCCAAGTTCACTCCTGTTTGATTGGCTAGGCAAAGTAACACAAACAATACATCCGCCATTTCATCACCCAAGTCCTTGTTTTTATCTGACTCCTTTTCTGATTGCTCACCATACCTTCTGCCAATAACACGAGCAACTTCTCCAACCTCTTCTGTTAGCATTGCCATATTTGTCAGCTCACTAAAATAACGAACACCAAATTTCTTAATCCAATTATCTACTTTTTTCTGAGCCTCTTCTATGCCTAAGGTATTTTTCATTTTTGATATGATTTGCGTACAAACTCCTTTAACTTTTTGTGTTGAATTTTTAACTTTTCAAAAGTGTCATCTTTTTGCTTTTGAAGTTTATTATAACGTAATTTCCCTTTCAACTTTAAGAACGAAAGCCAATATTTATAGCTAATCCAAGATGAAATAATTAATGATCCAAAGTACATTAACCAATAATAATTATCTGTAAATATTGCAACCAAACTAATTTGAATTCCCCAAAAAATCACAAACAAAATGGATCCAGCAAGTAACTTTATCGAAGCATGAAAGTGAATATCTGCTACTTTTTTCTCTACAAACCAAGCGGGAATTCGATAAGGCAAATAACTATTAAGCATTCCATATACATGCAATGGGAAAAGTAGCATTAACAAAAATATGTGACCAAAAACAGCGTAATTCTCTTTACTAAATAACCAAGCTGACAGCTTCTCTTTCTTAATACCTTCCTTAAATTCTAAAGCTACTTTTAGGACTATATTCGCATTTTCAACATCTTTTTCAATGTAACTCTCTGCCTTTTCGATATATCCTTTTTGTCTTTTGAATTCCGAAACTACGTGATTACCCTCATTATGCTCTAACAAGCCAATTTCAGCATCAAAGGTTTTCATAGTGTAATGAATCAAATCGTAATAATCGATTTTCTGAATATCTATCATTTGATCACTCATTCGCTTTCTGAGCTCACCTAAAAGTTCAATGTAGTTTTCTTCTTGCTTCGCTGAATTATCTGCGATGTAATCTTGAATAGCTATTGGCTTGCCAAATTGAATGAGTAGGTCGCCGCCCATATTTTCAAATTTGCCATAATTAATACCAACCGGAACCACCTGAACATCCAATTCACTATTATACTTAGCCTCTGCCCCAACTGCTATTCTGAAAATACCTTTTTTCAATGACCTTAATTGCTGATGCTTCCCATGATTACCTTCTGGGAATATTACAATCCTTCTTTTTTTAGCTAGCAAATCATAAAACTGCTCAAATACCTCTTCGTTTTTATCTCTATAATCAGCGCCATCTCTTTCCCGATAAATAGGAAGTGCATTTAAACTGTTTAACATAAAACTGGCTGCTTTCTTTTTAAAAATATCTGATCTTGCTAGAAAGTATATTGGCGAACGCGTTACATATCCGAGGATAGCACCTTCCAAAAAAGCGTTTTGGTGATTTCCCGCAAATAGAATTGGTTTTCCTTTCGGAATATTCTCTCTTCCAACTACTTTATATTTTCGATAAAAGGAACGGATTCCTATCGTTGTGAATATATAACCAAACAAATACCCTAACGACCAGTTTCTAATTCTCATATAGCTTATTCTTTTGATTTTGAATCTATCCAAATACTGACCGGCCCATCATTAATTAATCGAACTTTCATATCGGCGCCAAACTCTCCTGTTTCAATTTCTTTTTCCAAAACTTGAGTCAGTCGCGAAACAAACTTTTCATACAAAGGTATTGCAACTTCTGGACGAGCAGCTTTAATATACGATGGCCTATTACCCTTTTTTGTGCTAGCATGCAACGTAAACTGACTCACAACTAAGGCTTCACCGTTTGTATCCATCAATGATAAATTCATTATCCCGTTAACATCTGGAAATATCCTCAATTTAGCAATTTTAGCACACAACCAATCAATATCGTCTTTATTATCCCCGTTTTCAATTCCGACTAAAATTAAAACTCCACTGCCTATTTCACTGCAAGTTTTATTGTCAATTACCACTGACGCTTCCGACACTCTTTGCAAAAGAACCCTCATTAATAATCTACTGTTCTATAATTTTCATCATCTCCGTGGTACATCGAAAGATAATTTTTATAACGAAACTGCTCTACACTTCCCGTTTCAACTGCCTTTTTAACAGCACAAGAAGGTTCTTTTAAGTGCTGACAGTTATGGAATTTACATTTTGGAAGTAAAGCCCTCATCTCTAAAAAATAATGGCTCATTTCTTCCTTATCAATATCTACAATCCCTAACCCTTTAATTCCAGGTGTATCTATTATGAAACCACCAAACTCCAATTCAAACATTTCGGCAAACGTTGTAGTATGCTTTCCTTTAAAGTGTGATTCTGAGATATCACCCGTTTTTAATTCTAGATTGCTATCAATCTTATTAATTAACGTAGACTTTCCAGCTCCTGAGTGACCACTTAACATCGTTGTCTTATCGACAAGCATCTTCTTAATTTCTAGCATTCCCGCACCAGTTTCAGCAGATACATCCATACAATGATAACCCATCTTAGAATAAGCGATTATCAACTCATCCAATTTTAATTGATCTTTTTTCGAATATATATCAACCTTATTAAAGACTATTGTTACTGGTATGTGATATGCTTCTGCTGTAATTAAAAACCGATCAATAAATCCCGTTTGGGTGACTGGATTAGAAATAGTAACCACCAAAAGTGCTCGATCTATATTACATGCAATTATTTGAGCCTGCTTGGATAAATTTACCGATTTACGAATTATATAGTTTTTACGTGGATGTATTTTCGTTATTACCGCAGTGCTATCCATTTCTAACGTAAAGTCCACAAGGTCTCCAACAGCAACCGGGTTAGTTGTTTTTATTCCTTGCATTCTAAATTTACCCTTAATACGCGCCTCAACTTCTTCTCCTTCTTTTGTTCGGATTAAATACCAACTTCCTGTTGATCGCATCACTATAGCACCTTCTAAAATCATTTTTGTAAAAGTAGTAAAAATGAAGTGGTATAAATAATTTCATTTATAACTCATGTGCGCTATGATTACTAATAAACACAATCCAACACCTAATTGTTAATGAATGTATCCGGTTACTAATTCACCTTCCCTTAATTATAGATATATTCGCAATGTGAATGGAGAAATGGCTTTCTTTGTTTTTAATTTTCACCTTTCAAGCATAAGTTGTGTCGATATCAGTCAAAAAAATTACAAAAAAATACGGAAATCAAAACGCTTTAGATAACATTTCATTTGAAATACCTAAGGGGGAGATAGTAGGGTTTCTTGGGCCAAATGGCGCTGGAAAGTCTACTACCATGAAAATAATTACTTGTTTTATTCCACAAACAAATGGTGAAGTAAAAGTTTGCGGAATAGATGTAAATGAAGATCCAATTAAAGTAAAAAGAAAAGTAGGCTACCTGCCGGAACACAACCCATTGTATCTGGACATGTACGTTAAAGAGTATTTACTTTTTCTTGCGCGTTTACACAAAATAAAAAATAAAAAAGAACGCGTTAAAGAAATGATTAGTTCTGTTGGACTAGAAAAAGAACAACATAAAAAAATCGGTGCTTTATCAAAAGGATATCGCCAAAGAGTTGGATTAGCGCAAGCTATGTTGCACGATCCAGAAGTACTGATTCTTGATGAACCTACGAGTGGTTTGGATCCCAACCAATTAGTTGAGATTAGAGAATTGATTAAAACTTTTGGAAAAGAAAAGACGATTTTACTTTCTACTCATATCATGCAGGAAGTAGAGGCTATTTGTGACCGTATCATTATAATAAACGACGGTAAAATTGTTGCAGATGAGAAAACGAGTGAAATTCAATCTAAAGTTGTTAAAAAGCAAGTCATAAAAGTTGAGTTTGATGCTAGCATTAGTAAATCGAAGTTAAATTCTATTACTGGTGTAACTAGTGCAAAAGAAGTATCTGACAATGTTTGGCTACTCGAATCGAAAACAGATAAAGATATCCGTAAAGAAATTTCAAAACTGGCACAAGACAATAATGTACTAGTATTAACGATGCAAAAAGAAGAAGAATCCTTAGAAAACGTCTTTAAAGAACTTACTTCAATGGAAAATAAAACTAATAATCAATTAACCATTAACAGTAATGATAAACCATTCATAGGTTGGCAAATATTGGCATTTCTTGTTCCAATTGCAGGATTCATAATGTATTTTAACAATAAAAAAGAGTTTCCAATTACAGCAAAAAGATATATACAATTAGCTGCTATCAGTCTTGCTCTGGGAGCTTTATTTAGATTAATTAGTCGTTAATGACGGCCATTTATTAACCAAAGAGAAAAAAATAATTGCCTTTTTTTGAAGTATTCTATTTGTCTGTTATTTAATTTTTATAAATTCGCACTCGAAATCAAGGTGGAATGATTTGCTTGCTTGCAACCACGTACAAAAAATGCTAAAACGTTTATTACTGCAGTTGCGCACCTTTCTCCATTTTGTTTTAAAAAGATTAACATTAAAACAAATACTATAATGAGTTATTTATTTACATCAGAGTCTGTTTCTGAAGGACACCCAGACAAAGTAGCTGATCAAATTTCAGATGCGTTAATTGACAACTTTTTAGCATTCGATGCTGATTCAAAAGTTGCTTGTGAAACACTTGTTACCACAGGACAGGTGGTCCTTGCAGGAGAGGTTAAGTCAAAAGCTTACCTAGACGTTCAAGTAATTGCAAGAGAAGTAATCAATAATATTGGTTATGATAAAAGTGAATACATGTTCGATGGAAACTCTTGCGGAGTGTTTTCTGCAATACACGAACAATCCCCAGATATTAATCAAGGTGTTGAAAGAAAAAA
>Ga0209223_10005257_pt1 | contig 11477 bp, 15 predicted proteins | sample COG_06_FD_184750 | JGI IMG/M metagenome (GOLD analysis project Ga0209223, IMG submission 184750) | Pelagic Microbial community sample from North Sea - COGITO 998_met_06 (SPAdes) (version 2) | ecosystem: Environmental > Aquatic > Marine > Neritic zone/Coastal water | place: Helgoland, sampling...
ATTGGATTGTTAAGAATTCTTGGGGACCTGAATGGGGAGAAAATGGTTATATCAGAATACAGAGAGATACAGATAAAGATGGAGGATTATGTGGTATTGCTGTTCAGCCTACAATCCCATTATTAAATTAATCAATTTCAATAGTAGCAGCCCTTGCTATATTTTCCTTATCTTGAGGAGTAACTACATCAACTACTTCAACGTCACTTGAAGAATCATCATTACTTTCATTTTTTAAAGAGAGACGATATGCGTGTTCTCGTTTTAACAATTCCTGTTGTTTCTCCTCGGCAAACTTCTCGTACCTTCCGGGTCCCAGCGCCGGCGCTGGCGCGCGTCCTGTAAACCATTCTGAAAATTCTTCAGAATATGGCTCTTTACTGTAAATGGATCCAGGCATCACCCAACCTGCCCATATTAAATCATCTAACACTCGTACGAGCACCTCATCACCATTTTCATCAACCAACATACCGTGTTCGTCATAATTAGCAGAAAAAATTAGACTGAGGTCTACATTCAGGGAGAATTCAAATAATGTATGGATTTTATCCAAATCTTGTTTAAGTTTTAAATTTTTCTTTTTCTATTTTCGTGAATTTTTTCTGTAAATTTTTAAAAGAAATAGTTGTTGTAATAGCTTCAGCCAAATCTTGTTTAAGATTTAAATTTTCATTTTGTATTTTCGTGAATTTTTTCTGTAAATTTTCATATAAATCAATTGTTGTAATAGCTCCACCTGATTTTCTTTTTTTATTTTTTGTTTTCTTTGATTTTCTTTTTTTTGTTCTCATATATATATATATATTAGATATTATGCCAAGGGTAGATGAGAGTGGATCTGAATGGGGAGATTATGAAAATGAGACATTAATACATAATCATAAATTGGCGAAAGTGTATAAAAAGAGGTATCAGAGAGCCGGTGATTTTCATAATTCATTATATCGTTTTTTGGGATTAATTACAGTTGTATCAACAGCTGTTGCTTCAACAATTACGTGGGGGACAGATGAAATGGATGATGAAAAACAAGTAATATTAAGTTCAATTACCACAGTATCTGCTGTTTCTGCTGCGATACAAAATTTTTATAATTTTCAAGAAAATGCGAATGTTTATGTTACAACCGCAAAAGCATATGCGAAAATACAAAATAAAATAGAAAGTGTTGGAAATATACATCCGGAATATAGAACTGAAAAACCAAGAGATTTTCTTAAAAAAATACAAGATAGATTTGATCAAATATCTGACAGTAGAATGGAAGTATCAAATTGTATGAGTCGTAATTGTTATCAACAACCCGAGGATGATGAATCTTATTTACAAGAAAAACATAAAAAATATAAATTATTAAAAGAAGAAGATAAATTACATTATTCTAGAAACGATTTAAATTCTAGTATTAATATTCAGGTTGAGACAGACAGTGATAATGAAACTTAGTTTTTGCTTCTTAGATTATAGGAATGTGTGTTTACTTGATTAAATACAGTATGTTCTCCGTTCCATTCATTACTTTTGCCTGTATCTGTTGATATCTTGACAAGAGTATTAGCTGCTTTACATTCATCTAGATTTCCATCAAACCATGGAGAATCTGGTGATGATTCTTTCCAACTATCAACAAGTTGAATGATAAGATAATCTAGATATTCTTGATTATCAATAATTAATTTTAGAAACTCGATGTCTGATTGTAGTTCTGAGCGAGAAGAGTAGGTTTTCATTGTATGTTTATTTTTTGTAAAGTTGTTTTAAATATTTATCAAATTTTAGAATAGCCATGGCCATTGATGTTTCATAAAATTATCATTTGTAGTAATTTTGTCATTTAAAACCTTTTCTATTTCTTTTTCTTTTTCTTTATTATCTTTTTCTTTAAAAGATTCAATGTATTTCTTCCTTTTTCTAATTCTATCAAGATCTTTTGAAATGTGGAGTGCTAATAAATAATTCATTATATTTATGATATTGAAAAAAATAAATTCAATTTTTATTTAAAAAGTAAGATAATAATATATATATATATATAAATGCTAATGGGAATCTTTAAATTAATGGGAATCTTTAAATTAATTACACTTATCAATGTTGTTTCAGCTCAATTCAATGTTGGCGTTCCAGGAAGTCAGACAGATGAACATAATTGTGTATTGGATGGAGGATATGAATGGTGTGAAAGCGCACAATCTTGTCAAAGACCTTGGGAAAGACCTTGTATAAAGACAATTACAGAAGTAGATTTTTGTTCAAATTCAAATATTCAAACATGTCGGATGGCTTGTTCAGATCCACAATGTCCAAGTGAACAATGTGCGATGAGGGTTGGTAATTGTTGTGATTATACTTGTATAGTTCAGATGAATACGGACGATGAATGTGAAGAATGTCGTCCAGTCCCTTGTCCGATGCCTGCTATCGCACCAGGGTGTCAAACGATAGATTCTGTTGTAGACCATTGTGGATGTTCATCGGGGTGTCCAACAATAGATTGTTCAGGGCAAAATCTCGCAAATGAAGGTGAAAGTTGTGGAGGTTTTATGCCTTATGGTATGGCAGCTGTATGTGATCACAGATTGGAGTGTGTAAATACGATGGGACCAATGATTGCGGATGCCCCCGGAACTTGTCAACAAATATGTGATACAGTTAGAGATAGTTGGGGAAATTGTGTAATTGACAAATGTAATAGTTGGTATGATGGATGTAATACATGTGATTATGATGGAACTGTTTTAGTATGTAGCGAAAAGGTGTGTTATCAAAAGGGAGATGCTTATTGTAAAGATGATACTAGTGTAAGTGTAAATAGTGATATTCCACAAAATTGTTTGACTTGGTATGATGGATGTAATACTTGTAGTGTAAACAATGGAAATATTGAAGGATGTACATTGATGTATTGTTTTACAATAAATGATCCTTATTGTCAAGCATTTTCTCCTGGAGAGTTAAAGTATGGAGAGATTTGTTATCGTTTTTGTGAAGATGGATCACAAAATACAATTTCACGCGCAGATGATTGTCCAACGGGATCGACTTGTTTGGATACAAATCCATCAATGGTATCATTTGATAATTGTGGAGAGAATGTAAAAAGATGTATTCCATCAAATGGACATTAAAAACGAGGATATTTATTTCCTAAATTTTGTAATTTATTATCATAGCAAGAATCACAGATATGTAAACCATACCATTTACAAAAAATAGTGATTTGTAAACAATCTTTTCTTTTACCGCACCAATTACATTTAGGTTTTCTAAAACACATTTAATAATATATATCATAGATAATACTCAATGATAATACAATTATTGGAATATATAGTAAATTGGAGTTAAATAAATCAAAATTTTTGTATTCAATCTTCTTGATCATATAATTGTTGTATAAATGATAACCATTTTTTTCATAATATTTTCTTACACCAACACCTGAGATGATAGCTATTTTATCTACTCCGTGTTTAAATGATAATTCTTCTGCTTTTTTCAGAAGCTTTTTACCAAACCCCATATGTTGAACTTGATTATCTTTTGAATCATGTTTAACAATTGAACCGTACACATGTAATTCTCTTATAAAGCTTGTATCATGAAAGTCGGGATAAATAAGGTCTGAAATTGTGTGATTAATTCTTAATCTAAGAAATCCATAAAGAATTTCTTGATCTGGACTTTCATAGCTGATAAAATATTCGGTAGAATAAACACCGTTATATTGTCTTATGAAAAGTTCTGCTAGATGTATGTTTTTGGTGTTGTTTTTTACTTCACGAGACCTTATACAGGAAGATTTAACACCAGAGTTGATGATTTGTTGATGTAAATTTACATTTTTGTTACCGGCGATAATATTCATACTGGGAATATCTCTTACAATACGATTAATACGAATCCAAGGAAATACATTTTCTTTTATATATGTGACAACTTTAATTAATTCTTCTTCATTTTCTGAGTATGGTTTGTATGAACCGTCTTCATACCATTGTTTTATTTTGGTCCAAGGGACAATTTCACAAGGATAAATTTTAAGTTGGTCTGGTTGTAGTTCTGGATATTCAAGATCATAAACAAAGTGATTTTTGTTTATTTCTTTGAATGATTTAATAGAGAATATTTTTCGGAACATTTCAAGGTCTTTTTCAACCGAACTACCTGGAAGGTCTGGCATAAGATGCCAGTCTATTTTTCCACCATTATGTTTCCAAAGATGATTTGCTTTGATTGTATCATTGGTGGTAGAACCTCTTTCTATTTTTTTAAGAATATCATTGTCAATATGTTGGACACCAATTTGAAGTCTAGTGATGTTAAAAGTTCTATATTTTCGTATCGTTTTTAGGTTGATACAATCTGGTCGTGTTTCAATTGTTAAACCGATAATCCTTTTTTCGGACGTTTCTGCTAGTTTTATTTCTTCTTCTAAAGATAATTTTTCAGCTGACCTTGTAGTGAGATGATTGATTGCGTAATAAATATCGCGAACAAACTCCCTTTGATAATTAAGAGGATAATGATCCCAAGTTCCACCTAAAACAAGGATCTCAATTTTATCAACTTCATTACCACAAGATTCTAGAGCATCAGCTCTATCATAAATTTGTATTTCAGGTATGAAATTATTACGATTGCCTCTCAAAACACCTGGTTCAGAATGAATATAACTTCTTGGTTGAGCTATTTTAACACCTATTATTATATCTTCTATTTTTAGTGAAGATGGAAATGAATCTGAAAGTTCAATTGTAAATCCATTTTCCGAAAGTTTTGATAGGTTTTTGACATCAAATTGTTTTTCATCGTATGAAATATAATTGATATTTCTAATAAGTTTAATATCATCATCTGTAATGATCGTTATAAAATTACCTTGAATATTAGTAACTTCCATGATAATTCTTTCTTCCGGTTCATTTGGACAGTAGGCGCAATCTTCGCCACAACTAAATTTTTGAATAACCTTTTCACCTTTATAGTTTGTGTATGAAGGGAATGGGCTTGTAAGGATTGTAATGACACTAACACCTGATTGAGATCTAGACTTACGTTTGATGGAATATTTGAGAAATGAAATATTTGGTTCTATTTCATTTTCTTGTAGTAGTTCATTGTAGAGTTTTCTAAGAAGAGGCTTACTTGGACAAATTCTATATTTCTTCCTTAATTGAGTGTGTGTTTTCTGAAAATGATGTTCATTTTCAAATGTTGTCATGAGAAGACATTTGAGAAAGTCAATGTTTTTGTTTTGTGCGTTAATATCTTCAATATCTTTCATTATAGTTTTTTATAAAGTAAATACCCAAAAAATCAAATTTGATATAAAAATAAAGTTGATAATAGTTAAATATTGATAAAATGAATATGGCTAATACTGTATTGAGTGATTTTTCTGATTTCTTTGAGGATGCTAAAACAGAGATATCAAAAAATGTACATGATTTATCGGGTGCGTTTGTTCAACAAAATATTGAGATTGTTATAAATGAAAATAAGAATCTTAAAAACGAAATAGAAAGGTTAAAAAAGAGTAATAGTGATTTAAATTTTGAATTGATTGAGCTCCGAATGTTTAAGTTGATGCACGGGAAAAAATTAATGGAGGAGAAATTGGAAAAGCAAAATAACAACAATGGATTCCATAGTAGATAATGGTTTGAATTTTTGAATGCTATTTCCATTATTAACTATTAATCTTGGCATAATTGTATTATAAGCCCATTTTACGATAAATACTTTCATAATAAAAATAAGGACAACCATTATTAAGATTGATCCTCCAAAGGCTTTACCCATTTTTTTATCATTCATGATGCTTTGTTCAACTACTTTTGAGATACCACCACCAATCATATCCATTTTATAATATATAAATATATAAAATTTGAACTAAATAGTATTTGATAATATTAAAAACAATACAACTAACGATTGAAAAAAAAGAAAACATTCAAAGAAAACAAACATACAAAATGACTGGAAAAAAGACATATCACAAAGTTGACAGTATGGACAAGAGGAACAGTATCCGAATTGGTTTGGTTGGATGTGTGAGTTGTGGCAAGTCTACACTGTTGAATTCTATCTGTGTCAATCAGTATGAAGAGATGAAGAAGTGTCGTACCACGATGTTGCCTTCTGTTTATCAGGAGACAAACAATACAATTTATTCTAGCGAAGAAGCAAAAGAGATATTGAATAAAAACACGGAAAACAATCATTACATCTTCAATGGTAGTGTAGAATTGAGCAATGAGAACTGTAAGGTTGTGAGAAATATGATACCAAAAATCAAGGACTTCGCAAATCTATCTGATAACATCTTTATAGACATTTATGACATTCCAGGATTGAATGATGCGAAGACGCGAGACATATACTATAAGTGGATTGAAGACAACTTTTCAGAGTTGGATATTATCATTCACATTGTTGATATCAATTCTCCACTGAATACATCAGATCAGATTGACATTTTGAAGATGTTAATTAAGAACATTGATCAAGAAAAGAAGAAGAATGGAAGAGATGTGTTTCTCCTTACAGTTGTAAATAAGTGTGATGAGATGGATCAAGAAGGTGGAAATTTTGTAATGGATGAAGAAGATCAAGAAAACTACGATAACATCATCAAAACGACAAATGAAATCATTGAAGAAATTATAGGTCCATTGGATACAGTTGTAGAAGGGTGCGAAACAAAATTTGCCACTCCTGTAAATGTATCTTCTAAACTTCGTAAATTTCTAAAACTTGAAGATGATGAATTAATTTCAAGAACAGAAGTAACTAAAAGGATAACTGGATACTGTAAATCTAGAAACCTTGTAGATAAAAAAGATAAGAGAAAGATCAATATTGATAGTGAACTGAAAAATCTACTTATGGTAGAAGATGATAAAGAAATAACATTCTTTAACATACAAATGTATATAAGTAAACATTTCCCTCAAAAAAATAGCTTCAATTATGATTTCACACCTATTTCAGCCGCAGACACATTTGTGTATCGTATGCTTCATAATGATCCAACTGTTGAGATGGATATGAAGCTTCTACAAAAGTTCGGTATGAATGAAGTTGGTCGTAGAGCTTGGAACAAGATGAATGAAGTTGAAAAAAGAGAAATGATCAAAGAACATTTTGAAAAAGCAAAGATTAGTGATACACTTGAGATTACTGGATATCTTCAATTTACAGAAATCTTGAAAAATTATTTGTCAAAAGATCGTCAATCAAAGATCTTGATTGATCGTATCAAACAAGAACTTCAAAATGAAGATCTTATTAAGAAAAACATTACAACTGATAAGGATGAGCTTCAAAAGTTAATCCAAATTTACAATTCATATTCTAGTCGGGTGTGGGTTGTAGATAAATTGTTTAAGACAAATAATTCTAGCATTGTTACAGATCTGATTAATACACATATATCCCGATGGATCAGTGATATATCAGACCTTTCCAATGGTAGTGCTGAATCAATTAAGAGACTTGAAGAATATAAGTATGCTGTCAATGAAATTAGAGAAAAGGTAGATCCATATGCTTTGTCAAACAATATTAAGATGAAGATTGATGAAGAAAAAGGTAAACGATGGAGTGATTCATTTGGTAAGTCATTTCAAGAATACAAGAAAGCGATCCCACATAGTATGATCTTTGGATTGAAGTCATTGATGGATGGGTATTCAAATCTCCAAAATCAGTATTACATTCGTATATTGGAGAATGAGAATACATATTACGATTTCCCAAACAATATCTATAGTAATATTGACAAGTTGCGAGAAAATTCATATGATTCAGTTGAAAGCACAATTGATTATGTGATTCAAAAGATAGAAAAAACAATCCTGTCAAAATGTGGACAAGAACTAGAGAGTTGGCTTCAACAGACCAAATCTCCATTTAGTGGATATTATGAGACGTGTGAAGAAAGTCTAAATACAATTATTCAGTTTTGTGAAAAGTTGATGAGTGATTATTGTTATCCAAAAGAAAAAATTATTGAGTTTTTGAAGTCTTATCTAATTCGAAGGTACGGAATTATGAACCACTGTCACCCCGGAGAGACCCATTCAATCTTTGAGATCCAAGCGCATTATCCCACTTGTCATCAAGTTGTAAATTTGTCTAGGAGTGATGGACAAGGTGGTCATTATGTAAAATCATATATTATTCTATTGGATACTTGGTGGCAAAACAAGGGTGGAAAGGATGACAATGAATATTTCAATAATCTTTACTTTGTAAATAAGAGTAATCTTTTCAGAGCGAATAGTCTAAATTATTCAGACAATCATGCGCTGAACTATTACAAGGAAAAAAACAATATTCTAGCGATCCCGATGTATTTGTATGGATTGATGAATGAAGATGAAAGTGATGAATCAGAAGAAGATGAATATTCATCAACGTGTGCCGATGATGGTCTTTCAGATGATGAATCAGAGTGAAATATCTCTAAAAAATCCATCTGGTTTTAAAAATAATTTAGGGAAATCTTCTTTTAGTATGTGATATTTTGTTCCAAATTTTTTACCCCAGATATTCATTAAAGAGGTTATAACATTTTTGGAATAAGATAATTTAAATTCTTTTTTCATTAATCTGATTATTTGTCTTTTTGTGAGATATTGATTATTTGTTGAGTAGGAAAAAAATAATTTTGCGATTTTACTTTTTGATTTTTTTTTCTGAGTTTTTCTCTTCATAATATGGAATAGATTTAAAATAGTTACTTTCTTTTAATCTTTCAATTCTGGGTATTATTGTTTGATTAATTTGATTAGCTATTTTTTTACCATCTAAAATGATCATTAATAATAGATTAGATATTTATAAAAAAATTTGAATAGTTTTAAATAACTAAAATAGATAAATAAAAATGGATATTCAAAAAATATCTGAACATTCCGAGACAATTTCCAAAATTGGAATTTATGTAAATTGGTTATACCAAGAAGTTATTAATAGTTATGGAAAATCAAATGAAATATCTAGAATTGAAACACTTGTAAAAAGAATAAATGATATACAAGATGAATGCGAAAAACAAATGGTAAAAAGGGGATTTAATACAACTGTTGTAAATTTTAAGAAAGAAAGTATTGAAGGGGTTGAATTGAAGGTAAATGAAAAAGTAACACCTCTAAGAAAAAGTTTGAATATGGAATCACTTGGAAATATTTATGATTATGTTGAGTTGGTAAAAAATATGGAAAATGTAAATAATGATCTTTTTAACGGCAAAAATCAAAAAATAGATATATTTATGACAAAGTCAAATGAAATTCATGAAATACTAGATTTATAAAAATTGTTCAACTATTTGTTCTACTTTTTTGTTCAACTATAACCCCATCTTCGTCAGAATTTTCATATACTATAAAATATAATTAAACTGATTTAGTTTTAATAAAGGGATCTGTTTTCTTCATTGTTTTTTCTTCGTTGTTTTTTTTAAGGAATGCTAAGATAGTTAAATGGGGATTATCCCCTTTTAAATTTTCATTCACACGATTTAATGAAAGACCTTCAATGATTTTTATTTCATTGGATGTTTCATAATGATTAATTTTATACATTTTATATTATGTGATTTAAAAAAATAGATATCAAATTTGTTTCTTCATTCCATAAGTCCATTCCAAAGAAGTCGTTTTTTTTCATTTGTTTGTTCATCACTTGGCCATCCACGCGGACCTTTTCTTGGTTGACATTCAATGATATTTTTAACTTGATTAAACTTCTTTTTGCTAAATTTCTTTTTGTATTTTATGATCATATCATTTTCTGTCATATTTGCGACGGCTACAATATCTACATTTTCTGTGAAACCGGGAGATCTAAAATCGCCTGGTTTTATGTGAATCGTTCTATATTTTAGATCATTGATTACTAATGTCGTATTGTTACAGAGTAAATCTATATTAAATTTTTTGTTTTCTTCCCCCTCAAACTCCTTCAAACTACCATCAATTCTCATAGGTAGTTTGTTGTTCGCACACATATAAGCTTTATTGAGTTTATCTTTCATCTCTGGTTTACTATAAATTGATGGATCTCTCATTTCAGACAATATATCCCAACGAATTGTTGGATCTTTTAGAATAATTCTTGCTGGATGGATTGGGATGTCTGCCCCCATTCTCCTAAGGAGTTCTAGTGGTCGGTCCATTCTAATTTGAACCCATCGTTTGTTATCAATTAATTCTGAATTAACTTTCCTAAAGTTTAATCGTTGTTTGTGATAATCACTGACATATCTTCCGATAAGATAAGTGATATCTATTTCTATATCGTCAAAGATTGAAAGGTCCATTTTGTATTTGAAACAAAAAAAATTTATAAATCAAATTTATTGACAAGAATCAAATACAAGTTTAAGCTGATTCATAAGAGCTATATAAATACCATCTTGGATGTTACCATTGAGTTCTCCATCAATGATAGTTTGAACCTTCCTTACAGAAGCTTTAATATCGTTTCTTTTAAGAACACTTTTGTTTGCTTCTGATATTGCTTCTTCATCTGTATCATCTTCATCTGTATCATCTTCATCTTCATCTTCATCTTCATCTTCATCTTCATCTTCATCTGTATCATTTGCGGTAATTCCGCAAGGGCATTGAGCCATTCCATCCCAACGTCTACCACACCTTTGACAGGTGACCATATTTTCATCTTCATCTTCATTTTCTGACTGCTCCACTTGTTCATCTTCATCTTCTTGAAATACTTCGGTGACTTTTTTGGTCCAGTAATTTCTGAGCCAGAGCATCATTTCAACGCGATAGTTGTTTGGAACATGGGTTCTATTGAAATCATATACAAGAACGTCAAATTGAAAATCAATGATTTGCCTTCCAATAAGATATCTCTTTCTGAGAACTTCTATTTCTAGAATCTGATTAGAAGGGTTCATCGTGTATTGAAAATCGTCAATATCAAACAGCCGTCCAAGCTGAACGGACCAATTCCACCGCCACGCTTGTGAAAGAACCTTCTTTCTATCAATGAAAATTTTGAGATTATCAAAGAACACCTTCGCATCATCCCGATAAAACTTGATAATATCTTGTAGTTCTTTGAATGTGAGGGGCTTTTGAATTTCATCACTGTCATAAACCCCCGCACCTTCAATTGTTTCAAGGGAAAGAGAAAGTGCTTGAAGTTCATCATAAATCCGTTTGACCCTCCACCCCAAACCCTTACAAGGATTTGCGCGAGCCCTTTCTACATCACCATCAGATAGCAAGACAGCCCAACCACTGTCAGACATTTCTAAGCTTTCTTCGGGTGCTTTTGAGAGAGCATCAAGAAGAGTGAAAACCGAATCAAATGGGTAATCTTTATACAACAACCTACCTCTACTATCTTTCGTTATCTTCATACGATGAGAGGCCACCGCATGTTCGATAACTTTTTCCCATAGTCCTTTGTGAAGTTGTTCGTGAAAG
>Ga0209223_10005259_pt1 | contig 11471 bp, 8 predicted proteins | sample COG_06_FD_184750 | JGI IMG/M metagenome (GOLD analysis project Ga0209223, IMG submission 184750) | Pelagic Microbial community sample from North Sea - COGITO 998_met_06 (SPAdes) (version 2) | ecosystem: Environmental > Aquatic > Marine > Neritic zone/Coastal water | place: Helgoland, sampling...
ACAAAGAAGTCGAGCCAGAATCTGCAAGTATTGTCCCAATTGCTTTTCCTTTAATTGCAGGAGCTGGAACACTTACCACACTAATCTCTATTCGAAGCGAATATGCGTCTAGTAATATTTTAATAGCCATAATCATCAATGCCATGCTAGTATATTTAGTTTTAAAGAATACCCATCACATTGAAAGAATCTTAGGTAAAGGAGGGATTTCAATTATTCGAAAAATCTTCGGAATAATTCTATTAGCTATTTCTGTTCGACTTTTTACTGCCAATATTAGTTCTCTAATAGCCTAAGAATAATTTATATTTAAATATTTTAGAACTCACTACCAATAAATAAATAAAATGTCCAAAGGCCCTGAAGAATTATTTAAAAAAGTTATTTCCCATGCCAAAGAATATGGATTCGTATTTCAAAGCAGTGAAATCTATGATGGCCTGAGCTCGGTATATGACTATGGTCCAAATGGTGCGCTTTTGAAAAATAATATTAAAAATTATTGGTGGCGATCTATGGTTCAATTAAACGACAACATAGTAGGTATAGATTCTGCTATTTTTATGCACCCTGATATTTGGAGGGCTTCCGGTCATATTGATGCATTCAATGACCCACTAATAGATAACAAGGATTCGAAAAAAAGATATAGAGCAGATGTCTTGGTTGAGGATTATGCCGAAAAATTATTTCAAAAAGCGGAAAAAGAAATAAAAAAAGCAGCTCTTCGCTTTGGTGATTCATTTGATACCGAATTTTACCGGAAAACAAATACTCGAGTATTGGAGTATGAAAAAAAAGCCAAAAAGATTTTAAGTAGGTTTTCAAAAGCTCTTTCAAACAATGATCTTTCTGAAGCGCGACAAGTTATTATTGATGAAAAAATTAAATGTCCTGTCAGTGGGTCATCTAATTGGACTGACGTCCGTCAATTTAATCTTATGTTCGGTACTAAAATAGGTTCTGTTTCAGAAGGAGCAAATGATTTGTTTCTTCGACCAGAAACGGCACAGGGAATTTTTGTCAACTTTCTTAATGTATTCAAAACAAGCCGAATGAAAATTCCATTTGGCATAGCTCAAATAGGAAAAGCATTTAGAAATGAAATAGTTGCAAGACAGTTTATTTTTAGAATGAGAGAGTTCGAACAAATGGAAATGCAGTTCTTTATCAAGCCTGGTTCAGAGATGAAATGGTTTAATCATTGGAAAAAAGTAAGAATGAATTGGCATGAATCTTTAGGATTTAATCCAAAAAACTATCGTTATCATAATCATGAAAAGCTGGCACATTATGCTGACGCTGCTGCTGACATTGAATATAACTTCCCCTTTGGATTCAAAGAACTAGAGGGCATACATAGCCGGACTGACTTTGATTTGAAACAGCACTCTCAACACTCAGGTAAAAAACTTCAAGTCTTCGACCCTGTTTCAAATGAGAATTTCACTCCTAGTGTGATCGAGGCCTCAATAGGTTTAGATCGGATGTTCTTAAGTGTCATATCGGAATGCTTAAAAGAAGAAACCCTCAAGGATGGAACTTTAAGAACTGTTCTGCGGCTTCCTCATTCATTGGCTCCAAATCAAGCAGCGATCCTCCCATTATTAAAAAAAGATAAACTTCCCGAATACGCTAAAAAGATTTATGATCAACTAAAATTTGATTTTCAACTAATCTTTGATGAAAAAGATGCTATTGGGAAAAGATATCGTCGTCAAGATGCCATAGGTACTCCTCTTTGCATAACCGTTGATCATCAGTCATTGGTTGATAATACTGTAACTGTTAGGGATCGAGATAGCATGGATCAAAACCGAGTAAAAATAAAAGACCTCTTGAACATTATAAAAAATACTACTTCCATAGAGGCTCTTTTAAAAAAAGTTTGAATTGATCGATCACTTGTGTGAAGTTCATATTTTCATACCTTTGAGAGAGCCTTAAACTATATAAATCAAAGAATTATGAAAAAAGCGAGTTTATTTTTGAGCGCATTGGCAATGGTTGCCTTTGTTGCTTGCAACAATGCTGAAGAAGCAACTATGGAGGTAACTGAAGAGGTAACTGAAGAGGTAACTGAAGAGGTAACTGAGGAAGCGACTGAAGAGGTAACTGAGGAAGCGACTGAAGAGGTAACTGAAGAAGTTACTGAGGAAGCGACTGAAGAGGTAACTGAAGAAGCTGAGTAAAAAGAAGCTTTTTGCAACTCTAAAAAGCCGTGTCGTTAATCGATACGGCTTTTTTATGCTTTTCTAAATTGAATCAATGATTCTTAATTCCGTATCTACTCCGGCTTTATTTAAAAATTCTATTCCAGATAGATCTTTATACTCTAAAGCATAAACAACTCGAGAAATTCCAGCTTGATGAATTAGTTTACTACAATTTGCACAAGGGGACATCGTAAGATAAAGTGTCGCCCCAGTGCAACTTTGAGTAGAATTAGCCACTTTCAATATAGCATTAGCTTCCGCATGGAGCACATACCACTTAGTAAAGCCCTCATCATCCTCACAAATATTCTCGAATCCGGAAGGGGTACCATTATAACCGTCCGAAATTATCATTCTGTCTTTAACAATTAAGGCTCCTACTTTACGTCGGTCACAATATGATAGCTTTGACCACTCTGCCGCCATTCGCAAGTATGCTACGTCATATTTTGCCTGTTTATCCATAGAAATGTATGTAGGTTTAGCTTGAAAACTTAATTCGGCACTTTAAAAGTGCCCAGGGCGGGAATCGAACCCGCACACCAGGGGTACACGAGTTTGAGTCGTGCGCGTCTACCAGTTCCGCCACCTGGGCTAATTAGAAGGCAAACATACTATAAAAATGTTTACATTTGCACCCCAAATAATTCAGAATCATGCAACCCGTAGCAAAAATTTTCGCAGGAAGAGCTACCAAAGCTTTAGCAGAGCAGATCTCGTCCTCCTATGGAATATCACTAGGGGAAGTTAATGTCTTACAATTCTCTGATGGGGAATTTTTACCTTCGTTCGTTAAGTCCGTGCGTGGGAGTCGAGTGTTTTTAATCCAAAGCACTATGCCTAGTTCAGATAATTTATTTGAACTTCTTCAAATGATTGATGCAGCGAAAAGAGCATCTGCTAGGCACATAACTGCCGTGATTCCTTATTTTGGATACGCCCGACAAGATAGAAAAGACAAGCCTCGAGTTCCGATAACTTCAAAACTTGTTACAAATCTACTTGAGGCTGCAGGTGCGACAAGAATAATGACAATGGATCTTCATGCTGATCAAATTCAAGGCTTTTTTGAAATCCCAGTGGATCATTTGTATTCTAGCTCTTTATTTATTCCAGATATTGAAAAATTAAGATTATCGGATCTAACTATTGCATCTCCAGATATGGGTGGCTCTAAAAGAGCAACCGCTTATGCTAAGCAGCTCAGCACAGAAGTTGTAATTTGTTACAAGCAGAGAAAACAAGCTAATCAAATTGATAAAATGACGGTTATTGGTGATGTTTCTAATCGTCATGTCGTTCTTGTGGATGATATGGTTGACACCGGCGGGACGCTTGTCAAGGCAGCCGAAATGCTGATTGATCAAGGTGCAAAAAGTGTTAGAGCCTATTGCACTCATGGTGTTTTATCAGGACAAGCCATAGAAAAAATTGAAAATTCAAAACTGCATGAACTTGTAATAACAAATACCATCCCACAACTTAAGCAGAGTTCAAAAATTCGTGTGCTTGATGTTGCAGGTCTTTTTGCCTCAGTAATGCAAAAAGTAAATTCAAATGAGTCCATAAGTGGACACTTCGTAATGTAACCTCTGAAATCTAATATCTCAATGCAATCTATCTCAATTAAAGGAAAAGTTCGAACTGAACTTGGTACTACAGCTGCAAAATCTTTACGGGCCTCTGGAGAGGTGCCATGCGTTATCTATGGCGGGAAAGAAACTATTCATTTTAGTGCTCCCGTTTTAGCTTTTAGAGAACTAGTTTATACTTCTGAGGCGCGTGTTGCTGAAATCGAATTAGACTCAAAATCATATGTTGCAGTAATCCAAGACATGCAATTTGATGTTCTAACTGATGTGTTAACCCACATGGACTTCATTGAAGTAATCTCAGGGAAGCCCGTTACATTAAATGTTCCGGTTTCTTGCACAGGCAATGCTCGAGGAATTCGTAACGGTGGAACTTTGAAATCTATACTTCGAACCCTAAAGATTAAAGGAAATATTAGTGATCTTCCCTCTTTAATTGAGATTGATATTACAGAACTTAAAATTGGTGAAGCTATTCGAGTAATCGATATTAAAAAAGGCAAACGATACGAGATTTTGAATGCAGACGCTGCAGTTGTTGTAACAATCAAAATGTCGCGCAAGGCTGTACTTGATGAAGATGAAGAAACTGCCGAAGGTGCTGAAGGTGCTGAAGGTGCTGAAGGTGCTGAAGGTGCTGAAGGTACACCTGAGGCAGCTGCTACTGAATGAAAAAATATCTAATAATTGGATTAGGTAATCCTGGGTCGGAATACACCCAAACCAGGCATAATATCGGCTTTAATGTTTTAGATTCTTGGGCGATTAAAGCTGATTTATCTTTTGAATCAGCCCGCTATGGTGATGTATTCAGATTTAAAATAAAAGGACGTGCAGTAATCTTATTGAAACCAAACACCTTCATGAACTTAAGCGGCAAAGCGGTTCGCTATTGGATTCAACAGGAAAATATCCCATTTACAAATGTTGTCATCGTTTTAGATGATCTTGCCCTACCTCTAGGTGAAATACGACTCAAGCTGAAAGGTTCTGATGGGGGTCATAACGGATTGAAAAGTATTCAAGAGACTCTTGGGCGCCAAGACTATGCTCGGCTACGTTTTGGAATTGGTAATAATTTCTCTAAAGGCCAACAGACAGATTTTGTTCTTGGAAAGTGGCAAGCGGCAGAATTAAATAATGTCACTTTGGGAATTAAAAACTCCTTAAAGCTTCTTGAAACTTTCGTCTTGTCTGGAGCCCAGACTGCCATGAACGAGTATAATCAATAATCTCTATTCTTAAAAAGAGTTATTTACAAATTTTTTCGGGCATTTTTAAACCAGCATAGAAATTAATTTTGTGCAGCTAAACAGCTTTATCGAGCAATATATTTTTTGCCCAAAACTCAATAACTAGAGAATGAATTTGACCAGTAAGGTTATACCCTTTTTAAGTATTATTATTAGCTCATTTTCTATTTGGGCCCAGAATGCAGCGGGAATATTATCTGACCCATATACAGGTGAGCCTTTTTCTGTTGTTTCAGGATCAGTTTTAGAAGGAACTATTTTTTCTAAGTCAAATGATACTCTGATTTCAAAATACTTAGTCAAAGTTGAAGGCGATGGTTGGGAGAAAGTTCAATACAGTGATTCACAAAATAATTTTCGATTTGATGATTTACCAAGAGGGTTGTGCAATCTTACAATTTACAAAGATCGTGATCAGTCCAGTATGGTTCTTCACGAATTATATCTTTCTCCTGTAAAGCCATTGCAACTAAAAATTCCTTTAGAAACTTCTTTCTTTTTAGACGAAGCTATCGTGACTGCAGAGGCCTTTAAAACCACTGCAGAAACCCCTCTTTCCATTAAAAGTATAAATTGGGCTGAAATGCAAAGAATGCCTGGGGCGACATTAGATTTATCAAAAGCCATTCAAAGTTTTCCTGGAGTTTTACCTAAATCAAGTTTTGGTTACAACATCTCAATAAGAGGTGGGAGTTCAAATGAAAATGCATACCGAATGGATGGCATAGATATCCCTACAATCAATCATTTTAGTATTCAAGGAGCGTCAGGAGGGGCTGTTAGTCTTATAAATATGGACTTCATTCAAAATGTTGAATTGTATTCAGGAGCCTTCCCTTCATCTATGAGTAACGTTCTATCTGGAGCTTTAAATATTGAGCTCAGAAACCCTCGAAACGATCGTTTTGGCTCTCGAATTACCTTAGGAGCTACAGATTATGGCGCTAGTTTCGAAATGCCACTTGGGGAAAAAGCTAACCTTATGTTTTCCGGTAGGAATAGTTTTTCACAGCACTATTTCAAATTATTTAGCATTCCGGTTCTTCCAACATATCAAGATGCTCAATTGCGTTTTCATTACCAGCTTTCTAAAAAGTCTGACCTTACTATTATTGGCTTAGGGGGTTGGGATAAATATGACCTATATATCAAGCCCATTGAAAAAAGTAGCCCCAGTTTGTTATACAACACAGGTTATATTCCCGAGGGAAATCAAAGTACAAGGGTTCTTGGCGCCCGCTTTAGAAAATATGTTCAAGATGGGCTAAAAACTTTGACTTTAAGTACTGACCTGGTGACAAACAATGCGGATAAGTTTATTGGTAATATTGAAAATGAAGCCAATCGTCAATTAAAGTATCGATCCTCTGAACAAAAAATACGTTTGAGATATGAAAGACGTTGGGATTTTGATGAAAAAAAGCATCTATCTATTGGGCTAAGTGCCGATGCTATTGAATGGGAATTTGACTCTTGGTCATTAAAAGGGCAAATGAATAATATTGATACCGCTTTATTAAATAGCGATGAGTTTATATTACAAGGCGGTGCATTTATGACATACAATCAACAGATCTTGAATAGTCGAGGCCATATTAGCTTTAGCCTGAGAATGGATATGTCAGATTTTAATTTAAACATGATAAATCCCTTAAACCAAATTGCCCCTCGGGCTTCATTTAAATATCAACTAAGCCCTAAGTGGACCTCCAATAGTCATTTTGGAAGGTATGCTAAACTCCCTCCTGCAATTATAATGGGAGCAAACAGTTCTCACAATCAAAGTAATAATACTCACTTCACCTTAGCAGATCATTTTGGAACTGGTGTAGAATACCAAAATGGGAAAACCTACCGCGTATCAATGGAGATATATTTAAAAAACTACAGTCGTGCTCCATTTTTACAAAACGATCAGATTGCATTTGCCAATGCCATTGGAACATATGTTGCCGTAGGTGATCAACCTTCAATTTCGAGTGCGATCGGCCGTACTTACGGTTTTGAGATCTTTTTACAACAAAAATTAAAAAAAGATTATTGGTGGATGGCTGCTTATAATTTTGGCAGAAGTGAATATCAAACCCAAAATGAAATATGGGCTGCTTCAGTCTGGGATAGTCGGCATACATTGAGTATTACTAATGGTTATGTTTGGGGCAAAGGATGGCAAATAGGAACAAAATGGCGCTACTCTTCCGGAACGCCATATACACCTTTTAATGAATCCTATTCGTCTCTTAGAAACAACTGGGATATACTTCAACGTGGCATTTTTGACTATAGTTTAGTTAACTCTCAACGCTTAGATCCCTTTACACAACTTGACATAAGACTAGACAAGACCTATGCTAATAAAAACTGGAGTTTCTCTTGGTTTTTAGACCTTTCCAATATTGCAAGCGGAAATATTCCGTTAATGCCATACCTAACCGTAGTAAGAGACTCGAGCGGTGAACCCATATTAGATCCCAATGACCCTAATCGATACCAAACTGAATTACTTCAAAGCGATACGGGACGAGTATTACCAACAATTGGTTTAATTTTCGATTTTTAGATAAAATATTTTATCATTTATGATTTCAAGATGAATCCAATAGAATAAGCTTTTTAGAGCTAAATTGTCGTTTGATAAGAACCCTCAAATTCATGCAATTCAGTTTATTCTTCACTACTCTTGCCTCACTTTTTTTATCAATTTTTTCACTTTCAGCTCAAGTCGAAAAAACAAAAAATTTAAACTTTGATATTATACCAAAACCAACGGAGATAATTCATCAAGGGGAGATTATGCAATGGGGAAGTGATGAATTAAATATAATTTATAATCACGAATTAGAAGACCAAGCAAAGCATATAATATCATTCTTCAAGGAAGTAGGGATTTCAATTTCTCCTGGATCTAATCAAATCCTCGATCTATCTCTGAAAAAAAATAGTAAACCCCCAGAGGCATATTCTCTTTGCATAAAAAAAGATTCGATTGTGATTAATTCTAATTCCCCAAGCGGAATTTCTCGTGGGATCGCCACTTTACAGCAGTTAGTTCTTCTTAATACGAACCAAAATGAAATAAAACTACCTATTGCCTCAATAATTGATGAACCAAGATTCCAACACCGCGGATTGTTATTGGATTGCGCACGACATTTTTTTCATAAAAAAACTATCCTAAAGTACATAGATCTGCTTGCCTTTTATAAAATGAATACTCTGCATTGGCATTTAACAGAAGATCAGGGTTGGAGAATTGTAATTAATAAGTATCCAAAATTAAATTCTATTGCCGCCACCAGAATAGAACAAACGGGTGAAACTTATCAAGGGATTTATACCCAAAAAGATATTCAGGAAATTGTCAGATATGCCCAAACTAAAAACATAACAATTATTCCTGAAATTGAACTTCCTGGTCATTCTCAAGCAGCAATAGCTGCTTACCCTGAGCTTTCTTGCACAGGAAAAGAAGTTTTAGTAGCTAATGATTGGGGAGTTTTTAAAGAAATATACTGCGCAGGGAATGAGCAGGTATTCGAATTCTTAGAAAATGTTCTGCTCGAGGTTATTCAACTGTTTCCATCTAAATATATTCATATAGGTGGGGATGAAGTGCCAAAAGTAAGGTGGGAAAATTGTAAAAAATGTCAAAAAAGAATTCTTGATAACAATTTAGATGGCGAAAATGAATTACAAAGTTATTTTATTAACCGAGTACAAAAATTTCTGAATGTTCATGATCGCGAGATAATTGGTTGGGATGAAGTTCTAGAAGGTGGAATTTCTAAACAAACTATCATTCAATCATGGCGAGGAGTCAAACACGCAACTAAAGCTTTAGAGTCAGGCAACTCTGTAATTATGTCTCCAACCTCTCATTCATACTTAGATTATGATTTGAAATCCATCGATTTAGAAAAAATATACCGATTTGATCCCATCCCATCTGGATCTAAATCCAAATATCATAAGCAAATACTTGGCGGAGAATGTAATATTTGGACAGAGCATGTCCCCGATGAAAAAACCCTCGATTCAAAAGTTTTTCCCAGAGTAATTGGTATGGCCGAGGCATTATGGAGCCAAGGGGAGAAAAACTATAGGAAATTTAATTCAAGAATACAATCTCACTACAATCTTCTAGACAAATATGATGTTAATTATGGAGAGGAGCGTGTTCCCATTCTTTATAAAACCCTTTTTGATCATGACTCGCTATCTCTAAAACTAATTCCAGGTGATGAAAGTCTTACAATAAAGTATAAATCAGATGTATCAAATGCCAAAATGATAATCTATGACTCCCCTATTTTAATAAATGAGTCCTGCCAAATAACTGCACAAGCGTATAAAAACAAACGTCCCTATGGCGATCCTCTTAAAATATCTTTAGGAAAACATTATGGGCTTGGTAAGGATATAGATTACTTAACTCATTTCAATGAGTTTTATCCGGCCAATCATAATATGGCTCTTGTGGATGGGAAATTAGGTACGCTAGACTTTAGAGATGGAAATTGGCAAGGTTTCTTTGGAAAAGATGTAGAAGTAATATTGGACTTGGGAAGGCCAACTAGAGATATAAGTCAATTAATAACAAACTATTATCAATACAATAATTCCTGGATTTTTTTACCGAAATCTATTCATGTCGAAACATCATTAGATAAAATATTATGGGACAAAAATAATTTCCTAAAAGTCAATCCAATTCAAAATCCTAAGAGCAGAAAAAAAGAAATTGCAGAAATCAGGATAAAGGCAAAGAATAAATTCAAGGCTAGATATTTAAAAATAATTATAAAGAATTTTGGGAAAGTTCCTGATTGGCATGAAGCAGCAGGATCAGACACATGGATTTTTATGGATGAAATTCAAGTGAATCATATTTTAGAAAAATGAAATACCCGTTAACAATTATTGGGATTTTAATACTGTTCACTAACTGCAATGGTAATTACAAACTGCAGTATGAGAAGACAGTTCTAGATTCAAACTGGACCTTTTCGGCTTTAGGAAAAAATCAGTTTCATCGCGCCAGGGTTCCAGGTTCAGTTCACATGGATCTTTATAGAAATAAGATTATTGAAGATCCTTTTTATGAACTAAATGAGATGTCATTACAATGGATCGAAGAGACTAATTGGGAATACAAGACAACATTCGACTTAGATGATTATTTTCTTCTAAATGAGAATATCTCATTAAATTTTAATGGACTCGACACCTATGCTGATATTTATTTAAATGATTCTTTAATTCTATCCTCAAATAATATGTTTCGTTCTTGGGAATTGGATGTAAAAGATCTTCTCGTAACTGATAGCAACGAATTAAAAATTGTATTCGAATCCCCTGTACTTCGAAATAAAAATATAGTTGATGACTACCCGTTTAAGCTACCTTCAGGTAATGAACCGAAATATGTAGAAACTAAAACTAGCAATTTTACTCGCAAAGCTGCTTATCAATTTGGTTGGGATTGGGGGCCTAGGTTTGTGACAATGGGAATTTGGAAGCCAGTTGAATTAATAGGTTGGAATTATGCAAGAATCGTAGATGTTTTTACTCAAACTAATTCAATTAAAGATAGTGTCGCAGATTTAACTACTGACATAACCCTAGAGGTATCAAAAGCAGGGAATTTTATTATTGGAATTGATTCCTTAGAGATTAAAAAATATTTTGATCCGGGTCTCCATCATTTCAAATATCCATTCCAAATAAAAAATCCCCAATTATGGTGGGTAAATAATATGGGGGAATCATACCTCTATAAACAAAATATTTCTCTGGATAAGGGGAATGAAAATATTCATAAACGAAATAACTGTTTTGGCATAAGAACAGTTGAATTAATAAATGAACCTGACTCCATTGGGACATCATTTTATATCAAATTAAATAACTCACCCATATTTATAAAAGGAGCTAATTATATTCCACAAGATGTATTTCTTTCAAGGGTGACACCTAAGCATTATAAACGATTAATCATAGCCGCAAAAGAAGCGAATTTTAATATGTTAAGAGTTTGGGGTGGCGGGATATATGAGAAAGATATATTTTATGATCTATGTGATAAATATGGCATTTTAGTATGGCAAGATTTTATGTTTTCAGGAAGCCTCTACCCCAATATTCAGGGATTTAAAGAAAATATTAAAGAAGAAATAAAAGAGAATATTAAGAGACTCAGGCAACACCCCTGCATTGCAATTTGGTGTGGAAATAATGAAATTGAAGTTGCATGGAGAAATTGGGGTTGGCAAAAAGATTACGGGTATAACACTTCAGACTCTATCTATTTATGGGAATCTTATCATGAAATTTTTAGAACCCTTATCCCCAACCAATTGTCTCAACTTGACCCATTGAGGAATTACACACCAACTTCTCCTTTAAGCAAC
>Ga0209223_10005265_pt1 | contig 11463 bp, 10 predicted proteins | sample COG_06_FD_184750 | JGI IMG/M metagenome (GOLD analysis project Ga0209223, IMG submission 184750) | Pelagic Microbial community sample from North Sea - COGITO 998_met_06 (SPAdes) (version 2) | ecosystem: Environmental > Aquatic > Marine > Neritic zone/Coastal water | place: Helgoland, sampling...
GCATCGGTAAAAAAGCAAGTTCCGAAGCCGAGTATACACGACTGGTACTAAGCAAAATCAAACCAGCTTTGTGCTTTTTGCAGTATTCTAAAAGATTAATCGTTCCCAGAAGGTTGTGCTCCATCACCTGCCTACTTGATGATTGACCGTCTAGCCCGGCCAAAACGGAAGGATTTGCAGCACAATCGATTACCCAGTCGACTGTTGGTAAGGAATCTATATCGGATTGAGACCGAATATCAGCGCGGATAAATTGAACACCATGTTGATCTAACTTCTTTGCATTAAATTCTGAACCCTTTCGCGATAGATTATCGATTCCGATTATCTGAACATTTGTTAAATTGGAGAGTATTTCTTTACAAATAGCGAAGCCTGCAAACCCACAAATTCCAGTTATTAATAGTCTCATTTTAATCAGATGGAATTATCTTTTCAACCGGTAAAAATATTCGCCAAGATGATATTGATTCTGGAGCGTCAACTTCATCTAGTACGCCAAGGTATCTTTGCAAAATGGTTCTCCCATAACCGATTTTGCAGGTGGCGAGATATTTTGCATCTTTGGGAAAATGGTCGGTAGAGAAATCAATCATTTCAGGTTTTGTCATACCCACCCATGTAGGAGATTCAATCGAGGTAAAAGACTCACCGTCAACCATAAGATGTGCGATTGGGTACCAACCAAAGTAAATATCATTGTTTCCTGCTTTTAAGTATTCGTAGGCTTGTTGATGTGCAGAAAGATTAGATGAAACCTCAATTCCATTAGCTTGTCTGAGAATAGGAAGTGCACAGAATAAAGAAATTGTTCCAATAACATAAGCGAATACAATTGGGCTAGTTAAATATTTTAACATAGTTATTAAAAGTGCTAGCATGCAAAGAATGCCTGTGAAATTAGCAAAGAATAGAGCATTTTCGACACTACCAAAATGAGAAAGTGCAGCTAAGCATGAAGGTAATGTCAGTGAGTAGATTAGACCCAACGACTTAAAAAGAAACTTTTCTTGGATATCAAATTTATTCGAAAATGAAATAACTAAGCAAAGAATTGCTGATATTCCAAAAAACCAGTAATCTGTAATGTACATTGCTAAAAACCTAAATAGTAAAGGTATTGCCTCGAAATAAGTCATGGTAACAAGGGTGGCCTTTTCTCCGTTAAACAAAAGATTTCTATCACTCCATTGATTTGCAGCAATATGGTCAAAAAGAATGAATTTTGTATCATCTAATCCGTAGGCTAAAGTTATGAACAATATGCTTAATAAGAGCGTTCCAATACAAAAAAATATGTAGAAAATAATATCTTTGAATTTCTTTTCCGAAACTAGATACAAAATAGGAAAAACAAGAGCTGGCAATGTAGGTAATTTGGCCCAGACAGAAAGGATGAGGTTTAACACAGTTAGAAAAAGAAAGAACTTGGTTTTCTTTACAATGTATGACCTGAAAAAAATAATTGAAAGGACAAGAAATGACATGGCAGGCATGTCGGCATGAATCTTAAATATCGCATCGGTAGTCCCATCCATGAGCGAGATAAAAGTTAAGAGACATGTAAGAGAACTTATTATTGAGACTGATAAAATATTACACTTAATAGTTAGGTTTATGGACTTCCAAAAAAGTAATACAATTAGACTTATTAAGAAAAATAAATTTATCATAAAAGCTAAGCTGATAGCTTGATTTGGAGTATTTGCAAAACCGCACATCGAATAGAATAATCCAGTTGACCACCCATAAAGAGATACATGAGGTCCAGTTTGTGGTTCATAAAAGTCCAACCCATGAAAAAAAGCTAATCCGGGATACAAACCTCTTCCTACCCATTCGTCTTGAAAATTAAGTGTTGAGTACTTAAAGCAAACAAAAGTGAATGAAAAAGAAAGCGGAATTAATAAAACCAAGATTTTTAGATTTGTTTTTTTCATTAGTTATAGAAGTGTAGGATTGAGCTGATAATCTTATTTGTTTTGTTCATTCCAATCCAAGAGGGCAGCCTAATCAATCGTGAGCTTACATCTTCCGTTATCGATAGAGACCCGTGACACCTACCATATCGAATTCCAGCCGGAGAAGAATGTAGAGGAACATAATGAAATACACTATGTATTGAATTGGATTTGAGAAAATCAATTAGTTCATTTCTTTTCTTTTGGTTTTCAACTAAAATAAAAAAGAGATGACCGTTATGCTCACAATTTTTTGGAACTATTGGAAGCTTCACAAACCCTTTTTCTTCAATACACCTCAGTCCATCATAGTATTTTTTCCATATGTCTAATTTTTTTTTGGTTATTGAATCTATATGCTCTAATTGAGCATATAAGAAAGCAGCAATCAATTCTCCAGGTAGAAATGAAGATCCCAGTGAATGCCATGTATACTTTTTCGTTTCACCTCTATCAAAACTTGTTCGATTAGTGCCTTTCGCCCTAATTATTTCAGCCTGTTTCGTAAATGACTCATTATTTATGAGCAAAGAACCACCTTCTCCTGAAATGATATTTTTTGTCTCATGAAAGCTTAATGTAGCCAAGTCACCAAAAGATCCAAGTGATTTTCCATTGTATTTACTGCCTAATGCTTGAGCAGCATCTTCGATAAAAAGAATATTATATTTTTGGCATAAATTAGCTAAGAAATCCATCTCACAAGCAATTCCTGCATAGTGAACAGCAACTACTGCCTTTGTTTTGGAAGTAATTGCATCTTTAACAAGTTTTTCATCTAAATTAAGAGTATCCTTTCTAATATCTACAAAAACTGGCGTTGCACCTCTTAAGCAAAAAGCATTTGCTGTAGATACAAAAGTGTATGATGGCATTATAACCTCATCACCGGGTTGGAGATCAGCTAAAAGAGCACACATTTCCAATGCTGCAGTGCAAGAGTGAGTGAGAAGCGAATTTTTACAACCTGTGTAATTTTTTAAAATCTCTTGGCATAATAACGTATATTTACCATCTCCTGCAAGTTGACCTGTATTGGAAGCATCTAGTATATACTCAATTTCCTTACCTGTCAGAGAAGGTTTATTAAAAGGAATCATATTATTTTTGTGCGACAATCAGTAACGACCCTCCAATTGGAAAACGAAGTCCGAGTTTTATAAATACGAATTCAACTATCATAATATAACGCAGTACAGTATTTATTGGTTTTGAGATTTGAAATTCGCTGAGTGGGTTATAATTTTTGCGTGAATTTCTGAACCTTTGAAGCATCATCAAGGGGAATAAAAGAAAAACGAAGGAACTGCAGTAGGAAACGCATAACCCCGATTCTTTTATCTTATCTAGGATTTCCTTACGGTTGTACCTTCTTTGGTGACAAGCATATTCATCTGTTACCGACCATAACCATTTGTGTTGTGGAACCGTAATAATGAGCGATCCATTTGGTCGAAGCGCTTTAGCTAAGTTATTAATAACTTTCTGGTCTTCATCGATATGCTCGAGCACATCAAAAGCACCTATAACATCGTAAATCGAATAATCAGTCATTTTTTTGGCATCAAGTTGAGAAAAGTTAGCTGATATTATATTTTTACGAGCAAACAATAATCCTTCTTCATAATATTCAGTTCCGAATAGTTTAGCACTAGGAAATCTCGAGCTTATTCCTTTGAGCACGAAACCTGTACCACAACCAATGTCCAAAAAGGTAGAAAAATTAGGTACTTTTTTATTTAAGGACCAAAGTATCAATTTGAGTCTGCTAGTAAACCACCAGTGAGTTTTTTCAAGGTGATAAAGATCACTGTAAAAGTGTTTAGGGTAAGGTTTTATAGACAACTTTAAAGCAATATTAGTTTATTATAAAGTTTAATTTGGTCATAAATATACACGGCAAAATTAAATGAATTTGGTGCTTCGCCTGAAAAATCAAACAAGCTTTTCTTTGAAAAACTAGCAGTTGTAGTAATTGATATCTTAATTGACAAATTTTTTATTTAAGCTTTGGAGATTAAAAAAGAAAAAAAGTATTTATTTCCTTAACATAATTCGCTCATTACCAAGATACAAAACATCTATCATCCCCGCTTTTAATGACGCAATGCAATCTTCTGCCGAGCATACAATCGGTTCCTCGTGAGCATTGAACGAGGTGTTGACCAATGCCATTTCTCCTGAAAGCTCCTCCCACTTTTTTAGCACATTCCACATAAAAGGGTCGTCTTCTTTCTGTATCACTTGGGGACGAGCACTTTGGTCTACATGAGTCACGGCAGGGCATGCATTAGCAAATATATCAGAGCAACTAATTGTTGAGGTCATATATTTCAATGTGTTGTCGTTAATAGAAAAATCTTTAAAGGCTAATGCAGCAGTTTCTGCTCTGATTACAGGAGCAAATGGCATAAATTCAGTTCGATTCATTCTTTTATTTAGCCACTCATTGATTGAATGGTCAGATGTTTTATAAATAATACTTCTGTTGCATAAAGCTCTAGGACCAAACTCCATCCGACCTCGAGCCAAGCCAATGACCATTTCTTCAGACAGGTCTTTACAGAACTGTTCAACAGGATCAATTAATTTTTCAATAAATAAATCAGAATCAGTGGTAAAACTTAGCCTATTATCATTAATAGATGGTCCAAGGAATAAGCTTTTTAATGGTTTGATGGAGAAACCTAAGGAATGTACCGACAACGCGGCTGAACCTAAACATAATCCACCATCCCCCATTTGGGGTTGAACAAATAGCTTATTTATTGGATCAAGTTTTTTTAATGCTTCTGTAACTTTCACATTACCAAAAGTTCCACCAGCAAGCATTAAATTGGTTTTTGTAATATTAAGGTGATTAAGTTGGAACATTAGCAATTTGCATAAACAATTTTCAAGATGGAGTTGCGCTGCTGCTGCTATGTCCTCTTTTGAGAATTTTCCGACTGCATTTAATAACTTTTCACTGTAAGGTGCGAAAAATGGTTTGTAATAAGGACCAAGGTTTGAAACGAGGTTTCCATTTTTAACATCAATCATTTTTTCCATTAGAGACAATGCTTTGGAGGGATCTCCAAGAGCTGCCAATCCAGTGATTTTGCCTTCATGTCGCATAGGCTTGAACCCGAGAAGACCAGTAATCCTGCCATAAAAATAGCCTAAAGAGTCACATGATGGAGCTGAGTATACTTTTGTAATACAATTTTTTTCTTTTCTATCAAATTTCCATATTGTAGTGGATTCAAAATCCCCCCTTCCATCTGAAGTTAATACTATCCCGTCATTAAAGGGACTTAACAACGCTGCACTAGCAGCATGTGACTCGTGATGATAAAATTCTTGTACAACAATATTTTGAAGATCTTGATTGAGTAGCCATGCATTATATTTATCCCTTCCTGCAGTATCCCTTTGAATATCCCACTTTATTCTTTCTAAAAAAATATGGTGTGATTCTGTACCATTCTGAAGAGCGAGGGAAGAGCGATTGATGTATTTTAACAAAAGATCTTGATCAAAGTGCTTTGCCCAAGAATACGCTATGTGGGTTAGGTCACTAAAGCTAATACTCGAATTGGCTAAAACAAAATTAATAGCATTTTGTGGAAAAGCATCATCAAGTTTTTTTCTAGAAAACCTTTCCTCGCTAGCAGCAGAGATTAATCGACCATCTACAAACAAGCATGCCGAAGAAGTCTCATCATTACAGATTCCTAGTGTATAAACACTGTTATTTTTCATCTACAGTCTAGCACATAAATAATTGTGCACTTTTCGCACTTTTCAAATTGAAAGTTTAACACTTTTTTAATTAAGAATTTTCGAAATGTTGTAAGAGGGTCGGTCTGTACCTTTTATGTGAATTCTTCCCAAGTATTCACCAATTATGCCAAGAGAGATTAGTTGAGCCCCTGAAAAAATAGAAATTAACGAAGCAAGAAATGGGAATCCTGGGACAGTGCTGCCTTTTTGTAGCCAAATAATCATAACATAACAAAATACGATTATTCCAAAAAATGAAAACAGGAAGCCAAGAACACTTGCGAATTTTAATGGCCTAGTTGTAAAACCAGTCATCATATTAAGTGCATGTTTAATTAGTTTAATGGTGGTGTACCCACTTGAACCGATTCTCCTAGGTTGATGATCTACTTTGAGCATACCAAAATTTAAAGTACCCCATGTAAGCAAAACATCAATATTAACAGAAGGGGCATGGTAGTAGGCAAAAGCTTCCCTTAATTCAGTCTTAAAAATTCTTAGTGCACTAATGTGTGAAGCTACTTTAGCTCCCATTGTTTTTTGTAATACGAGCTTGGTTAGCTTAGATGCCATAATTCTGCCTAAATTATGCGATGGTGATTTAGGTGAACCATATACAACATCAAAACCTTTTCTAAGTTTTTCAATTAATTGGGGAATTTCTTCAGGAGGATGTTGTAAATCATCGTCCATTGTAATAATTAATGAACCTTTTGCTTTCCTAATTCCACACAGCAGAGCATTGTGCTGACCAAAATTTCGACTTAATTTAACTCCAATAATAAAATTATACTCTAAGCAAAGAGCAGAAATTTCGTCCCATGTATTATCTGAACTATAATCATCAACGATAATTAATTCAAATTTTTCAAAATCCGAAAAGGTAGAGTTTATCCTTAAGCAAAGTTCTCTTAAGGTTTTTTCAGAATTATAGGCGGGTATAACAAATGATAACATAAATTCTTTTTAGTTTAACTTAATTTTTTTTGAAAAAGATTTGTATGTTTTATTTAAACTATTGTTTTGTAAATAGAAAATGTAATCATTCTTTCCTAAGTATGCATTGGGGAAGTAACTAGGGTCACCTCTCAGGACTATTGGTTGGTTTTCTAAGGGAAGAGAATCTTCAATTATTAACGAGTGATGATAGTTTGTTTCTTTTCGTAAACCAAATGATGCTCTTTTAGTGCTGACTAAAATCAATGCAGAGCAAATGCAAGTAGTGGTATATTTTACAATATTTGCAGATGAGATTTTCGGTATGGCTGTTAATAAAATACTCACCATCCAAGCACTCAGCACAATAACCGCTACCTCTTTAGGTATAAAGTATCGATCAACGAAAAGATTAAAGTCTGATATATGGGACAAAATCCAAAACAAAATAGGTGCTACAAGCCAAAGAATCGATGTTGTGATGACTGTTGGATTCTTAGTTGTTGTATCTTTAGGAAATGGCTGATTCTTATCCATATAACTTCTCATCATTAAGAAACTGGCTATAGGAATGATTATGCTTATGAAAAAAATTGAATCATTGTAGCTCGCTAGTAGATCCGCCAGGCCATTTGGCTTAGGCCAAGTACTGAGATGGGATGATTGATTACTTAGTAAAAAAACATGGGTAGGAATTGTTAATAACCATGAAAACAATATATGGCATGGAATTCTATTGATAATTTTTTTCTTCTTGTTTGAAATTAAGAGTGACAGTCCAGCAAGTCCTGAAAAAATGATTCCTAGGTAATGAGTTTGGCAGAGACAAAAATGAGCCAAAAAGGTAAGTAATAGCAGTTTTTTTGAATGCTCATTTTTAGACGATTGCATAAGCAGCACCCAAGCAGCACAGGCAAAAAACATAGTGTAGTGTCGAGCCTCTTGAGATTGGGAGAGGAGGTGACTTGATTGGGACAAAACTAAAATTGTTCCTAGAAACGCCGGTAATGAGCCAAATACTTTTCGAGATAATAAAAAGGACAGGATCACTCCAATTAATGTCCAAACTAAGCTCTGCACACGCAGATTCTCAATAGAAGTTGGGTAGATAAGTTGAATGAAAAAGTTAAATAAAAAGTAAAGCGGCGGAGAGAAATTTATTCCTGTAAGCATAGAAGAATAGAATTCGCCCAATGAATCATGCCAAACGCCGTAGTATGTGTAGCACTCATCGACCCATGGAGCCTTTAAACCCTGTAGATAAAGGACTGAAATCGAGAAAACTACGAGAATCAGGATTAGGGGATAGCTAGCTTTAATAAAATTAATTTAGGTACTGTTCCCAAGCGTTAAGCCTAAGATCAAAGTGGCCTCTTTGTTCCTCCGGAAATTCGTTGCGATTTACGCTTTCTATGATTCCTGGAAGTAAGTTATAGAATTTTTCGGATCTATCACCCGGGTGAAGTGACCATGCTTGATCACTCATAAGGTCGGCCCTCCACATTTTAGATTTCTTGAGAGCATGCTCAACCATAGTTTCCCAGCAAAGCATTTTGCCAGCTCCAAGTAATCTACTTTTAATGGGTTCTCTCCAAGATAACCAGATAGGCTTCATTGGCATTAGACTGAGAAACCTTTCCCGATGTATCAGGTAATGCCTGCTGGTGAAATTTTTAAATAAATAAAGACTTCTTCTTTCATCAACTTGGTACTGGGTTGTACCTTGATGCAAAGTACCATCTTTTGTTGGTGGGCCGCCTTTAGGAAGTACGCACAAGATATCTTCGTTCTCTTCCATGATCTTCATTCCTTCTTGGATCCACGAATATTTAGGTTCTTCATAGAAGATCATATCGCAATCCAAGTGAAGAATATATTTCGAATCTGTATCGATAAACTGTTTAAAGCTTCCATAGATTGGATAACCACGAAAACAATGAGTTTCTTTGTAGGGGTAGCCAAAATGGGTTTTATTTACTGAACGAATATTTCTTGTAGTATATTCACGATGATTGACACTAAAATTAATTGATTTTTGAAGTTTGTTCAAGGATTTGAGAAAACTTTTAGTATCTGATTGTAATAATCTCTCAGATAAAACACCCGATGGTTTTTTAAGATCTGCAATAACTGTGGTTTCACAATTAGCTTTTCTTCCCATTTTAATAAGTCTAGGCAATGTTTGAGGCAGAAATTTTACATCTGAATGTGCAGTGAAAATGATCGAGTGAATTATTTTAATTGAAAGCAGACCGGTTTATAAAAAGTGCATTGCAAAAACCAATGCCATATTTGGGACTATATCTTACCACGTCAAATAATCCATGGAATGAAAAATTTTGAGGAACTAGGTATTCGTAAATATCAAAAAAATAGGAATGTTGAGTGTCTTCTTTGTTGAAATCACACTCTAATAATATTGCTTTTATGGAGTTTTGTTGTATCAGATTCCCACTTCCCTCTAAAACTGAAAGCTCATATCCCTCAACGTCAATTTTTAACAAATCGATTTGAGATATGTCTTTTTTTAGGCAAAATTTATCGATTCGTTTAACCTTAATCCTAGAGGAGTTCAGATCTTCAATTGAAGTAACTTGACCGCATAGGTCTGATGTCGGGTGGGTAAGGTATGCATTTTTTTCTGACTCCCCAAAAGCAAAATTGCTGCATTCTATATTATTACGATATTTAAGGTTCTGCTCTAGAATTTTAAACAAAACGGAAGATGGTTCGAAAGCGTAAATAAAACAATTGGGGAATACTTTACAGAAATATGAACTTGTTTGTCCTTTGTGGGCACCCACATCAAAAATATTTAAGTTTTGCCTAAGACCAATGTTATGCATGACTTTGGAGAACTCATCTTTTCCTGATATCCAGGAAGTTGTAAGATTTTTGATAGTTTGTAGGTAGTTTAACAAAAAGATTTATTTAATTTTTAATTATGATTGAGTCAATAACTTCTAAAACTGAAAATTTTGTCATGCATTTCAAATTGTTATTACAAGTCTCATAACCTTCGTGAATCCAACATGGACTGCATTCCGGAGTGTTAATCAGATTATTATTTTGCTCATACCCAAAACATCCCACTGGACGAGATCCACCAAAAATAATTGTGCTTGGAATTTCCAATCCATTTGCCATGTGCATGAGCAGACTGTCTGGTCCAATAAAATGATCGCTTTGTGAAAGGATGGCAGCAGATTCGCGCATATTTAATTCACCCGCGTATTTTGTAACACCTTCAAATTTAGGTTCATTTTTATCACCCAATTGAATGATTAAATAATTTGGAAGTAATTCTGGTATAAGTTTCGCCCATTGTTCCGTAGGCCAATTTTTTACTGGTTCTTTACTTTTTGTACAGATAGCTAAAATTGGCTTATTGGTCGATAGTTCATCCCTTTTTCTTTGTGCCCATTTCTTCTCTTCTTCTGATAGATAAAAGATTGATTTATATTCGTAATTCTCAACACCCAATTTCGATAAGTTGTGTTTGACTACATTCTCATGCTTCTCTTTTCGAATAATCAATTCCCAATAAGAAGAATCAAAAGAATAAAAGGTTTCAGGTTGATTGATCGAATCCATATTTGGGTCAAAACAGATAAGGTCAGGGTGTGGAGTAACACAATTAATTTTTAATTTTGGAAAAACTTTCTTTAAACAGCGGATTACATTTGCAGTTATAAGAGCATCTCCGGGAGCTCCTAGTCTATCTACTACAGTGAGCCATTTTTTTTGTTTGTTGAGGGTATCCAGCACAAAGCGAAGTCGGGAATTTTTAAACCATCGATATTTTGACCAAAGTTTAAAAGGGTATGTATTATAAAATTGATAAAGGAGAGGCTTGAGCTCATTTTTTCCACCAGGAATTTGAGCATAATCATTCAATTTTCAAAATTTAGGTTTTGAGCTAGAAATAATCCGACCTCACCCTCTCTTCCAACTGCTTTGGCGGGGGTGGATGATCGTAAAATATCAAATTCTAGATCCTTGAGTTTTTTTTCAATTTGGACTATCCCACCGCCTCCAGTATGCCAACTGTGCCATTCCATTATTAGGAACTTGGACTTGGCCAAGATTTCAGAGTAATTCGTCAAAAGATGCCATTCCGCACCTTCTAAATCGCATTTCACAAGATCCAATGGTGCACTGTTCTTTTCGACAATATCTGATATTTTGAGGGATTTAACTTGGTAGCTATCAACATCGGAGGATTCGAACATTGAGCCCCCCATGAAGGGTCGTTCAAAAAAACTTGTTTTTTCTTCCTCGGGATTACCCACGGCAGCCTGTAAATACTGGAACCTAGACTCGAGTTTTGGATATCGGACCATTTCCTCTAGGGACCTTTTGCATCTTTGGGAAGGTTCGACCATGACGGAATGGATTTTTTCCTGCGGTCTCTTAGATTGTAGCCAAAGACTAAAATAGCCGTAATGGGCGCCTAGGTCTAAGATTTTTGCCAAGGGTTCGTCGGGAATGAAATTGGAATATTCCTGTTGAATGAAAATTTCTGAAAAAGAGTCGTAGGCGTCATTTTCCCAAAGATGAGCCCAATATTTGTTGCCCAAGGGAATGGAATGATGAAATTCGTGAAAGTAATCAAGGCGAAGGTGGGCTAACATAGCCTTACGAAAGGCGTGAATTTTAAGAAGGTTGGACCAAAGAGCCTTCAATTGAAGGAAATTATATTACTAAGCTTACTCCTGACGCAATCAGCTGAAAACTTATCCAAGATTTCCGGGGTAATCTCAGATAGTTCGTTTAGAATACTGGGGTATTGGCTTTCCAA
>Ga0209223_10005266_pt1 | contig 11461 bp, 8 predicted proteins | sample COG_06_FD_184750 | JGI IMG/M metagenome (GOLD analysis project Ga0209223, IMG submission 184750) | Pelagic Microbial community sample from North Sea - COGITO 998_met_06 (SPAdes) (version 2) | ecosystem: Environmental > Aquatic > Marine > Neritic zone/Coastal water | place: Helgoland, sampling...
TTCGGCCAACCAAGCTCAGCTCGTTCTTTAAAATGTTCCAGATCTGCGGAAGCTCGTCGATCTGTGTCTTCTGCGAAAACTGTCCGACCGTTGTCACGCTGTCAGCCGTCACCTCATGGGTGCTGGCTTCTTTCGTCCCCAAGCTCATGGTTCTGAATTTGTAGCAGTTTAAGGGAAGTCCACCTTTCCCAATACGTTGCTGGGTAAAAATCCCTGAGCCTGGAGAAGTTAATTTCACAGCCAACCACGCACCGAGTAACACGCCCCAAAGAATGACAATCACAAACAAGGCGAAGGCGATATCCAGAATGCGTTTTGTTGTTTGGTAGACCAAGTTATGGCTAGTCCTTGACCTCTAGGGATCATAATATTTGAATATGAATCATTCTTGGGAGCAGTAAGCTTTCAAATATTGCTGTCAAAAAGTTTTTAAAGGACAACCTTTCTTCACCATCTTTAATTGAAAAATATATCTTTTACCCAAAAAGAGTTTGAAATTACATTGTATTATTATTTTAACGGTTATAATTAACAACCCTAGAGAATTTAAAAAGTTTAACAAATTCGTAATTGATGCCTCATCGCAAGCAATAAATTTTCTCGCTTTTTACATTATTATTCCAGTCTAGGAGAAACAAAATTAAAGTATTAGTTACAGGAGGAGCAGGTTACATTGGTAGCCTTATGGTAAAAAGCCTTCTTGCAAAAGGATACGAACCAACGGTAATCGACAATCTCTCAACTGGAAATTTAAAGGTTTTACCAAGAAATGTAGCATTTTACGATTGTGACATTTCGAATGATGCCAAAATATCTGATATATTATTAGAAAACAATTTTTGTGCTGTTTTTCATTTTGCTGGAAGCATAGTTGTTTCGGAATCGATAGAAAACCCAATGAAGTATTATGACAATAATACTTTCAAGACATTAAAGTTTATTGAGACATGTTTAAATCACAATGTTACCAAATTTATATTTTCATCTACTGCCGCAGTTTATGGGTACGGAACAAATTCGAAGTTGAATGAAGTTACTCGGAAAGACCCAATAAACCCCTATGGAAGATCGAAATCAATGATTGAAGACATTCTAAGAGATCTTGAGAAAAGTAATCGTCTTAACTATGTAATATTGAGATATTTTAATGTTGCAGGTGCTGAACCAGACGGTACATTGGGACCAATCTCTAAAAATGCGACCCATCTAATTAAGGTAGCAAGCGAAGTAGCACTTGGTAGGCGGCCTTTTCTAGAAATATACGGGGATGATTACGACACACAAGACGGTAGTTGTGTTAGAGATTTTATTCACATTAAGGATCTTATAAATGCCCACTTAAAATCATTGGAATATTTATTGTCAAATAAAGGATCAGAGATATTCAATTGTGGATACGGCGAGGGATTTTCAGTATTTGAAATTGTCAAAGTTTTTGAAAACATTTTGGGTAAAAACTTGTCAACTAAGATCGTTGATAGACGAAAAGGCGACCCTCCTTATTTAGTAGCTGATAACAAAAAAATAATTAATGAATTAAACTGGGATCCTGAATTTAATAACATTAATAAAATTATTGAGCATTCTTTGAAATGGGAAAAAACCTTAAAGAATTTCTTATCGGCCTAATTCTCGGTTGAATTATATGAGCATTGGTGTGAAACGTGGAATCAGAGGCTAGAAACAACCAAAGTTTATTAGGGAAATTTTTTGAGCAATGCTGCACAAAACTAATTGATAAAGTTTATAAATGACAACACTACTTAAACTGTATTTACTTTTTTCAAAGTCCGAGAAAAAAAATGCAATATTATTGTTATTTTTAATTTTGATTGGAGTGGTTTTAGAAACTTTTAGTATTGGTCTTATATTCCCTTTAGTTAATACTCTTTTACAACCTGATGATTTTTATAAAAATGAAATAATAGAAGTTTTCAATTTGCAAGAATTGGACAATACCGACTTAATTTTAATCTTATTTTTAATGTTGGTGGCTGTTTATTTTATTAAAGGTATTTTTTTGGCGTTTCTTGCATGGAGACAACATCTTTTTGTGTTTGGCTTGAAAAGAAAATTGAGTATTAAATTATTTAAGAAATACATAGAGCAGCCATACATTTTTCATGTAAATAAAAACTCGTCTGAATTTGTCAGAAATATAATGTTTGAGGTTAATCATTTATCCTCATCTGCAATGGATTTGCTGATACTCATCTCAGAGTTATGTGTAGTTTTAAGCATATCGGTTCTGTTAATATATTTGGAACCCACAGGAGCATTCGTCGTTATTCTATTTGTCGGTATTGCAGGCGCGGTTTTTTATCAACTAGTTAAAGCATATATATTAGATTGGGGACAAAAACGACAATACCATGATTTTTATCGTTTAAAACATTTAAATCAAGGTCTGCACGGAATAAAAGATGTGAAAGTTTTACGGAGGGAAGACAGTTTTATAGGTGAGTTTTCGAAACATAACACAGAGAGTGTAAGGGTGGCTCGCAATGCTAGCTTTTTGAGCTCTTTACCAAGATTGTGGCTTGAGTTTGTGGTGGTTTTAGGGCTTTTCTTACTCGTCTTTTTTATGTCTGTCTCGGGCATGGGAGTAAATCAGATAGTTGCAAAATTAGCTTTGTTTGCAGCAGCTGCATTCAGATTACTTCCCTCTTTCAATAGGATCCTTTCTACTCTTCAAGCTTTAAGATACAGTGTTCCAGTAATTAATGTTATCTATCAAGAGTTTATGTTGCCTAAGAAGGCAAAAAATATAAATTCCGTGAGCCCTTTGAATAAATCCATAAAACTGAAAAACCTATCTTATAGATATGGAATTCATGAAAAGGAAGTACTTAAAGGGATCAATTTAGAGATCCTTAAAGGACAAAAAGTAGGTTTTATTGGGACAACAGGCTCTGGAAAAAGTACAGCTGTCGACATAATATTGGGCTTGCTTCAACCTAGTGAAGGAAGTGTTTCGGTTGATGAGTTTTCGATTGGAAAAGGGAGCGACAATTGGACAAGACAGATCGGTTATGTTCCCCAAGATATATATCTCACAGACGATACCTTGGAAAAGAATATTGCATTTGGAGTTGAGGAAAAAAATATTGATAGAGAAAAGATTAACAACGTAATACAAAAAGCTGAGTTGAACGCTTTAGTGCTATCATCTGAATTAGGTTTACATATTAATGTTGGCGAGGAGGGGAGCGCGCTTTCTGGAGGAGAAAAGCAGAGAATTGGGATAGCCAGAGCTTTGTATAATGACCCAGCTATAATAATCTTAGATGAAGCAACAAGTTCATTGGATATAAAGACAGAAAAAAAAATAATGGAAACGATCTTCAAGTTGAAAGACAAAACTATAGTTATTATCGCTCATCGACTAAGTACAGTAGAAAACTGTGACAGTATTTATCAATTTGAAAAAGGTAAAATATCAAAAAAGAGTGTAAAAAAAGTGTCTATCCCTAAACAGGAAACATTATGATGAAAAGCTTATCTACTGGTATTAAATATGTTAAAAATGTAACCCTTTACAATTTTGGCAAAGGAGCATTTTTAGATTATCAAAACACTATTAGCCATCTTGGAATTGATAAAGGTGGATACAAAATATTTTTTATTGACTGTTTTTTTAAAGATATTGATGAAGTCGTTTCGACCTTTAAATCTTCACACGGAGATATGCTTTTTTTTGTTCCTACGAAAGACGAACCTACGACAGATTATATAGACCAGTTGATTAAAACTATAAGGGACCAGAAAGGCACCCAAAATCCAGATTTTATTGTTGGGATGGGTGGTGGAATTACACTAGACGCGTCCAAGGCTGTCTCAAATCTATTGACAAATGAAGGATCGTCTCAAGATTTTCAAGGGTGGGATCTAGTAAAACAAAAAGGAATTACAAAAATTGGAATTCCCACTGTATCGGGTACAGGGTCAGAAGCTACAAGAACGTGTGTAATGACTAACAAAAAAAATGGACTGAAACTAGGAATGAACAGTGACTATACTGTTTTTGATTATTTAATCCTTGATCCGGAATTAACAAAAACTGTTCCCCGAGAGCAATATTTTTATACCGGTATGGACGCATATATTCATAGCATGGAGTCTCTCTGCGGTACATATAGGAATGCAATAGGAGATTCATTTGCAAAAGAAACAATTAGGTTATGCAGAGAAGTTTTTTTAAGTGATGATATGAAATCTGATATTAATAGAGAAAAGCTGATGGTTGCATCCTACATGGGTGGGTGTGCAATTGCTACAAGCTATGTCGGATTAGTTCATCCTTTTTCAGCCGGACTAAGTGTAACTTTGGGTACACATCATTGCCTTGCTAACTGCATTTCTATGAGGTCAATGGAGGAATTTTATCCAAAACATTTTGATGAATTCTTCAGTATGGCAGAAAAACAGAACGTGGAAATTCGCTCCGGTCTCTGCAACAATTTAACTAACGAGCAATACGAAAAACTTTTTCAGTCAACTATTATTCACGAAAAACCTCTGATTAATGCATTGGGAGAGAATTTCAAAGAAACTTTATCACAAACTAAAGTGAAAGAAACTTTTATGAGGATGTAGAATGAACTTTAAAATACCTTTTGCAGGTAGACAGCATGAGTATAGTGACGAGGAAATAGAAGTGGTCGTTAATGCCATGAAATTTTCAGTGCCATTGACACAAGGGTCAAACCTAAAACTTTTTCAAAATGAATTTTGTGACTATGTAAATTGTCGGCACGCCTTTGGTGTCAGTAATGCAACAGCGGCCTTAGAAATGGCAGCCCAATTATTACTTATCAATGAAGGTGATGAGGTTATTATTCCGTCTCATACATATACTTCCTCTGCTTATCCTTTTTTGAAACAGGGAGCCAAAATAGTATGGGCCGATATTGATCTTCAAACTAGAGTTGTAAATGCTGAAACGATTAAAAAATGTATTACAAAGAATACTAAGGCGATAGTTGTAGTTCATCTTTATGGTTTCGGCGCTGATATGGAAGAGATTTTAGATTTAGCAACTGAAAATGATTTAATTTTGATAGAGGATGTTGCTCAAGCGTTGGGTGGGGAATTGAACTCAAAAAAATTGGGTACATTTGGTCACTTAGGTGTTTTTTCGTTTCATTCGCATAAAAATATATCTACATTGGGTGAAGGTGGAATGTTAATAACTGATGATGAAAATTTCGCGAAAGTAATTCCGCTACTAAGACATAATGGACATTGTGATTTTGAATTTTCACGCGATCAATATTGGCTCCCTGCGATGGGCAACGTCGATATGCCAACATTACATAATTCCTATCTTTGGCCTAATAATTATTGTTTAGGAGAGGTAGAGTGCGCTTTGGGAACTAAAATGCTTCAAAGAATAGATGCAATTAATTCAGAAAAGAGGCGAAGAGCAATTCATTTTATCAACGAACTATCTAACTATCCGGAACTCCAATTTCACGTAGAAGACTCCCCTAGGCACGCTTATCATCTCCTCGTAGCAATGGTTACGGATATCGACAGAGATGACTTTATAAAATCAATGTCAAATGATTATGGAATTCAATGTGTAGTGCAGTATTATCCATTGGATAGGTATGATTTATACAAGAAAGCCGACCAAGGAAAATCAAACTGTCCGAAAACGGATTTATTTTTTGACAACATGGTTTCTTTTCCCTTCCAACACTCATTGGCTATGGCCGAATTAGACTATATCTTAGAAGCAACTAAAAAAGTTGTAGAAAAATTAAGATGAAATTTGATGACTTAATTGTCTTAATACCTGCAATTAAAAAATCTGTTGCTTTTGAGGATGATTTAATCCGGAAGTTAAATGGAGTAAGCTTAATTCAGAGAACCATAAGTAAGGCGTGTTCTCTGGTGAGCAATACAAAAAAAGTTTTTGTTATAACTGATAGTGAAGAAATAAAACTAGTTGCCGGAAGAAATCAAACTAACTGTTTTTTCGATAATAAACTTATCTGGAAACAAACATCTATCCAAGGAAGATTACTAGAATACATTAAAAATAATGCTAGAAACCATAAACTAATTCTTATTATTTCACCATATGCTCCTTTACTTAGAAAAAAAACGTTAACAGATGCGATTACAAAATTTTCCGGCAGTGATGAAGATTTACTGAAGCCTATTACCTTCAAAAAGTTTGGAGCTACAAGCCTTAATGAAAAAAGCCCACTAAGTTTTTTATTTAAAATTAGAAAAAAAAATTTCTCCTTAACGAGTGAGTCTTTCAGCCTAATTAGGTCTAAACTCATTTTTCAAAACCGAGAATATAAACCAAAAATTAGCAATTTTGAAATTAACTACAACCTAAGCGAAATTAACAGCTATGAAGATTGGTGGATATGTGAAAAATTATTGCAGAGGAAAAAAATCTTAATCCGCGTAGTGGGGGACAAGAAACTAGGACTGGGCCATGTATTTAGATGTCTGTCAATTGCACATGAAATAACCGACCATTCCATTGAATTTATAACAACAAAAAATAACCAATTGGCAATTCAAAAATTAGCAAAATCGGGTTACTCATGCATTGTGTCAACGGCAAAAGCTATAGAACGGGACATATTAAACTATAATCCTGATCTAGTATTAAACGATATTTTAAATACTTCAGAACCGTATGTGGTGAAACTCAAAAAAAATAAAATAAAAATAGTTAACTTCGAAGATTTAGGACTGGGAGCAAAGTTCTCAACACTGACAATTAATGAACTTTATGATAAACCTTTAATCAGATCAGGAAATATTCTATGGGGAAATAAGTATTTTTTTCTGAGAGATGAATTTAATGATGCTAGAAAGAACCGATGGAATAATGCAGTCAAATCCTTGTTGCTCACTTTTGGAGGAACAGATCAAAATAATTACTCACAGATAATTTACTCTGAAATTAAAGAGTTTTGTAAAGAAAATAACATTTTTCTTAACATCGTCACAGGGCCAGGATACAAACATTTCGATAAATTAAATGAATTAGTTTCTCAAGATGATAATGCGATGTTAACGAGGTCCACTGGAATAATTTCAAGTATAATGGAAACCTGTCAGTTAGCCATCATTTCTAATGGGAGAACCGTTTATGAGTTAGCTCATATGAATATACCAGCTATAGTCATTTCTCATCACATTAGAGAAACCACTCACAAGTTTTCCTGTGCAGAAAATGGTTTTGTTTCTGTTGGAATTTTTGAAAAAGGAGAAACAGAAAAAATAGTTAAACAAGAATTGGAAAGCTTAGTTTTTAGTGCTAGTAGAAGAAAAAAGTTACAGTCAAAAATGAAGAAATTTGATTTTATTAAGAACAAAAAAAAGATTATAAGGAAAATAAGTAATATTTTAAAAAGTGAAGAGAAAAAAAAAGATGCAGCTATCTGATTTAATTGAAAATTTTGATCCTAACGATCCTGTAATTACGCCTCCTTATATAATAGCTGAGGCAGGAGTAAATCATGAGGGCAATATTGATTTAGCGAAAAGACTAATTGATGAGGCGAAAGAAGGGGGAGCAGATGCAATAAAGTTCCAAACTTATAAAGCTAGTAAACTCGCTTCGGTAAACTCGCCAGCTTACTGGGATACCAGCAAAGAAAAAACTGAGAGTCAGTATAAGTTATTTAAAAAATATGACAATTTCGGAGCAAAAGAATTTACAGAACTTAAGCATCACTGTCAAAAACAAGATATTGAATTTCTCAGTACTCCTTTTGATAATGAGTCTGCTGCCTATATAAATGACATCGTAGATGTATTCAAAATTTCTTCTTCAGATATAACAAACAAACCGTTTATTGAATATCTTTGTCAATTTGGAAAGCCTTTAATACTTTCTACTGGAGCGTCTAACATTGATGAAATACAGGAGGCAGTTGATTGGATCAGTAGATATGATTTAAAAGTTGTTTTACTCCACTGCGTTTTGAATTATCCAACCCCAGATGAGCAGGCAAATTTGGGGATGATTGTAAATCTAAAGGGAGTATTTCCTGAACTGATGATTGGTTATTCAGATCACACATTACCAAAAGAAATGAAAATTTTAGAAATAGCTACTTTGTTGGGTGCAAAAGTAATAGAAAAACATTTTACTCATAACAAAAATTTACCAGGTAATGATCACTATCATGCTATGGATAAAAAAGACCTATTAATTTTCAAAAAAAACATAAACAGTATTTTTTCTTCTCTTGGATCGTTTAATAAAAAATCACTTCTGTCGGAAGAGATTTCAAGAAAAAATGCAAGGCGCAGTATTGTTGCAACACGGGACATAAAAGTAGGGAAAATATTACAAACGAGTGATTTGACTTTTAAAAGACCCGGAGTTGGTATCTCTCCCAATTTAATCTCGGAAATTTTAGGGAAACAGGTTATTAAGGCCATCAAACAGGATGAAATTTTAGATAGGCAGAGTTTCAATTAAAAAATTATGAGCAGTAAAAAACTAATAAAAGAAATTCAGCATTTTTTTAATTATTTGTTTCCTATAGAGAGGTCACTAACAGGCAAAGGAAATAGACAAACTCTAGAGTTTGTCAGAAATCTTGTGCCATTAAATATTCTCGAAATACCATCGGGAAAAAAAGTTTATGATTGGGAGGTTCCAAATGAATGGCACGTTAAAGAGGCGTGGGTAAAAAACTCAGATGGCAAAAAGATACTTGATTTTAAAAAAAACAATCTGCATTTGCTTGGTTATAGCATCCCCATAAAGCAAAAACTTAGTTTTTCGCATCTAAAAAATCGATTACATTATATCGAGGATAAACCTGATACAATTCCGTATAGGACTTCTTACTATCAAAATGATTGGGGATTTTGCCTTACAAAAAATCAATTTATTTCAATGGAAAAAGACGGTGGTCCATTTGAGGTGCTCATTGATAGTGAGTTTGACAGAAATGGTTCTCTTTCAATTGGTGAGTTTTTAATACCTGGAAAATCAAAAAAAGAGATTTTGATTTCGACTTACATTTGCCATCCCTCATTAGCAAATGATAATTTGTCTGGTATTGTTTTAACGGCTTTTCTCGCAAAGTTCTTACTAGAAAAGAGAGAGAGAAGGTATACTTACAGAATTGTCTGGTTGCCAGAAACGATTGGAGCAATCTCCTACTGTCACCTGAAGGAAAAAGAACTCCAAGAAATTGATATGGGATTGGTTGTTACTACAGTAGCTGGGCCAGGGCCAATTGGTTTCAAAAAAAGTTTCGAAGAGCATCATCCTATCAATAAAATAATAAGAAGAATTTTGCAAAAAAGTAACTCTGACTTTATTGAATACCCGTTTGATATAAATGGAAGTGATGAACGACAATACTCAGCAAAAGGTTTCAGAATTAATACGGCATCCATTACAAAATCAAAATATTATGAATACTCGGAATACCATACTTCTGATGATAATCTGCAATTTATTAGCGCCGAAAACCTGAATGAAACACTTAATTTATATACAGAAGTTATTAACAAAATTGATGATCGAATAATATTTGAGTCTGTTAGTCCATATTGTGAAACAATGCTGAGCAAACATAACCTTTACCCAACGGTTGGCGGGGCTCAAAAACCTGATATAGACGTCAAATCAAAACTTGATAAGGTTTTGTGGGTTTTATTTAAATCTGATGGCAAACTTTCTACAGAAGATGTTTCTGATGAAACAAATATTGATCATAGTGAAATTTTAAAGATAAGTAGGTTTTTAGAAAAAAAAGGCCTATTGAAAGAAATTTAAGAGGAATAAATGAAAGTATTGATTATTTCTGGTAGTCACCCTAGGCACCTATATCTTCTTCAGGATATAGTAAAAAGGGGTTATGACTGCTCTGCGATTATAATGGAGAGAGAGGGTTTATTACCCGAACCACCTAAGAGCATAGGGGGCAAAGAAAAGAATCTTTTTTTAGACCATTTTAGCGATCGTTATGAAATTGAGAATAAGGCATATGGTAATTTAACTGAGGCAGTTTTTGGAGATATAAATAAATATTACTGCAGTCCAAAGGATTTAAATTCTGAAAATACTGCAAGCTTCGTCAAGCAAGTAAAAGCGGACTTTGCAATTATTTTTGGCCCTGATCTAATTAAAAACCCCGTCTTCGATCTGCTTCCAAAAGAGAAGTTAAACGTTCATCTTGGACTATCGCCCTGGTATAGAGGATCAGCGACCTTATTTTGGCCGTTTTATTTTTTAGAACCACAGTATGCTGGTGCAACTTTTCATAATATAACCAAAGAGGCTGACGCAGGGGGTATTTTGCATCAGGTAGTGCCGGTTTTAGAAAAGGGTGACGGAATACATGATGTTGGTGTTAAAACCGTTATTGCAGCCAGAATAGCGTTGAAAGAGTTGTTAAAAAAAAGAGAGAAAGAAGGCTATTGGAACTTCAAAGAACAAAAACAAAGCGGAAAACTTTTTTTGACCAGTGATTTCCAACCTTGTCATCTTAAAGTGATTTACTCGTTATTTCAAAACAAGATTGTTGATAGATATTTAGATGGAGAATTCAGTAAAAAATGCCCAAAAATTATTACTGGGATATAGGGGGCAAGTCTTTATATTATGATAGTATGCGGATCAAAAGATAACGGTGCCCTTAATTATTTTAGAAAGCTGAATAGTTTATCCTCGCTCAACCTTGTACAAAAAGATACTTTGCAGGGATTGAACAACTGCAAACCTGAACTCGTGATTACTGGAGCGGCTTTGGGAGAGAATATAGACAAAGAGTTGATAAGGTATGCAAAAAGAGAAAAGATCACTTCTATAAGTGTTGTAGAAAATTGGACTTGGTATCGGAAAAGGTTTGAAAGTAGTAGTGGTTTAATACTACCCGACTTTATTCTACTAAATGATATTATAGCTAAAGAAGATGCCATTAAGGATGGGCTACCTTCAGAAAAACTTAAAGTAATGGGAAACCCGGTTCTAGAGTCACTTTTTTTAAAAAAGAGTGAATACGCATATTTAGACAAGCATAAAACTGCGACGAAAAAAAATATCTTATTTATTTCGGAACAGTTGCGACAAGACTTTAGAAATAAAAATTTAGATTTACTTGGGTTTGATGAGTATGAAGTGGTGAGCGACTTATTACAAATTTTGAAAATGGGAGAAAAACTAACAGTAAAGTTACACCCAGCTGAAGATAAAAATAAGTACAAATATTTGGATAAGGATATCAATATTATTGAAAATTGTGAGATAACTCACATTTTGGAATCCGCTGATGTAGTTGTAGGGATGCAGTCAATGCTTTTAATTGAGCTAGCTGTCCTTAGGAGCGGTGTCATTAGTTATAGGCCTAACGCTAAAACAAATTTTTTTGGGGAAAGAATAGGTGCTACTATAGCTGCGGAATCTAAGGATGATTTAAGGCAAAAAATGAACGATCCTTATAAAAATATTTCCAACTTT
>Ga0209223_10005268_pt1 | contig 11460 bp, 6 predicted proteins | sample COG_06_FD_184750 | JGI IMG/M metagenome (GOLD analysis project Ga0209223, IMG submission 184750) | Pelagic Microbial community sample from North Sea - COGITO 998_met_06 (SPAdes) (version 2) | ecosystem: Environmental > Aquatic > Marine > Neritic zone/Coastal water | place: Helgoland, sampling...
GTGAACATCTTGAGCGATGCCCCCTACAAGCCCCATCAGTCCCCCGACAGCGGCAAGTGGGATGCTGACGGTAGCACCTCCTACGCAGGCAATGACGAATCCGCCCCATTTCAGGAGGACCGCACTCTTGAGCTTTTGGGCTTCGAATTCGGGCGCTTCTTGCTCCTGGTTTGCTGAGGTCTCGGAGATTTGTTGAGCGGAGGCAGATGTCTGAAGGCACATTGCCGTGATGCAAAGGATGATGTAGTGTTTCATGTTGATGTTTTTAAGTCCATTTTTTTGTGTCAAAACAGCTCTGGTTGAACATCTTGCTAGGTTTGGAGCTCGTTATTGACTAGTTGCTTATGATCGAGAAGTATTGGGCATGATTCCTTCGAAGCTGCATTATTGATTCACTCCGCGATCCAGATAGCGCAGCCTTTCATGCCGCGCGTCATCAAGGTGCGGTAGGTGTTTCGGATGATGCTGTCGAGCTGAGCGCGCGTTCCTACAGGATCTTCTTTCATGGCTTTTTTCCAGCCAAAAATGCTTCGGTCATTTCGCGATCGTGATTCTGGATGTGTACTGAATTCACTTGTGGTTGGGTCTCGCCTCAAATCGGGCCCAATGATGACGCCGATGTATTCGCATTCTAGTCCCTGACAGGTGTGGATGCATCCGATTTGATCGATGGATTCCGGACGCATGATCCACCGGCCGCCGTCTTCGCTCAAATTCCATTGCCGGGCGAAATGATATTCGGGGAAATCGAAGTCCATGGCGTGGCGATCTTTTTTGCTTTTCCAATCCCAACAGTAGCCGGAGACCATGCGAGCTGATGTGCCGTTATGATTTCGATCTCGCACCCATTGGTCCAATTCTAACGGTGAACTTGCGATATGAAATTCATAATCGATGTCATCAAAAGATGGGTGGGCTGTATTTCGAATGCCCAAGAAGTTGTCTACAAATGCGAGGTAGCCGTCGGAGCCATTGCAACGAAATTGCGAAGGCAGGTCAACGGCGGTCACATGAGCGCCTTCTGTCAGCGCGTGGGCGCGGATTTCCGCTTCAGAGCCAATGTCTTTGATGTGGATGCGTTGGTCTTCATCAAGGAAAAAAACCGTTGTCCGGGCAGCGCGAATCAACTCGAGGATTTGGTTTTCACCCAAGTTGCTGTACAGCCCGGATTTTTCATTGAGCCGATGAGCTTCATCTACAACCAGTGCTCCAAAAGTATCCCGATCGGTTTCGGTAAACGCTCCAGATCCCTTGAATAGGGCTGAATACAGGCTTTTTGTCAGAACCCCGGTGAGCTTGGATTCGTACACTGCACGAGGAGCGGCGTTTTTCGTGACGTAGGCAGCGTTGATGCCGAGATTGAGGGCTTTCACTAAGAGGTTGATCGCGACTACCGATTTCCCGGTGCCGGGTCCACCGCGCACAATGAACACTTCCTTTTGGGTTGAAGCGTCTGCGTGCGTTCGTTGAAACGAACCGAGTGCTAGCTCGAACGCTACTTTTTGTTCATCGAGAAGAATGAATTCGCGTTGTTGGCGAAGCAGCCCGGCCAAACTGTCTGCCAAAGATTTCGAGGGCCGGATGCGACCATGATCGATGGTGTACATCAATTCCCCGCGATCACCACTGCGCACATGCATCCGCAAAAAATCTCGTAATTTTTCAGCATCGGCTTTGAAAAATAGCGGCGCTTGGCTGGTGTAAGATGCATAGCGCTCGTCAAGCAGTGCGGAGGTGTCAGTGCAATTGTGCAAGAACGCGCAGGGGTGGAGCTTGATGCCCTGTTGCTCGACGGCCTCGTTGAATCCTTCGAGGTACGCTGCATACGACCAAGCTTGATAGCTCGGATGCGCGGTGTCGTGTAGACCTCCGCCTAGCCATGTGCGCACCAACCCATCGTTTTCAGAGACCTGGCATTCACTCCATTGCTTCAGCTCCACGATGATGACCTTGGATTGGCCTGCTTCATTGTATCCACTGAGAATGAAATCGATGCGTTTCGAGCTCATCGGCAGTTGGCATTCAATGCTCACTCCTGCATCTTCAGGCAAGCCTGCCGGCATCAAGGTCATTCCAACGCGCGACAAGCTGTTCCCCCAACTCTGAAATTCACTTTCACCAACCCGCATTTGAAGTTGCTCGTGCACCCGCACTCGGACCTTTTCGTCAATGACGTTATCGGTTACATCGGTTAGAAACCCTTTCAGTGTATTCGTGTAGACGAGCATTGTTGATGCTTTACAATTCCGTGTACTTCGTGGCCACTCCTTTTGATTTTTCAATCGGGTATTTCTCCGCATTGCGTTTCACCTTTTCCAGCACAATGGCCTCTGGATCCAGTTCAAACTCATGAGCCAACAGGAGTGCATACGCGAGTACATCTGCCAGCTCTTCCTTCACACGCTCCACATCCACTTCATTCGAATCTTGAGTGGTTTTCCACAAGAAAACCTCATTCAATTCGGCTGCCTCAATGCTCAATGCTGTAGCGAGGTTTTTGGGGTCGTGAAATTGTTTCCAGTCGCGTTCGTCTCGGAATTTTAAAAGGGCTTGTGTGGCATGGTGCATAGCGTGAAGGTAGGGATAGAAATAAATAAGAAATGCTGAATCCTTGCGAGGTAGAAACTTCATCAAATATTCAGACTTGCAGTTTCAAGCCGGTGAAATGGAGGTGTGAGGCCATAACTTTTAATTACAAATTGCTACGTACCTTGCATTATGCCAAAAGTATTCGATCGAATCCTGTATACAGAGAATGTCAATAATCAGACTTATTACCAAACGAAACCGTACACCTTGCATGATTTTTTCGCGGGTGTTCAATCATTGAGAATTCCAGATTATCAGCGCCCATATTCATGGAGCAAATCGAATGTGAAGGATTTACTCAAGGATATTGAAAATATTCGAGAGGATAATTCTGCTTCTTGGTTTATTGGTTCACTTTTCGTTTTGAAAAGCGCTGGACCATCAATTGATTTGACATTGTTGGATGGACAACAACGGAGCACAACGATTCAGTTAATTGCTCTCGCAGCCTTCAAGCATACGGAAGTGCTCAAGGAACAGGCGAATCAAAGGGCATTGCGTGTCTTAAAGAATCAGTTACAATCAATTTTTGCAACCTCTAATCTTGAGGCTAAATTCTACCCGATTGAATTGATTAGCGATGTGTACTTAGAATTAGTGGTTGAGTGGACATCATGTGTTTCAGAGGATGAATTTGTGGACGTTGAGCGAAATTTTTTCGCTAAATGCAAAGCGATGTCTCAAGAGTCAGGTCATCAGACTGCTATTACCTTAAGCGATAACTTCAAGGAAGTCTTAAGGTGGTTTCAGAAAATTGATAGTTTTCAAATTCTCGAAGAATACTGTGATGCTTTTTTACATCGAATTTGGTTAATCCAAATTCCGATGCGCAGCGATTCGGAAACCGTCAAAATTTTTGAAGGATTGAACAACCGCGGAAAAGCCCTTTCTCTAGTGGATAAGTTGAGGTTTCGATGCCTTATCATTCGGGATGTCAATCAGGATGAGATGCGTCGAATAAAATCTAAGTGGGGCGACATTTTTAAGCTCTTTTCTCGATTGTCAGAAAGCCATATCATTAAGTCGGAAGATGACTTTTTCAAAATTTTCTTTAATTCAATAGATGGTATTGATCGAAACAAGAATGAACAGTTCTTTGGACAATTTGACGATTTGTTCTCAACTCGGGACGGAGTCTTCTTATTCTTAGATCGAGTAATTAATCTGCTAGAGGTATTTGTGTGTATCGAAAATCCAAGCAGCGAAACGAACTTAATCTTAAATAACGTTTCTAATTCTAGGCGTCGAAATGCAAAGGCATACCTCCATGTGCTCTACAGCACCATTAGATGCAGTGCTAACAGTCGTTTTCTTTTGGCTAAATCAATATACGAGCAGGAACGATTCGAGTCTGGTATAGAGGTTTTCCTGATGGACTCTTGGGAAATATTGAAAACTGTCATTAATCAAGAACTAGGGGAAAGAATCCCCCCAAACGAAATCAGGACGGATTACTTAAAGAAGTGTGAAAACACTGATGAGCCGTTTAGCGAAAAGGTAAAGTTTGATGAGAATGAAGTGATTGGATCGCTGAAGAACTTTATTTTCCAGGAAGGGCAGCAGCAGAATAGGTCGAGATTACTACTCACGGTTTACGCATATGCGAAGTCTCCGAGAGCACTTACTGTTTTCAATCATCAGGAGATAAGGAAGGCTGAAGTTGACCATTTAATTCCGCGTGCCTGGAAACAACATTGGCCAGATTCAATAAATGTCACGAAAGAACAAATCATTAATGAATTCGAAACTCTGTCTGAAGACTTTAGCTCATTGAGAGTAAGTGAGTTCGCTCAGTTCATTCAGCAATCTGACATCGAATTAAAATTCAAAGACTACGTTACTCTTCCACACACTAAAGAAAAGCAATTGGTCGAATTTATTGGTAATCGATGGTTATTGAGTGAGAAGATTAATAGAGCTTCGTCGAATGGTGACTTTCCAACAAAACGAGAGGCTTACACAAGTGTTGGGCATCGGATACCCGTCGACGATGATCAAATAGGTGTTTTGGCATATCCTAATTTTGGATGGGTAGATGCCTGTAGGCGCTCATTGACTTTAATTGATGAAATTAGAGACAAGCTAGATTCTTCGAGCTGGTTTGAAAATGGTGATTGATGATAATGAAAGAAAAGTTGCTTAAAGAATTTGAAGAATGGCTGCACTCGGAAGTAAAAAAGAGTACAGCAAATTCGTATAAGTCAGAAATTCGAAGATTAGACAGTGAGAGTAAAGTTTTGGGACTACCAGAAATTTCAAAATGGCATGCTCTAGGATATGACCATGTCATTCGGCACCTCAAACAAAACCAGGCCTGGTATGATGGAAATAAAAAGAGACATCATTCTTCCTCGGCTGCTGTCAGACAGTTTTTTCAGTTTCTACCCAACACCAGATCAGCGGAAAAAACTGATTACTCGGAGTCGTATTTGCTTGATACTTTCTTAAGTCGAGTATCAATAAAGGAAATCCTCCTCGCATTAAAAACGAAGAAAAACATCATTCTTCAAGGCCCTCCGGGGACAGGTAAAACATTCATTGCGAAACGTTTGTCATATGCTCGAATGAAGGAAGCGGCAGAGGACAGAGTCGAAGTCGTACAGTTTCATCAAAGCTACAGTTACGAGGATTTCATCCAGGGATTCAGGCCCAAGGAGAGTGGTGGATTCGAGCGTAAAGACGGGGTGTTTTTTCGGTTTTGCGAGAAAGCTCGTCGTGACTCGCGACACGATTATTTCTTCTTAATTGACGAAATCAATCGGGGAAACCTTTCAAAGATATTTGGAGAACTCATGATGCTTATCGAAGCGGATAAACGTGGAGCGAAACACCAACTTCAGCTGACGTACAGCAATCAAGGGGAGCACTTTTTTATTCCTGAGAATGTTCACATCATCGGTACAATGAACACGGCAGACCGTTCACTGGCAATGGTGGATTACGCACTTCGCCGTCGCTTTGCCTTCTTTTACATGCCACCGCAATTCAATGCGAAATTCGAAGACTACCTTCAAGCAGAGCACCGCATTTCTGCTTCTATGATTAAGCGTATTGTAGCCAAAGTGACTGCGCTTAATAAAATCATCTCTGACGATAACAACCTGGGCGACGGATTTGAAATTGGCCACAGCTATTTTTGCACTGACGTGCCCAAAGGCGGAGATGAAGTGTTGTGGTATAACCACATTGTCGACCACGAAATTGGCCCTCAATTACAAGAGTACTGGTTTGATGATAAGAAAAGGGCATTGGACCAAATTGAGCTTCTAAAGGCGTAATCGACAATGGCTTCTGCGCGAAATTCCATGGAGATACTAGAGGGTGACTCTCAGGAGCAGCAGGATGTGGAAGAGGGGCGTCAAATCCCCATTGCCAACATATATCATCTACTCTGTTACGCATGGGGTTTTTTTGAGCTTGACGTTGAGGTGCAAGTCGAAGCTGACAACCATTCGGGATATACTGAGCTTTTGACCAAGGTGCTAACGGCAGGGTGCGTTCACCTCATTAAGCAAGGACTGCACCGGGATTACCAGGCACGTACGGAGCCGATGCGCGCCGTCCGTGGCAAACTCGAGCTCGCACCGTCCTTGGCCACAGGGCGACTCGAACAGGGCATAGCCGTTTGTACCCACGATGAGTTCACCGCCGACATCCCGGCCAACCAAATTCTCAAGTCGGTTTTGATGCGCATGGCCAGAAGTCGCGGTATGGATGCGATTCTTGCTTCTGCCGCACGAAATGCCGCCCTCCGCATGACAGGCGTTTCTGCGATAGAGCTACACTTGCGCATGCTGGGCCGTGTTCGAATTCATCGCAACAACAGGTTCTATGGATTCCTTTTGAGCATTTGCCAACTCGTCATGGAGGCGGTATCCGTCAAGGAATCTCAGGATGCCCTGGTCGAGACGGAACAACGCTTTTATGGTGTAATCGAAAAGCGTCTGCCAGCTTTGTTTGAGGCGTTTTCACGAAAATTCTACCAGAAGCACGTGGCCGGAGCGGGTGGTTGGACGCATGCTGGTCGTCGCAATTTGAATTGGCAGTGGGAAGCATTAACACTTGGCTCGGAAGTTTTCCTTCCCAAAATGGAAACTGACATCACGCTCGAACATCCAGACCGCAAAATCATCATGGACACCAAATTCTACAATTCAGGTGGTATCTCACGGGAGAAGTTTCATTCCACCAACATGTACCAGCTCAATAGCTATGTAACGCAATGCGCCATGGATGCCAGAGCACGGATCGCTCGTGGCGATGAACCACGCCATCCCCACGACATCGATGCCGAAGGCATGCTGCTCTACGCCACGGTAGGCGACCAGGACTTTCATCACAAATACAGCATGCCTCCGCACAGGATGGCTGTCGCCACCGTCAACCTTGCCCGGGATTGGCAAACCGTCGAAGCACGGTTGCTGGAAGTGATTGAAATTCGTTCAAACGAAGGAACAGGTAAGAAAGCCTGAAGAGCACAGAGTACGCTTGTCATTTAAATGAAACAGGCATCAGTCGATTGCCCCCGTCTGTTGAAGACAGGTTCCTTTGGTACACGTCAAGGATGCGGACGGGAGTTTGGTGTTGAGCTGGATATAAGGTGTTAATGGCAACGAATGCTTACTTTCGGAGTCCTTCATAAATCAAATCGATTCCTGATGTTTGAGCGCATTGCATCCAATTTGTTCGACCGATTGTCAGTCAATTCTAGGCCGCCCTCTGTGCAGCGTTTTGAGGAGGCCTTTCGCAAAAAATTGAGCCAATTTGTCGAAGACGGAACCTTTTCTCAGCAGGAGATTGAAGCCAACGTGAACCTCGTTATTCAAGAAGTTTTCAACCTGCCACGTGTCGTGCATTTGGATGCAAACGATGAGGACACCGAAGAAGACCTTGTCTTATTAAATGCACGCCTGAATGTGTTTGATTTCGAACTCGAGGGCTGGCTTGATGGGGAGCGATTAGCAGAATTAAGGAAGTCAACTTTCGTACATCGTCATTTACAACAAACGTTTTCGCTCAAAGGCGAAGTCCAAAATTGGGTGTTATGGAATGCAGCACACATTTTGAGTCGCTGCAATGACCCAGAAAACTGGGTGTCCAATAAAAACGGGCTGGTATATGGGATGGTGCAATCTGGGAAAACAGCGAGCATGCAGCTATTAACGCTCCTCGCTTTTGCAGCAGGGTACGACGCGGTGATCATTCTAACATCCGTGAGTGTGGCTCTTCGACGGCAAACACAAAACCGCTTCGATGAATTGTTTGATTTGGAATTGCCACCCGGTGAATCACGGAGCATGAATGTAGCGACGCCATCAAAAGAGTCGGATTCGCCTGATAAAAATGTATCGAGTGACCATTACTTCAATTCGGCTAAGGTATTGCACGGCAAAAAGGGGCGGACGCCGCCTATGCGTCAGTACATGGTTATCAAGAAAGAGACGCGCATTCTGCCCAAAATAGTAAGTCAGGTCGAGGGCTTCGTCGAAAAGATGAGTCAGCATGGTGTGGTGCCTAAGTTTCTGATCCTTGACGACGAAGCGGATTACGGTAGCCTGGACACAGGCAAGAATGCCCAATCAACGACCAACGGTTTGATTGAACGATTGAGAAGAAGTGCGAAGCACGCGGATTACATCGCGTACACTGCAACTCCTCAGGGTTGCTTGGCTGCTGACATCAATTCCGAAATCGGTTTTCCTCGCGATTTCATTTGGGTCTTGGAGCCTTCAGTCCCGATTATAGAAGGTGAGCCACAAGTGGGCACTTATACAGGTGGGCAAGAACTGCTGGTAGATTATGTGGACATAACCACACGAAAAATACCGGACACAGATTGGCCCTTTCACAGTAAATTCAAGGATACAGGTTACGAAGGGGTGGTTTCAACCCGGTCGAATACGGTCGAAAACAAGGGGTTAACAGAGGCGGAGGACGAGTTTTTGAATGATGTGATTTCAGGAAGGATGGAGGTGCCACACTCGTTGGTCACGTGCTTGGTTGATTTCGCTATTTCGGGAGCTATTCGTTGGGCAGAGGTCATTCGAAGTGAGGAGGTTTCATATGACGAGTGGGACGAAAACCTGGAAGTCAAACTGCCCCGTCATGCCGTGATGATTCACCAGTCTAGGTTGAGAGGGAATCAGAGGGATGGACAGCGGCTGGTGCAAATGGCTTGGAATTTGGCTCAAGAAGCCATGTTGATTCGGAGTCGGATGTTCGAGGAGCAAGTGTCCGATTTCGTGCGAAAGGCTGAGCGACTGAAAGAACAGATTGCCATTGATGAGGCATTTCACTTCTGTATTCAAGGCATTATCGGTGTGACGAATCGAAGAATAAAAGAGCGGGACAAGGCACACAACGTTGTCTCTAGCAGCGCTTTTATTTATTTGTTGAACAGCGATACAGAGCACATCTTGGAATATCGAGATGGGCACCCTTTGGAAACCAAAAAATCCGCTATAATACTGGGGGGTGATAAACTCTCGAGAGGATTAACCATCGAGGGGCTGACAGTCTCTTATTACGTGCGCTCCCAAAAGGAATCACTGGCAGATACTGTGATGCAAATGGCGCGTTGGTTTGGGCACAAAGCAAAGTTCATGCACCTCATGCGAGTGTACTTGCAAGATGTCAATAGGGCGTTGTTTCAGGAGCTAATTCATGAAGATTTACGTTTGCGCTACGAGCTCAAGAAGGATATTCGGGATGGCATTCCACCCGTGGAGTCATTGTTTCATTTGAGAACATCCAAATTGTTTTCAGCTTCAAACCGGACGAAAACAAAGGCACTGGAAGAGGCGCTCATTGGAGAATACGCGAATGGTGTCGCGGATGTAAAATGGTTCCATCCGGATGCTCATATTATTGAGCACAACCAGCAGGTGCTAGACGCGACTGTCAATGAGTGGGTAAATTCGATTCAGGCAGAATGGGTGCACGGCGATCGTGCAAGGTTGTTTCGCAACTTGGAGGGTACGGCTGTCATTGACTTTCTCAATGAGCTGAATTATTCCCATGCCTTGCTTCCAGGATCGAATGCAATAGCAGCATTTCTTCAATACTGGTTGAATCAAAGTCATTCGCAAAGGGGCAACTTGAATGTAGCTGTGATGGGGGGCATGGACCGAACACTTACTCAACGTAAACGGTCAGGTATCCCCAAAGGTGAAGTGCACTCCGTCGATTTGAAGGGCATGGTGTTAAATGAATTCAAGACGTTGCTAGGTGGTTCACGAACACTCAAAACGGGGAAATACCAAGGCGACCGCTTTTTGGACATGTCCCCAGAAGAACACAGCACTCAATCGATTGAAATATTAAAATCCAAACGTCAGGATGTACTGTTGTTGATTTACCAATTGGACCCCAATTACATCAACAAGCACACCCAGTTTACCCCCGGTGACCATCGATACATCGATACCCGAGCTGGAATCGTATCACTGTCTCTTATTGTGCCAGAGTCAACATCAACAGGCATTCGAGCTTGGGTAAATAGCGGTCTCACGGTTTGAGGATGATGGTCGCTTCCCCATTTCCTTGTGCTTTATTCGACCAAGAAGCACGAATCTTGATTTCGTGTGCTTGACGCATCCAATCGTAAAAGCCCAATTGCAGTTCAGCGATGTCAGTACTTGAATCTGCCTTAGATGTCAGTTCTACCTGGTGTTCCCCGTCGCCCGAATAGATGTCCCAAATGCATGTAGCAAAAGCATTAAGAGGTCGTTTGCTTTTGAAAATCAATTTTTGTCCTTTTCTATGAATCCAGTTATCGCCTTGTACGATGATGCTTGAATTTGCAGGCTTAGCGAAAAGGCCTTGTCCGGCTTCACTGGAAACATGGTCAGAATGCACCAAGAATCGCGCATATGCCGTGTCGATTTTAAGTGCGTCCTCTAGCCATACGCGAAGGTGTGTTCTCCCAGATTCACCTCCGCCACGGAGGAATCGTTCCAAGTCTTCATCGTGCCAGTCTACGTTTCGCCATGGTCTGATGACTTTCTTAAATAACGCAACAGAAATGGCTTCCCCTTCTGCCAGAGGCTCCAAAAACTCGACTTTGGTCCGGACCGCTCGGAAAACTTTCAATAAGACTGGAAAGTTGCTGATTTTCTCAATCACACTTTTTGGTCCGCCGAAGTCTGGGGGCAGTCGAAGTCCGGGTTTTTTGGGATACCCTTGGCGGCAATTCTCACAGACGGCTATGAAGTAGTTGTTTACTTCTTGTCGCATCAAGTCATAAGAATACAAGCTGGCTGAATCGTAGATTTCTGAAAACCAGGCTCGAGAGAAGTCCAGCCACTGGCTAGCTCGAATGACAGGGATGATGCTGTCATTTTGTTCTAAGAACCGGATACGTTTGTAGAGTGGGCTTTCAGAATCGCTGCAAAAATCGGCTGCCATTTCGTAGCTCAAGTGATTTGATCGGCTGTTGTCATTGGCTGGGTTGCCATCTTCATCCAGCACGAAGTCACGCTTTGCTTTCGGGCTGGGAATGTGAAAGCGATGTTGCATGAAGAGGGTGTGCAATTCACCAAGTCCCTCTTGAAGGGTGTTGATTTCGGCAAAAACTTTTGCTGCCCGCATCATTTGAAAATCTTCCGGAAAGATGATAAGAGGCACTTGTAGATTCATGCCACGTTGGCTTCGTGCGCTTCCGCGAATGCGATGCTGACCATCGATGAGCCAAATGGGACGATGATCTATCATGTCGTCGCAAACGTCTCGATATTCTCCTACGCCAACTTTTTTTAACCAATGCATGTCAATGGACATCTTCCGCCCCTCAAACCGAACGAATTCTCCTTTTGCGATGAATAAAATGGGCGTATTGGCAATGACGTTTTGATTGTTGCTGGTAAAATTCTT
>Ga0209223_10005273_pt1 | contig 11452 bp, 13 predicted proteins | sample COG_06_FD_184750 | JGI IMG/M metagenome (GOLD analysis project Ga0209223, IMG submission 184750) | Pelagic Microbial community sample from North Sea - COGITO 998_met_06 (SPAdes) (version 2) | ecosystem: Environmental > Aquatic > Marine > Neritic zone/Coastal water | place: Helgoland, sampling...
GGAGGGGTTCCTGTTTTTAATCTGCCAATTTTAAAATCATATTTTTTTAATTGTTCACTTAATCCAGTGGATGGTTTTTCATCATATCTTCCTGCCGGTTTTCTATCATCACCTATATGTATTAAACCATTTAAAAAAGTGCCAGTTGTGAGTATTAACTTAGTACACAATACTTTTTTACCTTCTTTAGTCTGAAAACCATTTATTGTGTTTTTATTAAATATAAATTTAATAACAGGGTCTGAAAAAACGCTTAAATTACAATAATTTAACAGTTTTTCTTGCATATACTTACGATATAAAAATCTATCAGATTGAGTTCTAGGTCCTCTAACAGCAGGGCCTCGACTTCTATTAAGAAGTCTAAATTGTATTCCTGATTTATCTGCCACCTCACCCATAACCCCATCAAGAGCATCTATCTCTCTTACTAAATGGCCTTTACCTAAACCACCTATTGCTGGGTTACATGACATCTCACCTATTGTTTCTATTTTGTGAGTGAATAGTGCAGTGTTCACACCTAAACGTGCGGAAGCTGCAGCGGCTTCACAACCGGCATGACCGCCACCTATAACTACTACATCAAATGATAAATCATTTTTCATAACTTAAATTTATAGCCGATCAAATATTTTACAAGCTGAGAGTAAGAAATAATAAAAATTATTAAAACATTTACTTAATTCTAAATAGATCAAAAAAGAAGTTGCAAATAGCTTAAATAAGCTATTGTTATCAACAATAAGAGTCCAAAATGGGTCAAAAATTCCCGTAAAACAACCATTTAATGTAAAATAAAAAATTGTTGATAACAATAGCTTATTTAAGAAAAAAGAGCTTTAAAAACATTATTAATCATTTTCCGATACAAAAATCATTAAAAATACTTCCTAAAATTTCTTCAACATCAACCTTTCCAACTATCATTCCTAGGTGTCTTGTTGCTAAACGGAGGTCCTCAGCAGCTTTATCAAAATCTTCAGCTTTATTTTTTTTATCAAAATTTTTAAGATGATCTAGACATTGTTTAAGATGTTGTCTGTGACGCTCTCTAGTAATTAAAATATCATCACTTGTGATAAATTTTTTTTTTAAATTATCTTTTATTTTTAAGATAAGTTCGTCAATATTTAAGTTTTCTTTAATAGAGATTAATACATGGTTAATTTTTTTAATTTCAGGATTAATATTTCCATCTAAAAGTTCTGATTTATTTACGACTAAGATTGCATTTTCGTCTAATAAACTCTTCAAAACATCAGTTAAATCAAGGTTTTTATCATCAACCACTACCAGCTTTAAATCTGCCTCTTCTGCTCTACTTAATGACAATTTAATGCCTTTTTTTTCAATTTCATTTTTAGAATTTCTTATTCCAGCAGTATCAGAAACTATTACTGGATAACCATCGATATTAAGATGAGCTTCTATTACATCTCTTGTGGTTCCTGCGGTCTCTGAGACAATAGCAGCATCTCTATTGGATAAATGATTTAGGAGACTAGATTTACCCGCGTTAGTAGGCCCAATAATTGCAATCTTAAAACCTTCTCTAATCCTCTCTCCAATTTTTTGATCATCTAATATTTTTTCAATATTTTTTAAAACATCATCAGAACTTTTTTTAATATCTTTTAAAATATCATTTGGTAAATCCTCTTCTGGAAAATCTATTTTAGCCTCAATGTGTGATAGAGTTTTTAAAAGTTTTTCTCTTAGATAATTAAATCGATCAGCAGACTTTCCGTTCATGATTCTAATTGCTTGCTGTCTTTGGATTTCTGTCTCTGCAGAAATTAAATCAGCAATACTTTCTGCTTTGAGTAAATTTATTTTTCCATTTTGAAAAGCAAGTTTTGTAAACTCACCAGGTCCTGCCATACTGCAGTTTTCGATTGATGAAATAGAGAGATGCAGAGCTTCAATAACGGCCTTGCTTCCATGTATATGGAATTCTGCCATATCTTCACCTGTATAGCTCTCAGGCCCAGGAAACCACAATAAAATACCTTCATCTATTAGTTCAGAAGTGTTGATTTTGTTGATTTTTCTGAGGGTGGCAACTCTTGGAGGGGGCAATGGCTTATTGGTCAGCAATTTAATTATTTTTTTTGTTTCTTCGCCAGATACTCTAACAATTGCAACTCCAGATGTGCCCGGTCCTGTAGATAAAGCATAAATTGTCATGATAATATTATAGCTTCAATTTAATGGTTCTGTAAAACTTAAAATGAAGGGATGGTAAAAATGAAGTTAGGCTGGTTTGTTCATCGAGTTAAAAAAATCAGCATTACTTTTGGTTTCTTTAAGTTTTGAATTTATAAACTCAATAGCATCCATCGTACCCATTGGACCAATTATTCTTCTAAGGACATTCATTTTTGAAAGGTCGTCTTTATTGAATAAAAGCTCTTCTCTTCTTGTCCCAGATTTTGTTATATCTATGGCTGGATAAATTCTTTTTTCTGCAATTTTTCTATCAAGAACTGTCTCGCTATTTCCTGTCCCTTTAAATTCTTCAAAGATAACTTCATCCATTCTGCTTCCAGTGTCTATTAATGCGGTTGAGACAATTGTTAACGATCCTCCTTCTTCAATATTTCTTGCAGCACCAAAAAACCTTTTTGGTCTTTGAAGGGCGTTAGCGTCAACCCCACCTGTTAATACTTTTCCTGAACTTGGTATTACAGCGTTGTATGCTCTTCCTAATCTCGTGATGGAATCTAATAATATAACAACATCTTTTTTATGTTCTGTTAGTCTTTTTGCTTTTTCAATTACCATTTCAGCAACTGCAACGTGTCGTGATGCAGGTTCATCAAAAGTAGAACTGATTACTTCTCCTTTAACTGTTCGCTGCATATCAGTTACTTCTTCTGGTCTTTCATCAATTAATAAAACCATCAAATAACTGTCTGGATAATTTTTGGCGATTGAGTTTGCAATACTCTGTAAGATCATTGTTTTACCAGCTTTAGGTGGTGAAATAATTATTGATCTTTGACCTTTTCCAATCGGACTCACAAGATCTATTAGTCTTGGAGTTAAGTCTGGTTTTTTTTCAATTTTAGTTGTCTCAATCTCCATTACCATTTGCTTGTCTGGATATAGAGGAGTTAAGTTGTCAAAAGCAATTTTATGTCGTGCTTTTTCAGGTTCTTCAAAATTTATTTTACTTACTTGTAACAATGCAAAATATCTTTCTCCATCTTTCGGAGCTCTAACAGGACCTTCGACAGTATCACCTGTTCTTAATCCAAATTTTCTTATTTGACTTGGACTTACATAAATATCATCTGGACCTGGCAAATAATTTGACTCCATTGCTCTTAAAAAACCAAATCCATCTTGTAATAATTGTAAAACTCCTGCTCCAGTTATTTCTTCTTTCTCAGCAACTTTTTTTAATATAGCAAATAATATTTCTTGTTTTCTGAGCGTACTAGCATTTTCAATCCCCAATTCTTCTGCTTGAGTAATTAGCTGTTCTGATGATTTTAATTTAAGTTCTTGTATATTCATTTAAAGGGGGGTTATTAAGATTTGTAAGATAATATAAATATATATACTCTTTAAAAAATTTCAAGTCTAGATAGGTTTAAAAATAACCACAAAAACAATCAAAATAAGCAATATTGTTGGTACTTCGTTAATTATTCTAAAAAACTTAGAAGATTTAGTATTTTGATCCAAATTAAAATCACTAAGAAGTTTGGATAAATAAAAATGATATAAAGTTAACAAAATCACTAACAATAATTTTAGTTTAATCCAAGCTGTAGAAAGAACTTCAAAACCTAAAGAAGAAATTAAAATTAATCCAAACACCCAAGTTAAAATCATTGCTGGTGTCATAATGTAAAAATATAATTTTCTTTCCATTGTTTTAAATATTGAAGAAGTGTTTTTGTCTTTAAAATTTTCTACATGGTATACGAAAATCCTGGGTAAATATAAAAGTCCTGCCATCCAGGAGATTACTGCTATTAAATGCAGGCTCTTAAATAATAAATAACTATTCATAATTTAAACAAGGACATTTTTTAAAATTAGATGGACACTGTATTTTTGGTGGATAAAGATTCTCATTAATCTTATATTCATCTTTTTTAGTTATTAATTCTGACATTGCTTTAATAAAATCCTCATTAATTCCAAGTGCTGGAACTCTTGTGTAATTTTTACATCCATTGGCATCTGCTATTTCTTTATATTCTATATCAAGCTCAACGAGAGTTTCTGAGTGTTCGGAAACAAACGCAATAGGGACCAAAACGATATGCTTACCAATCTTGGAATTTTCAATAATTGTGGTTTCTGTAGATGGTCCTATCCATTTAAGTGGACCAACTCGACTTTGATAGCTCAATATCCAATCAAGGTTATCATTATTTAAACTCTTAACTATTTTTTTAACTGATTGTTCCACTTGCCATTGATAAGGGTCTCCTCTTTTAATATTTTTTTCTGGTAGGCCGTGAGCAGAAAATATTAATTTAAAGTTTTTAAGATCTTTAATTTTTTTTATTATCTCTTTTGTATGAGCGTTAATAAAATTCTGGTCTGTTGGATAGCAACATATTGTGCTTGTTTTAACATGGTAGTTATTTTTTTTACAGACGTCTTTCCATTCTTTAATTGAAGACCCCGATGTTGCTGCAGAATATTGGGGATACAAGGGCATTAAAACAACTTCGTCTGGGCCATACAATTGTACATTTTTAATTACATCTTTAGCTCTTGGATTCCAGCATCTCATTATAATGAAACATTTATATTCATCCCTTTCTTGCGTTTGATTTAGTTTTATTTCTAGAGCATCAGACTGTTCTTTGGTTAATTTTAATATGGGTGATGATCCACCTAGTTCAGCATAAATTTTTTTGGCGACGGGTGCTCTTCGATTTGAGATTAGCTTTGCTAGTGGATACCTTAAAAAGGTTGGTAGATTTAAAATCGCTGGATCATTAAATAAATTGAATAAAAAAGGTTCAACATTTTCTAATTTATCTGGACCTCCAAGATTAAATAAAATAATTGCTTTTTTCATTTAATAATCTTTTACCATCTTCACCAAATAATCCACCATATTGAGATCTGTTTGGGGCAATACGCCATGGCCTAAATTAAAGATGTATGGGTGATCTTTAAATATATCTAGGTATTTTTTTGCTTCTTTTTTTAAGTTTTCTTTATCGGTTAATAATACCTTTGGATCAAGTCCCCCTTGAACGGGTATATTAATTTCTTTGCTAATAGATATTGGGTTTACATCATAATCAATATTAACAGCATCGGGTTTAACAATATCACAATAATTTTTATAATCTTTTATTCCTCTTGGAAAACAAATAACTGGTACTTTTAATGATTTCACATAGTCTACTAAATTTAGGGTTGGAATATAAACATAATTTGGTAGGTTTTTTTTTTCAAGCAATCCAGCCCAACTATCAAAAATTTGAATTACAGTGGCACCACTTTTAATTTGTTGTTCAATATGTAACTTTAAAAACTTTTCTAATATAATTAAACTTCTATTTATTAAAAACTTATCTTTAAAAAAATCTTTTATTAATTCTTTTTTTGGTGAATGTTTATTAATCATATAAACCAATAATGTCCAAGGTGCCCCAACAAATCCGATTAAGTTTTTATTATTTATTAAATTATTTTTACTTACTTTTTCTATTGATTTATAAACTGGGTATAATTTTTCTATAAAATCTATTTCATCTACTTTAGATACTTGATCCAAATTCAAGGGGCCTAATTGTGGACCAAAATCTTTTTTAAATTCTATTTTTTGATTTAAACCATATGGTAACATTAAAATATCAGAAAAAATTATCGCAGCATCTAATTCAAATCTTTTCAAAGGCTGTAATGTAATTTCTGATGATAAATTTTCATTTAAACACAAATCAATAAAATTCGGATTTAATTTTCTAATTTCTCTAAACTCTGGAAGATATCTTCCTGCTTGCCTCATTAACCAAATTGGCGCATTAGTTGTTTTTTTATTTATTATAGTTTCTTGAATAGGTGTCATAATAATAAGTAAATATTTAATTATAGTATTAGTTATATAGTATGTGAATAATGGTAATTAAAAATTCTACATATTTTATACATAAATTATTAACAAGTTATATTTAAGAAAAGTGTATTATATACTTTAAATTCAGTCTTTATTTAATATTATTACACAAAATGTATATTGATGGTTCTTATGTTTATTAATGTTCATAAAAACCAGGTTTTACAATGAAAAATAAAAACCTGAACAATTTTAAAAAATGATAAAGATAATACTTATTTATCAACATTTTATTCATGAGTAATACATATCAAATATACCTTATTTCTGATTCTACAGGTGAAACTTTAGATAGGGTTTTTCTAGCAATTAAAGCTCAATTTACAAATATTAAATATGACGTTAAGTCATATTTTTTTACACGCACTGAAAATCAGGTTGTTAAGATAATAGAGGAGGCAAAAAAAAAAGAAAATTCAATAATTTTATATACTATTGTTGATAGTTCTCTTGCAAAATTTTTAGCAGATAAAAGTGATGAAAAAAAAATTCCCTGCTTTGGAGTTCTGGGAAATTTAATTCTTAGTTTTTCAAAACTATTAAATCAAAAAGCATCACATGTTCCAAGTGGACAACATGCAATGAATGAAGAGTATTATGAAAGGATTGAAGCTATTCAATTTACAATGAATCATGATGATGGAAACTTAATTGAAGAAATAGAAAAATCAGACTTGATATTGTTGGGTGTAAGCAGAACAAGTAAAACACCAACATCAATTTATCTTGCCAACAAGGGCCTTAAAACATCAAACATACCCCTGGTTAATGAAAATTCAATACCAGAGAGTCTAAAAAAAAATCCCAAAATGGCCTGTGTTGTAGGACTTACAACGGAAGCAGAAAGGTTAGTTGATATTAGAAAAAATAGAATGATGACTCTAAAGGAAAGAGAAAATACTAGTTATACAAATATTAATAAAATTAAAGAAGAAGTTGAAAATGCAAAAAAAACCTTTTTAAAATATAGATGGCCAACAATTGACGTTACGAGAAAATCAGTAGAAGAAGTGGCAGCTTCGATTATCAAAATACACGAAATATATAAAAACAATGGTTAAAGAAATAATACTTGCTTCAAAAAGCGGAGTTAGAAAAAAAATTTTAGAGGAAAATCAAATCAAATGCATTGCAGAACCTTCAAATGTTGATGAGGATAGTATTAAGGATAGTTTGTTAAAAGAAAACGCAACACCAGAAATTATTTCTAAAAATTTAGCAGAACTTAAGGCAAATAAGATAAGCCAAAAAAATAATGACAATTTGGTGTTAGGGGCTGATAGTGTTATAGACCTTAACGGAAAAATAATTTCAAAACCAACCAATAGAAAAGAGGCGCTAGAAATACTTCGTAATTTAAACGGACAAACACATTATTTGATAAGTTCAGTTTGTATATCTCAAAATGGCTCAATGATATGGAACTACACTGATAAAGCATCGTTAACCATGAAACAAATGAGTGAAGATGAGCTCGTAAGTTACCTGGCCAAGATAAGTGATGAAGCATTATACGCTTACAATGTTTATCAAATTGAGGGTGAGGGTAGGTTGTTATTTTCCAAAATAGATGGAGATGAAAATACCATAATGGGTTTACCAGTTAAAAAAATTAAGGAGTACCTAAATAATTATAAATGAAAAAATATTTAGTTATAGGAAATCCAATTGATCACTCGTTGTCACCCAGATTGCATAATTATTGGTTTAAGGAAAATAATATCAAAGCTGTTTATGAAAAAAAACAGATCAAAGAAAGTGATATAGGGGGAATAATATCAGAAATGCGAAATGGTAAAATAGATGGCATTAATGTTACCGTGCCATTTAAAAAATCAGTAATACCCTTTTTAGACAAGGTGCAGATTCCAGAAAAAACTCAATCAATTAATACAATTTATAGAGAAAAAAATAAAGTAACAGGTTCAAATAAAATAGTAGGTAGAAATACAGATATTCTAGGATTTAAATATTCCTTAGAGCACATTAAATATAACATAAAAGGAAAAAAAATTTTTATTCTAGGAGCAGGAGGAGTTACGCCTTCAATTATTTATGCTTTAGAAGAAATGGAGCCTTCTAAAATTATGCTGAGCAATAGAACCAAAGAAAAAGCGGAAAATTTAAAAAAATCATTTCCTCAATTAGAGCTTGTGGATTGGGGAGATACTAAAAATTTTGATATGATTGTAAATACTACAAGCCTAGGTCTTAAAAAAGACGATAAAATACCAATAAATTATGATCAAATAGGATTAGGGAAGTTTTTTTATGATGTTATTTATAATCCTAAAAAAACAAATTTTCTTTTGGAGGCTGAAAAACGCGGCCATCAGATTGAGAATGGTAAAATGATGTTTGCTTATCAAGCTCAAGAAGCTTTTAGATTATGGACAATAGATCACAATGTGTCCACTGGCCTAGTGCCACCAATTAATAAAAAAGTTCTGCAAATATTGGAAAATGATTAGAATTGGAATTTTAGGAGACATAGGATCTGGTAAAAGTCATGTAGCTAGGAATTTCAAATATCCCGTATTTAATGCAGATCTTGAAGTGAGTAAATTATATAATAAAGATAGAAAAATTTTCAAAAAGTTAAAGAGTGTTTTACCAAAACATATTTATTCCTTTCCTATAAATAAAAATGAAGTCTTGGATGCAATTTTGTCCAATAAAACCAATCTCAAAAAAATTGTAAAAATTGTCCACTTAGAAATAAAAAAAAAACTGAATATATTTCTAAGCAAAAATAAAAATAAGAAAATTGTAATCTTAGACATTCCCCTTTTATTAGAAAATAAAATAGATAATAAAAATGATATTTTGGTATTTGTTCAGTCTAAGAAATCTGATATTTTAAAAAAGTTACGAAATAGAAAAAACTTTAATCTGAAACTATTAACTAAATTTAAAAATATACAATTGCCACTTGACTATAAAAAGAAAAAATCTAACTTTGTTATTAAAAACAATTTTACCAATGCGTCTATAAAAAGAGATATAAAAATAATATTAAATGAAATCTTATAAATGAAGGAAGTAATATTAGATACAGAAACAACAGGCTTATTTGTTAAAGATGGGCATAGAATTGTTGAAATAGGCTGTATCGAACTTGAAGACCTTGTGCCAACTAAGAATAGGTTTCATTGTTATTTAAATCCTGAAAGAAAAGTTTCTGAAAAAGCTTTAGAAGTTCATGGGTACACGGATGAATTTTTATCAAAACAAAAAAAATTTTCTGAAGTTGTGGATGATTTTCTTAATTTTATAGAAAATAAAAGATTGGTTATTCATAATGCTGAATTTGATTTATCACATTTAGATAATGAGCTTATTTTATTAGGTAAGAAAAAATTAAACAGAGTAAACGTTGTTGATACACTTATACTGGCTAGAGACAAGTTTCCAGGATCACCCACAAGTCTTGATGCTCTATGTAAAAGATATAGAGTAGATAATTCTCAAAGAACACAGCATACAGCACTAATTGATTGCGATTTATTAGCTAAAATTTATATCAATCTCTTAGACCAAAAAGAGCCAACTTTAAACTTTCAAACCGAAGATAATGAGAAAATAATAATAAATCCAAGTGACACAAATCAATATTATAAAAAAGTTATTAAACCTACTGATGAAGAACTTAGGCTACATAAACAATATTTAAAAAGTAATTTAAAGAAAAATTATTTTAATTAGCTCTTTGCTTGTATAATTTTGTAAAATCTATTTTTTTTTCAAGACTTACTTCTGGAAATCCAGAATTGTGTAATAAGTTTAAAAATGTTTTTTCCAAATTAGGATAAATTTTATTTTGAAGATCACACAGTATGATTTTTTCTAGATCTTTTTTATCTTTTATTTCTTCATCAACCTTGATGATTGATGCATAGACTATTTCAAAATAAGACTTTTTTTCATTCGATTCTTTGTCTTCAAATTTTAAAGTTGTATTAACTTCAATCATTTTATTTTTTAAAGGTTTTGAGTTAATGTCTATATTTAATTGGTATTTCGAAATATTTTCTTTAACAAAGATATAACTTTGTACATCTGGTGTTTCACTAGAAATATCTTTTACAAATTGAGCTAATATTTTAAAGTTTTCTGTCATTTTCATCTTCTATATCTTCAAATTCACCATCAATAAAATCTTGTTTTTTATTTTTTGTACTTTGTTTAGTTGATACTTTTTTAAAAATCAATTTTCTAGTTGGTGGAAAAATAATTAATAAGCCCAAAAAGTCAGTTGCAAATCCCGGCAAAATTAGAAGAAATGCCGCAAAAGCTAAAGCAGCTCCCGATATAATCTCATAAACCGGAAGTTCATTTCTAACAATTTGGGACATCCCAGATCTTAAAGTATTAAAACCTTCATAACGTGCATAAACAACTCCAAAAAAAGCAGTTATAAATATAAGTAAAATAGTGCTAAAAGCACCAATTTGTGAGCCAATCTTAATAAATAAATAAATTTCAATAATTGGGACACTAATTAGTAATAATAAAAATGTGTTCATTTGTCTTTATTCTAAATTGCTAGTTGTAATTAATCAACATAGTAAATATTATTAGCTCATGAATTATAGTTTTGAATATATTGATATCATTCTCTTAGCAATGATTGCTGGGTTTATTTTTCTTCGTTTACGAGGAATACTTGGCAAAAAAACTGGTTTTGAAGGAAAGCTACCAACACAATTTGATAAAGAATTCCAAAAAGTAAAAATAAGCCCCAAATTAAACAATGAAGATTTTGGTGAAGAATTCCAAAAAGAATTTTTAGAAGGCGCCAAAATTGCATATGAAACAATTATCACAGATTTTAGTGATAGTGATAATAAACTCATTGCCAGCAAACCACTTTTGAGTAAAAAAATTCATGATCAATTTGCAGAAGCTCTTTCAGATAGAAAAAATAAAGGTCTCTTTGCTGAGATAACATTTATAGGTATCAAATCAGCTGTAATTAAAACACATAAAAAAATTGAAAATAGCCTAGAAATTACAGTAGACTTTGTTAGTGAAATTATAACATGTATAAAAGATAAAGATAAAAAGATTGTATCAGGAGATAGTGAGAAAATTAAAACTGTTTATGATACATGGGTTTTTTCAAAAGATATCAAGTCATCAAACCCGAATTGGTTATTAATTGATACCATTACGTAATTGATTAAAAAAATAACAAATAAAGACAAAGAAGATTGGAAAAATTTTTTAGATAATAAACAAAAAAAATCTCATAATTTTTCCAAAAAGAAAAAAAACATAAAAAATCACGATAAAGACAAAGAAGATTGGGAAAATTTTTTAAAGAATGATGAAAAAATTCGCAATAAA
>Ga0209223_10005280_pt1 | contig 11448 bp, 10 predicted proteins | sample COG_06_FD_184750 | JGI IMG/M metagenome (GOLD analysis project Ga0209223, IMG submission 184750) | Pelagic Microbial community sample from North Sea - COGITO 998_met_06 (SPAdes) (version 2) | ecosystem: Environmental > Aquatic > Marine > Neritic zone/Coastal water | place: Helgoland, sampling...
TAAAACAATATACACTCCTAAAAAACCGACAAAGATTGCAGACCATCTCCTGATACCCACTTTCTCTTTTAAAAAGATTGTTGCTAAAATTGAAACAAAAAAAGGACTTGAAAAAAAAAGTGCATTAGCCATTGCAAGAGACATATATGTTAAAGAGATATAAAAAAAACTAAATCCAAAAAAGAAACATATAACCCTAAAGATTGTTAAAAAAGGATAATGTGTTTTTAATATAATTTTTTGATTTGAAAATTTTAGGTACCCAATCAGTAAAACAAGCGCAACAACTGTTCTTCCAAAATATAATTCATATAAAGCAGCATCTTCATATATAAATTTAATTAAAGCATCTTGAATGGAAAAAAATGCCATACCCATAAGGATAAACAAGATACCTTGTTGATTATTTTTAGCTGTTGTCATGAATTAAGAATAAACTCAGATGCTCTTTCTGCAATCATTAATGTAGGAGCATTTAAGTTTCCACTTGTAATTTCTGGCATTACTGATGCATCAACTACTCTAATATTTTCCAGCCCATGAACCTTAAGTTTTTCATCAACTACGGCCATTTTATCTATTCCCATTTTTAAAGTACATGATGGGTGATATGCTGTTTCAGCTTTAGATCTAATGTATTCTTCAAATAATTCATTTGTTTGAACATGTTCTCCAGGTCCAGTTTCTTTTCCAGCAAAAGGTTTGAATGAATTTTGCCCAAGTATATTTCTTGCAACGTGAATACACTCAATTGTTTGTTTTAGATCATCTTCATGCTCTAAATAATTAAATTGAATTTTTGGATAATCATAAGGATTAGAACTATTTAAAGTAATGTGACCTCTGCTTTTTGGGTGATTAGGGCTTGCATGCAACTGATAACCATGACGATCTGGATCAACTAACCCATGATCAATCACAAAAGCAGGAAAGAAATGAAATTGAATATTTGGATATTCTCTTTCAGGCGAAGATTTGCAGAAACCACCAGCCTCTAAAAAAGAAGTAGAGCAGGGACCAGTTCTAGATAAAAACCACTGAATACCAATTCTCATCATATTTAATTTATTTACGTAGGAGTATAAAGTATCTGAAGTTTTACACTCTTGCTGCACATAAGTTTCTAAGTGATCTTGTAAATTTCTACCAACACCTTCAAGATTATGAACCACTCCAATTCCTTTATCTTTAAGATGTTCGCTTGGACCAACTCCTGAAAGCATAAGTAATTGTGGGGAATTTATAGCACCACCACTTAGGATGACTTCTTTGTTTGCATAAATTTTTTGTACTTTATCTTTAATCTTTACTTCAATACCAATTGCTTTTTTGCCATCAAAGATAATTTTTTCAACAAAAGCATCAGTAAAAACTTTTAAATTTTGTCTTTTTTTAGCTGGATTTAAATAATACTTTGAAACACTTGCTCTTTCACCTTTATGAATGGTTACATCGTACATTCCAAAGCCTTCTTGATCTTTGCCATTCATATCCTCATTAATTTTGTATCCAGCTTCTCCAGCAGAGTTGACAAATGCTTTAAATAATGGATTTTTATTTTTAGATTGATTAACTGGTAAAATTCCATTCCCACCTCGATATTCATTTTCACCTTCAGACCAAGTTTCTATCTTTTTAAAAAATGGTAAAACTTTTTCATATGACCAATCTTTTAATCCAAATGATGCCCATCTTTGATAATCATTAGGATTTCCTCTAACATAGACCATTCCATTATGAGCAGAACAACCACCAATCATTTTACCTCTTGGACAAAAAAGATTTCTATTATGTAAATGAGGTTCTGGCTCTGAATAATACTTGTAATTATATTTTGGGTCATGCATTGTATAAAGAATTGCAAGAGGCATATTCACTTTCCAAATATCACTTGGTTTTCCTGCTTCAAAAATTGCTACACTATTTTGACTATTTTCAGATAATCGATTTGCAAGTACACATCCAGCTGAACCAGCTCCAATAATTAGATAATCAAATTTCATATTAATTTTGACGTTAGCAATTTTTGATAGTCGTGGATAGATTTCATTTTAATATTAGTTTTTTTTGCTGCTTCATCAAATTTTCTCAAAAGTATTGAGGATTTAAAATATTCTTGAGCTTCAAATTTACTACATTCTTCATCATTAAGTATACCGCCTTGTAATCTTAAGCTTGTCTTTGAAGCTTCCGATAATAAATCAATATATTTTTTATCTTTAGCAAGATAACGTTTTGCTAATACATGGTATTTTATAGGCTCAACAATTTCTTTTTTAAAAACTCGTTTTAAATATTCATATCCAATATCTTCGTGTTTTCCATCCAAATTTTCTTTAACTAGTTCGTCAGGGTTTTCTAAAATGAAATGACCATAATCATGCAATAAACAAGAGCATACGAGGTCATCATTACATTTTGCTTTTTCCGCAAACATAGCAGTTTGTATCATGTGTTCAGACATGGTTACTTTTTCACCTATATATAAAGATTTATTATTTTTAAAATTTGAAACTATTTTATCAATGATTTGCATTAAGATTATTGAGGATGATCACCTTCAATTGCAATACGATCCATTATTCTCTCATGACCTAAACCTCGGCCAGGAAAAAAGTCTGCAATAGCATAATGAATAACACTTCTATTATCCCAAATAGCAACAGAGTTTTCAGTCCAATTAAATCTACAAGTTAAATCAAGTCTTGCCTGGTGTTCAAAAATTTCTTTTAAAATTTGATCACTTTCGTCTTTTTCAAGGCCAATAATTTGTTTTGTATAAGTCCAGTTAACAAACAAGATTTTTTTACCTGTTTCTGGATGAGTTCTAACAATTGGATGTTCATTTGAATAAGAGTCATAATTTCTTTTTTCATTTCCTTCCATATATTTGTAGTTATCAATGAAAAACTCTGCTCCAAGAGAGCTATGAACTGCTTTTTTATCTTTTATCTTTTTTTGAATTTTAGGGTCTAATGTTTCCCACGCTAATTCCATATTTGAAAAACAAGTATCTCCACCAACTGGGGGTATCTTTAAAGATTTTAATATTACAGCCTTAGTTGGTTTTGAGTTATAGCTTACATCACTATGCCAATTTTCTCCCCATTGGTTTTTTTCTTCTTTGCCTTTAACTATTCTTACAATTTCTGGATAATCATTTAGACCTTTAACATAAGCATGAGTTTCAAGAGGACCAAATTTTTCTGCCAGTGCTATATGCTGATCTTTAGTAATAGGCTGATCTCTAAAAAAAATAACTTTATGTTCTAACAATAAATCATTTACTTTTTTAAAATTCCCATCCGAGACATCCGTTAAATCAATCCCTTTAATTTCAGCACCTAAAGCTCCAGATAATAATTTAATCTCCATTATTTTTTTAACTTTCCAGTAAAAACTAAATCATCATTTTTAAAGTTTGCTTTATTTAAATTAATGAAATCATCCATAATTTTTATTTTTTCTTTTTCAAATTCTGAAACTTTTCTTTCATTTAAATTCATATACAGAGCTAAAACTTCGGTAGTAGCTGATAAATTATTAGTTGATTTTTCGTGCATCTCTAATTTGTAATGTAATCTTTTTTTATCATGATCAAAATAAGATAATGAAATAATCACTTCTTCATTTTCTTTAACTTCTTTTAAATAATTAGTACGGGTTTCAACTACCATTGTACTTTTTTTTGTATTTTTTGCTGAATGCTCACCCATTTCAAATTTTGATAAAATTACTTCTGCCCCCATATCAAACACTAGAATATAATATGATAGATTCATGTGACCATTGTAATCAATCCAATCTTTAATTATTTTTTTATTAGCAAGTATAACAGTCATAATTATTTCAATTCTAAAAGTATTTGCTCTGATAAATTTTTGATTTCCTCAACTGCAGCACCTTTTTTTTGTTTCTCTACAGCTGTTTTCCCTTCACCCATTGCTGAGGTATAAATTTGTCGGTTCCCAATAATTGTTTTGGTTGAGGAAAGATCTAAACTTTTTATAAATTCATTTGTTTTATTGATAAGTTTAGATCTTTGGCTAGATCTATTAATCTGAACTAAAATTTTTTTATTTGCTTTTTTGGCTATATCAACTATTGCTCCTGTTGCCCAAAAATCAACATGTGAGGCCGCCATTGGTATTATAACTAAATCTGCTGCCTCAATAGCAGGTCTTGCATCTGACTCAATTTTTGGTGGCGTATCAATAACAACAATATCATGATCATTTTTTAAAGTTTTTGATTCATATTGCGCACCCCACAAGCTAGCAGTTTTAAACGTGAGATTTTCGTTAGAAATATTTTTTTCTGATCGTATCATAAACCATTTACCTAAACTTCCTTGAGGGTCAGTATCAATAATTGCAACTTTTAAATTATGGTATTTTATGAAAGCCATAGCCAGGTGTACGGCAAGTGTAGTTTTGCCAGTACCTCCTTTTTGTTGTGAAATGGTAATTACTTTCGATAGCATCAAAGAACATTATAATATTGTTAAAAAATATTCAGCAAAATTGAGATTACAAAAGAAACATGAAGTATATTAATTTTAAGCTGATTTAGTATTTTTAAATTCTAGTCTGGATTGTATTTTTATTTTATAAATTTATAATTTGATTAATTGTCTCGAGATTATTTATCTACATATAAAAAGTATATATTTAAAATATCAATACTTTTTATTTGCTTTGCGCGTCATTTTATCTTTAAATGCATTTTGAAAGGGTAAGAATTATAGCTGATGAATAAATTATTGCTTCCGCAAGACATAGTTGGTGGATCTTTCTGGTTAATTTCAGTTGCAATGATAGGTGCAGCGATATTTTTCTTTCTTGAAAGAGGTAGACTGTCTCCAAAATGGGGCACGGTGATGAATTTGGTTGGTGTTATAGCCTTAATGTCATCTATCCATTACTTCTATGCAAAAAATTTATGGGTTTTGAACGGTCAAGCTCCTACAGCACTTAGATATATTGATTGGTTACTAACATTTCCTCTTACTATACTTACTTTTTATGTAATGCTTAAGTCAGTTACAGATATCAAGCGAGGAATGTTTTGGAGATTGCTGGTTGGGACCTTAGTTTGGGTTGTTGCTCAACTTTTAGGAGCATATGGATACATGAGTGTAACACTTGGCTTCCTAGTTGGTATTGTTGGGTGGCTTTATATCATTGGCGAGCTTTATATGGGGGACGCAGGTAGAACTAATGCATCATGCAATAATGAGAGCGTACAGATGGCATTTTTTGCAAATAGACTAATAATAACAATTGGTTTTTCAATTTATCATATTGGCTATTTTATTGAGCATTTAGCAGGTGGTGCAAATATTAACAGTTTAAACATAATCTACAATTTAGCAGATGTTTTGAATAAAATTATTTTTGGAATGATAATTTATAGTGCTGCTTTAGAAGACACAAAAAAAGGTAATAAGAATTAAGGAGGAATAATATATGACTAAAGGAGCAGACATAATAGCAGCAATAATTTTAGTTGCACTTGGAATAGCAATCATAGTTTATTTGTTACACTGGTTGTATAGAAGATCATCTAAGGAAGTTTCATTTGTACGAACAGGTATGTTGGGAGAAAAAGTTGTTATATCTGGGGGTGCTTTTGTTTTACCTATAATTCATAATATTACACAAGTTGGAATGCGTACTTTAAGTTTAAGTATTAAGAGAGCAGGAGATAAATCTTTAATAACAAAAGATAGAATGAGAGCAGAATTAGTTACAGAATTTTTTACCAAAGTACCACCAGAGGCAAAAGCTGTTTCAACTGCAGCACAAACCTTAGGAAATAGAACTCTTGATCCAGAGCATTTAAAAGAAGTAGTAGCAGGTCGGTTTGCTGATGCACTAGGAGAAGTTGCAGCAAAAATGACTCTTGATGAGATACAGGAAAACCGTGGACAATTTGTTAAAGAAGTTGCAAAAATTGCAAACGAGTCAATAGGTCATACAGGATTAGCTCTAGAAACTGTATCTATAATTTCTTTAGATCAAGCACCAATTGAAATGTTTAATCCAGCTAATACTTTTGACTCTCAAGGTTTAACTCAATTAACTGAGCAAATAGAATCTAGAAAGAAAAAAAGAAACGATATTACACAAGATACAAAAATCTCTATTGAAAATAAAAACTTAGAGACAATTCAAAAAGAATTAGAAATTAAGAAAAATGAAGAATTTTCAAAATATCAACAAGAAAGAGAAATTGCTATTCAGAAGGCTAAAGAAAGAACAGAAACAATAAAAGAAAAAGCTGAAAAAGAAAGAGAAGCTGAAGAAGCTGAAATAAGAAATCAGGAACAAATTGAAGTGGCTAAAATTTCTCAGAACCAAGTTATTGAAGTTGAAAGAAAATTAACTGAAACAAGACTTGTTGAGGAAATTGAGAAACGTAGAAAAGAGCAAAATGAGTTAGAGAAAAATTCAGCTTACGAAATAAGACAAAAAGATTTAGAAACAGAAGTTAAAATCTTAAATTTAGATAAAGAGAGTGAATATGCGAGACTTGAAAAACAACGACATGTTGACATAAAGCGAGCTCAAGAAAAATCTACAATTATCAAAGAGCAATCTGAAAGACAAAAAGAGTCAGAGGAAGCTCAAATTATTTCTGAACAACAAGTTAAAAATGCAAAAATTGAACAACAAAAAAATATTGACTCGCATAGAATAGAATCTGAAAGAGCAGTAAGACTTCTTGATATAGAAAAAGCTAAAAGATTAAGTATTGAAGAGCATCAAAAAAACTTAGAAATAATTAATAAATCTAAACAAGTTTTAAAATCAAAAACTGAAGAAGAAAATACTAGAGCTAGAGCAATAGAAGCAGAAGAAAAAGCAAATTCTGCAAGATATGTTGAAAAAGCTCAAGGTATTAAAAAAGTTGACGTCATTACTGCAACTTCAAAAGCTGAGCAAGATAGACAAGCAACTATGGCTGCAAAATTAAGATATGAGATAGATGCTGCTGGTAAAGAAGCATTAAATTCTGCTGAAAATCTTAGAAGTGATGCAAGTAGAAGAAGTGCTTTACGTTTAAAACTTGCAGATAAAATTGAGTCTATTATTAGAGAAAGTGTCAAACCAATGGCAAATATTAATGATATTAAGATAATTGATGTTAATGGTTTACCGGGATTTAGTGGCACATCAGAAGGTTCTGGTGGTGGAGGCACTTCCGAAAAAGTTGGCACAAAAGATGGGTCAAGAAGTGGTGGTAATTTAGCTGACAACGTTGTTAGTTCTGCGCTTCGTTATAGAGCTCACCAACCCTTTTTAGATGGCTTACTTAAAGAAATAGGAATGGCTCCTGGAGAAGTTAGCAATATTAGAAATATTTTAGGTGATTACGAAAATCCTAAGAAAGACTTCCATATGAATTTTGACAAAGATCCAACTAAAGGAAGCAAAGATTCTAAATAAATAATGAATAAAGATAAAATATGAGTAGTGATTTAGATAATTGGGCAAAAAAATATGAAGACCTAACAAATAGTGACGAAACTATTGCAGCTATGTCTAAATATTATTCATGCTCATTTATGTTTGATATGGAAAAAGCAAAAGTAATTATAGAAATGCATGATGGTAAAGTAAAACATATCAACACTAATCCAGGACCTTTAGATCCATATGATTTTGCTCTAAGAGCCTCTGCTAATACATGGAAAGAATTTTCTCAACCAATACCAAAACCCATGTATCATGGAATTTGGTCAGCAAGTTTTAGGAAAGATTTAAAGATAGAGGGAAATCATTTGATATTAATGCAAAATCTAAGAAATTTCACAGTTCAGTTTGAACTACTTAGAAAATCAGGGGTTCCAGTTTAAAATGAGATTTTTTGAATTAAGAAGAGGTATTAAATGGTAAAACATCACGATGTTGTTGGTCGATATGTAACAATTGAAGTAGACGATTGTGAGTATAAAGTTTTTTATCTTCAAAATGGTAAAGGGATACCATTAATTTGTCAGCATACTGCAGGCTGTCACAACCATCAATGGCGAGGTTTACTTGAAGACGAAGAAATTATTAAAAATTATAATGTAATAGCTTATGACTTACCAAGACATGGAAAATCTGACCCCCCTCACAATAAAGAATTTTGGAAAGAAGATTATAAATTAACTGCAGATCACTTTTGTAACTTTATTGTTAAACTTTGTGAAGCACTTGACTTAAAAAACCCTATATTTATGGGATCATCTTTTGGAGGAAATGTAGCACTGCAACTAGCTCTACGTCACCCAAATAAATTTAGAGCAGTAATCCCAGTGGAAGCAGCAGATCATGCGCCCGGATTTTACTTAGACTGGTGGAGACACCCTCATGCTAATGCTGCACAAGTTTGTGGAAGTGGTACGTGGGATTTAATGGCACCTCAGTCTCCAGAAAAAGATAGATGGCTAACTTGGCACTATTATACTCAAGGATCAGAAGCATTTAAGGGTGATTTACATTTTTATTCAGTTGATCATGATTTAAGAAATGAATTAAAAAATATTGATGGTCATAAATGCCCAGTTATTATGATGACAGGGACTTATGATTATTTAACACCCCCTGAAGCAACAGAAAATACAGCAAGACAAATTAAAGGTGGAGTTTATATTGAAATGCCAGATATAGGTCATTTTCCTATGAGTGAAAATCATGAATTATTTAGAGTATATTTAATAGAAGCTTTAAAAATTATTAACGAAAGAACAAATAAATAATGAAAGAAAAGACAGGAACACAACTAAACCAAGCTCATTCAAGTGTAGATGATTTTAATACAAAAAAATATGTCTTACCTCTGTTGCGAGATGAAAAAACTAGAAATAGACTGATAGAAGAGCATAGAGCTTGCCCTGTTGGCAGAGCTCCACACAATGGCCAACCAATGGTTGAACATAGTAAAGATTTAATAAGGGTGTTAGATAAATTAAGAAGACAGCCAATGGCAGGTAAATTACTTACTGTATGTAAAAAACCTCATGAAGATTACAGAATAGGAATTGCTAGTGGGGTTAGAGGACAACCAGTTGAAATTCTAGAAGAGTCTTTTTCATCAGAAGAAGCTTGTGAGCATGCTATTTTCTTAAAAAGAATAGTGGCACTTTTAGAAAAGTATGCAGAATAATTAATATTTAGAGAAGGGTATAATATGTTAAGAATTACAGGATATAGTGACAAGTACCAAGCCTTTCCAGGTGAAAAAATTCAATTTTATGTAAATTCAGAAAAAAAAGAAAATTATGATGTTCAAATTGTAAGATTAATACATGGAGACACAAACCCAGAAGGACCAGGTTATAAAGAAGAAGAAATAGGTGCAACATGTAACAAATCTTACCAAGGTAGAAATCAAAAGGTTCATGGAGGTTCTTATGTTATTATTCCTCAAGATGACCGTCTAAATGTCAAAAGTTTTACGCTACAAGCCTACATATTCCCAACTACACCAGATAAAGGTAAGCAGGGAATACTAACAAAATGGAATGAAAAAACTAATAGTGGGTATGGTCTTTTTATAGATGATAATTCTTGTCTATCAGTAATGATAGGAGATGGTGCTGGGCAAGTAATGAATTTGTCTAGTGAAAAAAAATTAATGAGAAAAGTATGGTACCTTGTGGCAGTAAGTTATGATGCTGAAACTGGCAAAATAAAACTTTATCAAGAACCATGTGTTACTCCTACAAATGCAGGATTAGGGATGTCGTTATTACATCCGGCTGATGAAACAACGGCATTTGTTGAGGCTACAAATAATTTAAAACCAAGATCTAACGATGCTCCTTTTCTGATATCTGCATCTACTATTAATGATCGTTCTGGAAGACATATACATGGAGCTCATTACAAAGAAGCTTTGACACCTATTGAACTACCTGAGCAAGGTTTTATTTATAATGGAAAAATTGATAGACCAAGATTAAGTAAAAAAGCTTTATCAAAATCTGAAATTGAGTCTTTGGCTAGAGGCTACAGTGGTTGTTCAGCAGAACTAAGATCTGAAGTTGTTGGAGCTTGGGATTTTCATGCAAATATTACAAAAAATATTGCATCAACTCACATTATTGACACCACTTCAAATCATTTGAATGGATTTATTGTAAATTTACCAGTTAGAGGAATGACAGGATATAATTGGACAGCAGATGAAATGGTTTTTCATCATAAACCAGAAGAATATGGAGCCATACATTTTCACGATGATGATATCGATGATGCTAGATGGGAAGTCGATTTTACTTTTGATGTTCCGGATATTATTAAAAGTGGAATTTATGCAGCAAGACTTAGAATTAATGGAGAAGACACACCTGAAACAGAAGATTTCATTCCTTTTGTAATTAAACCGCCAAAAGGTAAAACTACTTCAAAAGTTCTATTTGTACTTCCATCAAATAGTTACATCGCCTATTCAAATGATAATTTAGCTACAAACTCTGTAGTAGCTGAATTACTTGCTGGTAAAGTCCCAGTTATGTCAGCAGCAGACTTATACTTAAATGAACATAGGGAATATGGTTTATCAACTTACTCTTTACATTCTGATGGAAGTGGAGTTTGTTATTCTTCTAGACTTCGCCCAATACTTAATATGAGACCAAAATATAGACATTGGCTATCTCCTTCTTTATGGCAATTAAATGCAGATCTCCATTTAACAGACTGGCTTGAAGAAAAAAATATAGATTTTGATGTTATGACAGATGAAGACTTGCATGTTGAAGGTGTTGATTTGTTAAATCGTTATCAAGTTGTTTTAACTGGATCACATCCTGAGTATAGTTCAGAAAAAATGTTAGCGGCTTATGAGTCATACCAATTAAATGGTGGTAGATGGATTTATTTAGGAGCTGATGGGTTTTATTGGATTAGTGAGTACCATCCAGACAACCTAAACATTATTGAAGTAAGAAAAGGAGAAGCGGGTACAAGAGCATGGACTGCAAATCCTGGAGAATATAACAATGCATTTGATGGAAAATTTGGTGGAATGTGGCGTGCAAGAGGGAGGATACCAAGTAAAGTTTGTGGATTAACTTTCACTGCTTATGGCTTTGATGTTTCGTCATACTATAAAAGAGAACCGGATAGTAAAAAACCAGAATGTTCTTGGATTTTTGAAGGCGTTGGAGAAAATGAAGTTATTGGTGATTTTGGTTTAGTTGGTGGAGGAGCTGCAGGAGTAGAATTGGATAGATACGATCTAGAATTTGGCACACCTCATAACGCTTTCTTACTTGCAAGATCTGAAAACCATACCAACCTAATGTTACAAGTAAATGAAGAAATTCATTTTTCTGTAAGAGGTTATCATGGTGGTGGAACAGAAAATCCAATGGTCAGAGCAGATATGATCTACTACAAAACACCTAAAGATGGAGCGCTGTTTGCTCCAGGTTCTCTTTCGTGGTGTGGT
>Ga0209223_10005296_pt1 | contig 11422 bp, 14 predicted proteins | sample COG_06_FD_184750 | JGI IMG/M metagenome (GOLD analysis project Ga0209223, IMG submission 184750) | Pelagic Microbial community sample from North Sea - COGITO 998_met_06 (SPAdes) (version 2) | ecosystem: Environmental > Aquatic > Marine > Neritic zone/Coastal water | place: Helgoland, sampling...
GACAGGTACATACGCAAGTACAGGGTACAAGGTATAGAATATAGAAAAATATATATATATATTTATATATATATAACTACTTAGTTACACCATACCCCCTCTCTCTGACAGGGGATTTGAGGGCGACCCCAGTCTATTTCGACCCCAATCTTTTTTTGTGGCCCGCAATACGACCCCATCCAATGAGTCACCCTGAATTTGTCTTGCGCGATTCAGTTTAATGCCGCGATGACTGATGTACATTGTATCGACACAAGCGTGGTTGGATGCACGGCACAGTTGTGCAGTCTGTTCCGACCCCAATCTTTTTTTCGCGGCCCTCGATACGACCCCATCCAATGACTCGCCCTGAATTTGTCTTGCGCGATTCAATTTAGTCTAATTCGACCCCAATCTTTTTTTTCGAGTCAAGCATGGTTGGATGCACGGCACAGTTCGTCTGACGACGGTGGCAGCAGCCCTGTGTTTATATTTTATTCGATCTGTCGATAGGACACGTCTAATGAGTCGTGGGCTCAGACCGATTAGCGCCGTGCCGCGAAGTAGGTGTGGAGTTTGTTGGCGACCGCCGGTGCCACCCCCCATTCTTGCAATTTACGTGCAAACGCCGCAGTAAACCCGAACATGTCGATTAACTGATAGAGGTCTTCCTCGGTGTCAGCCCCATGTGTCCTCCAACAGCCATTCCTCGCATCCGACGACCCGCTTCTAGAAAGTCTCCATATTTCCATGTGTCGCTTGCACGATCTCCTGATGCCGATGCACCAGAGAATGGACCAGTGCCCCGGGGCAGTTGGCGAATGCAACGCCGACGATGTCCTCGTCGGCTCTGATGTGCGGGTATGCGTGCTCCAAGGCGGATCCGTCTCCTCTAACTGCAATTTCCACAACGAGTGGGTCGCCCGCGAGTGCCCCGGCATGCTGCAAGGCTCCAGGGGTGGTGCGCACGGCGGCAACCGTTCTGCGGAAGTCACGCAGCTCGGAAGGGATGTACCGCAACGCATCTCCGTCCTGTCCCAGTGCGGCTAAGATAATGCCGTCAAGTACGTCTGGCGTCCACTCTCGGGGCAGCTGCGGGTTGTTAGGGCTAGGTGACATGGCGTGCCGAATGGCCGTCCCGCACGGGGTTACTGCCGCCAGCACGATCTCCGGGGTGGTCCGAAGGTCCCCCGCGGCGTACCGCAACGCATCCCCGCGCTGGGTTACTGCCGCCAGCACGACCCCTTGGTCGGCCCGGAGGGCGTTTGAAGCGTATGCCAACGCCGTCCCGTCCTGTTGCACTGCCGCCAGCACGATGGCACGGTCGGCCTGGAGGTCCGTTGTCGCGTACAAGAGCGCCCCGCCGCGCTCTGTCACTGCCGCCAGCACGATCTCACGGTCGGCCTTGAGGGCAGCTGCAGCGTCCATCAGCACCCCGCCGCACTGTGTCACTGCCGCCAGCACGATCTCACGGTCGGCCAGCCATTCTGGTGCAGTGTAATCAAACACCTCACCGTCCTGTTTCGCTGCCGCAAGCACGATCGCACGGTCGGCCTGGAGGGCAGGTGCGGCGAACTCGAGCGCCATGCCGCACTGTTGCACTGCCGCCAGCACGATGGCACGGTCGGCCTGGAGGACTGGTGAAGCGTACGACAACGCCCCCCCGTCCTGCGTCACTGCCGCCAGCACGATGGCACGGTCGGCCTGGAGGACTGGTGAAAGGTACGACAACGCCCCCCCGTCCTGCTGCACTGCCGCCAGCACGATGTCCCGGTCGGCCTGAAGGGCTTCTGAAGCGTACCTGAGCGCGGATCCTTCCTGCGTTTCTGCCGCCAGCACGATCTCCCGGTCGGCCCGGAGGGCTTCTGAAGCGTGCTCCAGCGCGGATCCGTACTGTTGCACTGCCGCCTGCACGATGCCATGGTCGGCCCGGAGGGCGTCTGAAGCGTATTCCAGCGCCATCCCATCCTGTTGCACCGCCGCCTGCACGATCTCCGGGTTGGTCTGAAGGGCTTCTGAAGCGTACCTGAGCGCGGATCCTTCCTGCGTCACTGCCGCCTGCACGATGCCAGGGTCGGCCCGGAGGGCGTCTGAAGCGTACCTGAGCGCGGATCCTTCCTGCATCACTGCCGCCAGCACGATCTCAGGGTCGGCCCGGAGGGCGTCTGAAGCGTATTCCAGCGCCATCCCGTCCCGGGTCACTGCCGCCCGCACGATGCCAGGGTCGGCCCGTAAGCCACGTGCAAGGGTTCTCATGAGACGTGGGTCAGATTGCACCAGTTGGAGCGCAAACACGTGCGCAGTAAGAAGATTTTCCACCTCCTGGAACCTCACGCGTTTGGTAGGGGGAGTGTCCATCGCGGCGTGTCAGGCCTTGGGGCGCGGAGGGAGGCGTGTGCACGCGCGGGAAGGGTCAGTTGGTGCATTCCTCGTTTATGCACGGGACAGGGGGTTGTGCCTTACGATTGTTGTGATTTGTGAGAAGAAAAACTTGGATTTTTCCCGTAAACTGAGATCTCGTATTAAATATTTCTTCTGAAGACCGTGACGCACTTGCATTAACTGGAAATGTCGCATTAACTGTTAAAATACCATGCGACTTCAATGATTTAATGATCTTCTGAAGAAATGGGTGCACTAGCATGGCGGCCGACCGTCTTCATGTGTTTGGTAGCACCACTCTAATCCGCTCGGAAGTATCTACTGCGATCACGTTGCAAGCTCCCTTTTTGCAGGCGTTTAAGTCAACCATGTCACGAATCACTTGCATCACGTGCCAGTGCTCAAGGTACAGGTGCTTTCCCCCGTTGTCCACCCGCGGGATGCTTGTCATGGCACATGCGGCCCCAACAATGGCACGCAATTCTGGGCCGTTATCTTTCGCAAGGGCCTCTTTGTAACTTGCAAGGAGGGTCGTCATCCGCTCATGTCTAGATTCGACACTGACGCCTGTGGCCTGGGCGCGCTCGGCCTTGAGCCAACCGAGCCCTGCCAACACCTGCGTGGTCTTCTTTCCCGGCATAAACGGGTATCCAACCCTTTTCAACGCCTGCACTGCTTGGGGCAAAAGGATATTACGAAGATATGCTTGCTCAGCAACAGAGCGCTGATCTGATTGCAAGTCCATCTCCTCAATCAGGTTCGTGACATACAACTTCTCGCCCGCGGAGGCAGAGGGGGGGTTGTAAGGCGGTGGATCGGGCGCATCCGGGAGTTCTTGGGAAGCCCTTGCCTTTGACGTTGACTTTGGCTTTGACGTTGACTTTGTCAGCAGACCGCCCATGTTAGGTGTGAGTGTTGTGGCGTGTGTGGAATAATAATTCGGTTTTGAAATTTAATACAAGTGCGTCACGGTCTTCTGAAGACGCACGCGCCCGTAATTCAATTAAATGATTTAATGTGGTTGCGTTATTCGACGATAATATCATGAGTGTGACAGCACGGTCACGGCTCGCTCGTAAGTATCTACTGCAGCGGGAACATGCACGTGTACCTTGCGGGAGCGTTCAAGGCAACCATGTCCCCAGACCAACAATGGCACCTTGCAAGGAGGGTCCTCAACTGCTCCTCGGTTGGGTCGGCACCGACCATTGGGCGGTGACTGCACTCGGCCTTGAGCCAATCGAGCCCTGCCAACACCTGAGTGGTCTCATCCCCCGGCTTAAACGTATACCCAGCCCTTGTCAACATGTGCACTGCTTGGGATAATTGGCGGGAGCGCACGTCTTCAGGTAGTTTCGAGGCGTGTACCGTTTCGTCCTTGGGGTTGTAAGGAGGAGGATTGGGCGCATCCGGGAGTTCCTGGTAAGAGCTTGACTTTGGCTTTTGCTTTGAGAGTAGACCACCCATTGTAGCTAAGGTGAGGTGTTGTGGTACGTGTAGAGGAATAATTCGGTTCCGAAATTTAATACAAATGCGTCACGGTCTTCTGAAGACGCACGCGCCCGTAATTCAATTAAATGATTTAATGTGGTTGCGTTATTTGACGATACTGTCATGTGTACGACTGTGACAGTACGGAGCCATCTTCCCGGCGGGACACATGCCACGATGACACAGCTTGAGCCCGGCGCCGTTTCCCTGGCTGCTATAGCCAGCAGCAAGGACGACCCGGGGCTTAGTGCGCTGCTCCCCGCTTGCTGCCGTTTAGGCGGTCCTATTGTCGTATGCGTGACGGATGCACGGAACAGCCACGGTTCCGCCATGGCGCTGAGCAGGACGCCGCACTTTACCCACAACAATCGCGGTAGCGGAAGGCCGATGGCCGAGCTCGCGCTCTCAAGCGCACCCTGTGTTTTCATCTACCGACTTTGCGAGGGTTGTAACAACTTTATTGTCACGGGGCGTCCGCCGCAGAGTCAGTGCGTGAAGTGCGTCGGCAGACAATCGCGCACTAAGCGGCGGCGCGTAAGCGACGAAGTGGACAGAACGCCATCGCAGGCCACGGCTGTCATGGCGCAAAACCAGACTGACATGACGCAAAACATGACTGTCTTGGCGCAACGCGTGATTGAGACAGAGGATACCGTCAGGATGCTTCAGAGTGTAGTAAGGGCGCTTCAGGGCGAATTCAGGGCATTTCGGGGTACACCAAAGGGTGCATCAGAACTGAACTAGACTACTCGACTCGTTCAGTAAAAGTGTTCTTTATTCTGTTAGCCTAACGTATCCGCGAGAAAGACCCACCGGTGTTCTTTAAAATAGGCAGTGAACACATCCAGGTTGTTGCTCGCAACAAGGCGCGTGGTATCCCCAGTGGGGTCTGTCTCCAGCGTGTGCAGCACAATCTTTGCGGCGTCGGCAAGCTTTGCGGCGTCGGCAAATTCCCAGCCGACGCCGAACCCAGGAAAAAAGCGCTCGAACATACCAAACGCGTCGCGGAGACCCACAAACGCCCTGTCCACATGCAGTTTCCCCACACTCGTGTCCGACTGTGAAAGCTTTCGGGCCATGCAAAGGTAATTTTCCAGAGCCGACTCGAGCCCCTCGACGAGCTTAGCGGCTCCCGCAGACAGCTGCGGTCTACCCTCCATGCCCGCACCATCCACCCTCGGCTTCTTCGACGCGTGTTCTGCCATCTTGTGGAATAAATTAATGACAAACCCTTTTCTCTCTGTCCAATTAATACGATTGCGTCACGACCTTCTGAAGACGCACGCGCCCGTAATTTAATTAATCAATCAAATGGGAAAATATTCTCACTTGATCGCACGACACTATTTCATCATGGCTCGAACCAAACAAACCGCACGCAAGAGCACCGGCGGGAAGCCCCACCGCAAGCAGCTAGCCACAAAAGCGGCAAGGAAGAGCTGCCCGCAAACGGTACGCCCCTCTTCCTCTTCATCTCCCCCCCCCCCCCCCCCCCCTACCACATTGTCTTACCATGGTTCGCACGTGTGTCCGCTGCAGGGGGGGTTAAAGAAACCTCACCGGTACCGGCCTGGCACGGTGGCGCTGCGGGAGATTAGGCGGTTCCAGAAGTCGACGGAGCTCTTGATTCGGAAGCTCCCGTTCCAACGCCTCGTGCGAGAAATCGCACAAGACTTCACGACGGACCTGCGGTTCCAGTCGCAAGCCGTGGGCGCACTGCAGGATGCCAGCGAGGCGTACTTGGTGGGGCTGTTTGAGGACACCAATCTCGCCGCAATCCACGCCAAGCGCGTGACCATCATGCCAAAGGACATCCAATTGGCTCGGCGCATTCGTGGGGAGCGAGGGTAGACAGACCGTAACTTTTGCAACCTGCGACGCAGTCAAAATAAACTTCCGTTTATTTGGTAATGCAGTTAGACGGGGTGTTTAACAAAGCCGAGTATCATGCGCCACGTCTCGGGCGGGATGAAGAGTTGGTTGGCACCATACTTGAACCGGCTGCTCAACCGGTTGCTCACGAGCATCACGGTGAGCTCAAGTTTCTTCCGGACCGGTGCAGCCAGCAGTTCGTTTGCTACGCCCAGCGTGCAGCTTCGCCATGCTAGTACCCCGAGCGCCATCATGTTGACTACGACGTGTAGCTTGTGGAGTGTGATGCCACTGCTCCCTCCGGTGACCCCCTGGACTGCAAGCGCTTGCACCACGCGGGAAAGCGTTGGCTTGTTCGCTGTGTGCCACTCTGCTACCACCGCACCCAGGGTGTCATTGGAAGCCCTGTCGGGGTCTACCCCGTGCAGCGTTGCGCGGGGCAGGTTCAGCGCGGCTTGCGCCATTTGCACCCTGCATATAACGCACCCGTCGCAGGCGGACTTATCCCCAACAGGTACAAACCCGTCAAGGAACACGTAGTTTAGTCCGCTTGACCATTTGCCACAGCCCCCGCACCAGGTCCAGACCACCAGATGCCCCCTATCGTCTGTGCACCAAACGTCTGGCACGTTTTGACCAGGCGCGGGGGTGGGGGGTGGGGGAGGTTGCGAGCTTGACATTGCGACGCACGTGGCGGGAATCTAGAGTCTGCGAGTGCAGATTTTCAATTGCCCACGAAAAAGGGCCGAATTTTCATGTATGATTAATAATGTGTTTATTTTTATAATTAGTTATCTTCTGCTGGCGTTGGTGACCCTGTAGTCTTGGCCCTTTTTCGCTTTTGAGGACACAGCGCCCTGACCTGCTCGGCGCAGTCTGTCCATAACTCAAGGTCCATGTATTGGACCAAAAGGACCGTATCATGTGCCACCTTGTCCATCAACGATGCATCGTCAAGCAGCGTTACACTAAACTTCCGTACGTTGTCAAGTGCCATTAAAAAGGCCATCCTCCGGAGTGGCCGCCAGTCCGCGACCTTCGTCTTGTAATAGTGCGCCTTTTTCGCCCACTGGGAGTCGAACCGATCGAACTTTAAGGAATGCTTAATAAAGGTTCCCATCAGTTCTGGTGCTCCAGAGTAACTGAAGACCCTCACATCTTTGCTCATAGCCACGGCTGGGGCGTCATGGTCAATGTAACCACATTTCACGTACTCATTAACCGCCGCGCGGACCGCAGCCGGGAAACTCGCAGCAGGGAAATCGGGTTCGGTTTTCTTCCGCTTGTAGCTTGTCGTAATATCAGCAACACGTGCCTGACGGGTTGCCACGAATGCGTTCACCACGTCTCGCGTTACGAATTCTTGGGGAAGCAAGGCTGCACAGTCCCAATTGGGCCATGCTGTTGGGTACAGTTTGTTGCACAGCAAAATTACGGTGGTTACGCACCACTTGGCGTTGGCGTTGGTGGTGACCCCCACCATTTGGATGCACCGCACGAGCATCCAGTGCAGGGTTGTGCACGGCAGTGCCCCGCGCCCCTCAATGCCGCAGATGGCGTTGGAGGTCCACTGCGGATCGGCGGGACCAGGTGGAATCGCTGGCTGCTGGTTGTTTTGCACAGACGCTATGATCTGGGCACAGATGACCCGCATGAGCGCAGCCCCAGACGAGTCAGCCGGGGCCAGACCCGGGGTACTCACGATTCGATCGTAAGTGGAACCATCGACGCAAACTACCATCTTGGAAAGTGCTTCCAGCATCTGCATCTTCTTCGTCACATTTGGGAGCGGCTCGAGCACAACCAGGTGCTCAAAGAGCTGTGCCACCATGTACTGATTGGTTAGCACATCAGATATGGGCGTCTCTCGCGCAAGGAAAGTCTGTACCTCTCTACGAGGCACATCGGAGAACCATGTGGAAAGAAATTCGGCCCGTTCCACCTTTGCCTTGTCGCGCACGTGTACAGCGGTTGCGGGCGCGGATGCGGGCGCGGATGCGGGTGCGGGTGCGAATGCGGGCGCGGGCACGGGTGCGGGTACGGGTGCGGGTACGGGTTCCATTGTCGAAGTGAGCTTAGAATAACTTTTAATGGTGGGAATTACGGGGAAAACTAGGAGAAAAAAATAATGTAACCACAATTGAAAATCAATCGTCCGTACTCTAACAACATGGCAGCTGCCCAAACGGACGATGAATGGCTAGCGGAAAAGGTGTTTGCCGACGAGATCGCCTTAGGGTTACCAGTGGGCCATGTACCGTTAGACCCATCCGTGCGGCAATTCGTAACATCGCACAGCCCAAAAGACCTCGCAAAAATGTCGTCGGCAAAGAAGATTGACGATGCCAGGGCGGTCCTGGCGGAACTACACGGTTCGAACTTGCTTACGGTTACCGCACAGATGTTGGACATCTACGCGACCGGAACCCACAACCGCGCTGTGCGGCCGACAGGGGAACTGTTTACGGTGTCGACCGGAAACCGTAGGGCGACGAGCGGACTGTTTTACACCAAACCGCACGCCCTCTTTTTCGGCGTAATCAGGAACTTGGGATGTCCTGCATGGAAAGCCTTCACCGAAGGGGCAACCAGACATTTCAAGGTAGCGCCCCTGAACCACCCCACAGTGGTCTTGTTCGTGCAACACTGGGGTAACAACCAGTATGAATTACTCGAGCCGTTTATTAAGCCTGAAACAAACGTACGCAATGTGCGACTGGTGTTGGTGAACACGACGGCCAAGTAGGACGGCAGCAAGGGAAGGGGGGGGTAGCCGCATGTACCATTCCGTGACTGGCCATAATCACTGCCGTACTTGCTTACTACCAGTAAAGACAGTCTCCTACGCGTAATGTTGCATGCGCACAGTGCATCTAATGATTTACAACGCGGTAAATGAGCTTTATTCTGATGAACCGTCATTGAAGGGTATGCACTTAATGCCGTAGTCAACTTCACCGTTAACTATCGTGATATTTCGACACCACTCTTCCCCCAACAGACCTTGCCTCCTCATGTCCTCGAGGTCCACTTCTTCGAGTTCCATGTCTTCCCCCCACACGTGGAACTTGCCAAAGCCAGGGGGTTTTGCAGGGGTAGATGAGGATTTTTCTATCGCACGCGAAATGGCTTCCAGCAACGCACCTTCCAATCGTGCACGGAGGATAAGTTTCGCGCCGGACGTATCCAAGCCACGTGCCTCGAGCAGAGTTCGCAACTCTGCTGGCGTCAACGTTGAAACGTGGTCGATTGGGATCACGGTGTTGGGTGCGCTGTCCATCAACGCATCTTCCAATCGTTTAAGGATGATTGCTTTCCTGCCCGATTTATTCAAGCCACGAAGCGCGAGCTCTGCTCGCGCTTGTGGTACCTGCATACATGAAATGTGGGCGGTGGTGGAAGCTCCCCTCATCGCGGGCATCGTGGGTGGGGAAAGAAAATAATATGAGCAAAAATTAATTCGAATAAATTCACAACAGCGTGACGCCACAGACAACATTTCTGCAGCAGCGTGACGCAATAACAGCGGCGTGATTTATTGTTGTCAACGGGAAATTAAACATCTGCCTAAGGACCCCATATCGTACCCACGTGGAGACTGGGCGGCTGCCGCGGACAAGCGGCATCTCAAGCTGACACGTACACGCAACGTCATGTTTTCTTGCACTTACGCCTCCCGCCCTTCCCGCCAACCAACTTGCAACCTGACTTTAAGGTGGCAATGGCCTCAGCATCCTCCTCCTTCTCTTTCTTTATGAATGCTTTGCCTTCTTCGCTTGCTTCATATGCATCATCCTTCTCAAGATAATCGGCATGCCAGTTTTTGTACGGTGGCGACTCATCGTCCTCGCTCCCCTTCGCCTCCGGAATTGGTTGAAGTTGTTTGATAGATGCCTTCTTGGCAATGTGTCTACACGCGAATTCGTAGTAGAACTCGGGAGAAATGTGTAGGTGCCTAGAGGGCTGCCGTTGGTACTTCCCCGCAAGGGACGTTTTTATCTTTGGCCCACTGGTGCTCTTGCCGTGATTGGCTGACGTTTGGCTGGATGGGGACATGCTAGTGGATGAAGCTGTGTTGTGAGGATAATTTATGTCACAGATTAATTAAATGGTGAAATTACGTGGTCATCCAAATACATCACAATATATATGTGATCACCTAAATACATATATATTATGTGAGCACCCAAATATGTGGTGTATGTATATGTGATCACCCAAATAAATATATATTATGTGAGCACCCAATTAAATACGATGTGCATATATGTAGTCGACTAAAGTGTGGTTATGCTCTAGACAAGGACTGGGGTCGTACATGTGCCTAATTAGGGTTAAGGGCAGGGTTAGGGTTAGGGGTTAGGGTTAGGGTTATGGTTGGAGGTTAGGGTTAGGGTTAGGGTTAGGGTTAGGGTTAATTAGCGTCGGGGGGGGTAGGGTTAGGGTAAGGGTGTGCAACCGAGTGGGGCTGGTGACAAACGTATAGTCGGATCTATCTGTCGCAACGGGTTGACTGTGGCTGGGTTGACTGTGGCGTTCGTTGCATTTATTTTTTAATTTTTTTTAATTTTTTTAACGGGTGATATATGTTTTAAATTTTCTGATGCATGCATTGTGTTCGTTCTGTTCGCTCTTTTGCGGCATGGCTTTCCACTTCAGACTTGTGTATGTACACTTCATTTAGTTGTTTCTAGCTGAAGCAAAGGAGATTTCATCACTGTGTATCACAAAGGCAAGCATCATCAGTCACATCTCGAGCGGAAGGAAGGTTGCGGCCGTTAGCACCACGGTGAGCTCAAGTTTCTTCCGGGCCGCCTCCCCTCACCTGTATTCTATTTGTCAATGTTCATCCAGACTGCCTATGTGCAGCAGGATGCACCCGAAGTCCCCAACGGCCGCCATTATCAAGGTTGCAACGAACAGTTCGTCGATTGTGAGGTTGTCCGCGGGCGTTTGGTGGGATCGAACCGCTGCGTCCATCCAGACGACGGCGGCCACGAACGCGCCGACCAAGAGTGCGTCTGTTGCGATTGCGAGAAACGAGCTGCACGTGCCCTGCATGTAGCGGTCGGTGAGCGTTGCAGTCGCGTTGCGGTCGTCCCACGCCTTCTTAAGCCCGTACAAGAAGTGGAGCCCGGTAACGGTGATCAGCAGCGCCGGAGACCACAAGTTGCCCGGCGTGTTTAATTCGGTGATGATGGCCGCCAGCATGGCAAAGTACCCAACATACACGAGTGTTATGCAAGAGCGCATGTGCCGGGGTTCTGTGCCGGTGCATATAACATGTTGTGGCATTGCGCGTTGTTTTCGTATACAAAAGAGATGGATGGCTGTAAAATCTTCTTTGGCGTCGACGCAAACCTCATACCGACCACAGTCTCGACCTCGATTATATGTAGCCATGAGCGCGGTAACAAGGATTAGCGGCACCGGAGACCACGAGTTGCCCGGCGTGTTTAATTCGGTGATGATGGTCGCCAGCATGCCAAAGAAGTACCCAACATACGCGAGCGTTATGAAAGAGGGCATGTGCCGGGGTTCTGTGCCGGTGCATATAACATGTTGTGGCATTGTGCGTTGTTTTCGTATACAAGAGAGATGGTCGGCTGCAAAATCTTCTTTGGCGTCGACGCAAACCTCATACCGACCACAGTCTCGACCTCGATTCTATGTAGCCGACGTCATTGTTAAACAGCTT
>Ga0209223_10005298_pt1 | contig 11418 bp, 10 predicted proteins | sample COG_06_FD_184750 | JGI IMG/M metagenome (GOLD analysis project Ga0209223, IMG submission 184750) | Pelagic Microbial community sample from North Sea - COGITO 998_met_06 (SPAdes) (version 2) | ecosystem: Environmental > Aquatic > Marine > Neritic zone/Coastal water | place: Helgoland, sampling...
AGTCTCGTCCGGACCGCTTAGAAAAGCGGAAATAAACCGCAATATGCAGTAAAACCTCACGTTTCGTGGGGTTTTCTTGTTTTACCCCATACCCAATTTCACCCCCTTTCTCCCCTATTCAGGTGCACTAATCGGTGCACCAAATCCGGCACACAATACTTATCCATTTCACTCTTTTTCAACACTTTACACTTTTATTCATCGAGAGCTACGGAGCAGTTCAATGTAGCTTTGTATCAAGTAATATTATTATGAAAAGAAAGACATTTACTCTGCTTTTTTACGCACGTAAATCAAAGCTAATGAGCAATGGAGAAATCCCAATATACCTCCGAATTACAGTAGACGGAAAGCGCACAGATTTCTCAATAAAGAGAAGTATCACAGAATCGAATTGGGATCCAAAAAGAACCAAGGCCAAGGGAAAAAGCAAAACTTCTATAGAGCTGAATAGCTATATTGACTCTATTCGAATGCAAATCTACCGACATCAGAAAGAGCTTGAAGAAGCACAAAAAGAAGTAACGGCAGAATCATTGAAAAATGCATACCACGGAACTGTAAATAAGTTTTCCGGGCTTATCCATTTATTTGAAGACCATAATAAAAAAATGTATGAATCAGTACAAAGTGATTTTGAATTAGGATAATACAGCCAATTGTTATGTAGTTGAATGGCAGAGTCACACAACCCCTGCTTGAGTCAGTAATAGTTATAGTATGCCTTGTCCTCAACCACTTAGTTTTTATAGAGCGACCGCATACATCATTGGGTGTTATTCTAAATTGATTTTATCTTGCATGACGGGTTACTAAGACCTCACGTATTGAGTAAACCTAACTAAATCCCTCTGCATTCAGTTGGGTTCTTTTTTAAGTAGAAAACGCTCCGATAGCATATTTTCAGTGCGTTTTCCGCCATTTATTTCCAAATAAAATATTCATACGACCGCTTATCTTCCTGCTTCTTCCGTCTAGTAATTGTCAAAACACCTCTCAAATTTATTTCATTGAGCAAGACACTTCTTTTCTGTTTAATAGTTTCATAGGAATAGTGGGATATCCCCAAAGCTTGATCTAGCTCCTCTTTGCCTATTTGCGACCCTTTTAAGAGACGCAAACAATTTTCTATTTCCAGAATATCCTGTTCTTCAGAAGCTGGTGGATTCTTCTTCATCCACCAATACAGAAGCCATATCAGGAAAAGTATAGATAAAGTTATTGTCAGAATAATGTACTGATAAGGCGAATGAGACTCCCCATTCTTACCATTAAATAGATTCCTCACTCCGAGACGGGTCATAGAATTAATGTCGAATGAGTCAACTTTGCCATTATTATCCCTAGAAAATAGCCTGGCGTAAACTATAAAATGATAATTAAGACCGTTAACGCAACTGAGATTGACTAGCGCTGGTGTCATGAAAAAGTCACCAGATCTTTTGTCTAATATTGAATACACACACACACCTTGGGTGTTCTTATATCCGAAAAGATCAAATCGATCGGACTGATAAAAGAAATCAGGTTCTGGAATTTCGAATTCTGAATGATGGGAATTACTCAACTCTAGCCGCTCATGGTACTCGAATTCATCCAGATCAACATAACCGCATGAATGCTTCGTGTATGCATGGGCTGCATTTTCATCATACTCCGTATTATGATTTAAGATAACTCTCAAGGAGTCCCCTACCAAACAAGAGTTCGTGACACCCCTTGTATCTAATGGATAGTTTTTAATTTCTCTTTTAAACCACTCGCCTGAATTGGTGTCGAAGTAAATCAAATTAGGATTGACATTGAACAAACCTTCGCCGCCATAACTGTAAACGATATTCTTATGGAGAAATAAGAATCTTTGAAAATTATGCCCGTGAAATTTACTTTTTGAAAGCTTAGTTACGCATGGTGTTTTTCCCAGTTGAATCAGGTACAAATGGAGCGTTCCATTCGGATTGTAGAATACAATTGAATCGTTTTTGAAGACAATGCTTCTGAAAAAATCATGGTGAAATGAGGTATATACACCCTCATCACCAATTAGCTTTATCTCTTGATGGATCTTAGCAGTATCAATTTGAAAGGGCTCAATGGCACTGCCATATAATGAACCAAGCACCATTGCCCATAAAATAAAGAGAAATCGTAAATTCATGGTATGAATTTAAGAAATTGTCCAATTTAGAATCCGTGTAAATATGTATATATACTTAAATTACGTTTTAATTAGTCTTGTAAATTAAGATATCTATACCTTTAAACATTCAAAAATTAAACCAACCCAAGATTCTCCTAACTTTGAGAATATTCAAAAATAAATCTGAAAACTGATGGGCAATTTAATGGATGATTTAACTAACAAACTCAATAAAGGAATCGATAGTCTGGATAAAGGGGCGGATAGCCTCGAGAAGAAAATCGAAAATGTGGATAAAGAGTTATCAAACTCCGATCAACCAGAAAACAAAAAACTTGGCATGCGTCCAATTTTAATTGGAGGATTAATCATGGCCGCACTTCTTGGTTTGATGGCAATCTTGCCGGAATCTGAAAAAAATTCTTCCACAGCTATTGAAGGACATATGTATATGTCGAACGACGGGCTGAGGAACTTCATGTTTGAAGATGGGGATGTTCAATACCTTTGGTATGCGAATATTCAAATGTTTGCGAGCGGAGCCCCTAACGTCGAAGAGGGGTCATACACGGCTAATGGAAACAACATTGTAATAGATCTAGATGAGCGACCTGATGATTGGACTTACGAGTATGAAGAATCTACTGATCGCTTGTACATTCTCGATGAGAACGGCAACAGGTTTGGTTCTTATATGATTCGAAGAAAAGAAGACTAATGTTTCGATTAATTACGTTAAGCCTCGGGCTGTTATTTCTGTCATTTACCCCCCCCCCTAAATTTAGTTATAGGGTAGAATGTATAAGTGTAAATAGTGATGGCACTGTAGCCTTAAAAATATGGGACACAAAAAAAGGGAAAGGATATAAGGCGCATAGTGCTAGCATTGACGCGGTTCATTGTGTGCTTTATTCAGGCCTATCCGGAGGAAGTTGTGGTCGCCAAAACCCATTATTAAATAATGACGATGCTATTTCAAAGTTTGAAAATGCATATCCAGAATTCTTTAAGAAATCGGGGGATTACAAAAGATATGTGAGAACAGGTGCCTTAGAAACAGCTGTTCCGTCAGCCATTGCAGATAAAAGCTGGAAAGTATACGAGGTTGTTGTGGACAGAAAGCAACTTCAGAAAAATTTAACAGAAAAACAAATCAAAAAAGGATTAAACAATGGATTTTAGTTTGTCAAAAGCAACAACATTATGCCTTCTCCTATTAAGTAGTTTACTGAGTTTTAGCCAAGCAAAAAAGCCGACTATTATGATATTGCCAAGTGACAATTGGTGTATGCAAAGGTTTTTTATGACTGAGTTTGACAATCAGGGGACAAAACAAAATGTGCCCGACTACAAGGCGGCTTTTCAAGAAGACACCGAGTTGGGGCAAGTAATCAGCAAAATAGGTGGCTTAATGGCCGATCAAGGATTCCCCTTAAAAGATGCTGAACAAGAACTAAAAATTTTAGAACAAAGAGCGGCCGAAGATAATATGACTATGAGCTCATCTAGCGCGGCATCATTAAACGAGAGTCCTCTAGATATGCTTAAGAAAAGAGCAAAGGCCGATATTATTCTGCAGTTATGGTGGAAAGTGAATAAAGAAGGTGATAAAAAGTCAGTATCATTCACTTTAGACGCTTTAGATAGTTACACCGGCAAAAGAATAGCAAGCGCAACGGGTAATGGTGAACCTTCAAATGAAATAGTTGCCGAATTACTCATGAAGGCTGTTCAAGCAAACATGTCTGAATTTGTTGGACGCTTGGATAGTTATTTTTCAGATTTACTCACAAATGGACGAGAAGTGACCATTTTTATCAAGACTTGGGACTCTTGGGGCTACGATTTAGGGGAAGAATATGACGGAGAGTTTCTTCAAGACATCATTGATAATTGGATGTATGACAATACTGTCTCCGGTAGGTATAGCTTGTCAGATGCTACTGAAACATTTATGCGGTTTGAGCAAGTAAGAATTCCGTTATATGATGAAAGAGGTAGAGCAATTGACTCACGAAAGTTCACTAATGAGTTAAGAAAGTATTTATTAAAAGAGCCTTTTTTGATTGAAAGTAAATTAATGACTCGTGGATTGGGTGAGGCTATCCTAGTACTTGGTGAAAAATAATTAACATGAAAAAAATCTACATTCTATTATTAGCTATTTGTTTTTCAATTCAAGCTAATGCACAAAAGCTAGACGATTTTGGACGAATTGTCATAAATTCTTTTGTGCCTGAAAATATTGAAATCCCTGAAGGGGCTAAGAAACTATTAGCTACAAAACTAGATCAGCTTACTACCCAAAGCGGATTAGGTGGTTCTGAAGTAAACCCAAGGTTTGTTATCACACCACAAATAAATATTGGTACGAAAGATATCATAGCAGGTCCACCTCAAATGATCGCTCAAAACATTGAGTTAACCTTAATTATTGGTGATGCGGTAAACAACATAAAATATACAAGTGCAACCTTAAATTTAAAGGGGGTTGGAACCAATGAAACCAAGGCTTTTATTCAAGCATTTAAAACAATTAACCCACGCAATAAAGACCTTGCTGATTTAATTGAAAATGGCAAGAAGAAAATTATTGAATACTACAAGACTCAATGCGATTTTATTTTGAAAGATGCTCAAGCCCTTGTAAACCAATCGAAGCATGATGAGGCTATTTACAAATTATCATTAGTGCCTGAGGTTTGCCAAGAGTGCTACTATAAGTGCTTAGATACCTTAAGTTCAATTTACCAACAAAAAATTGATGCAGACTGCCAACAAAAAATGACACAAGCTAAAGCAGCTTGGGCAGGCAAACTTAACAGCACAGGTGCCGAAGAGGCTGCTGAGATTATCGCTACAATCAATCCACAGGCCAATTGCCAAGATGAAATCAAGTCGCTAACCACACAGATTAATAATAAGCTAAGTGCAGATGCAAAAGCACGTTGGGATTTTAAAATGAAGCAATATGATGACAAAATTGCACAAGTTAAAGAAGAGACTAGAATAGCTGAAGAAAAATCAATCAGGGATGATGATTTCAGAGAAGTACAAGCGCAGCGTGACGATCAATACAGAAATAAACAAGCCGATAGAAATTTTGAGCTAGATAAAATGAAGGTTACCGCATATAGAGAAGTGGCGGTAGAATATGCTAGAAACCAACCAAAATCAATTACTTACAATAAATCTTTATTTTAATGAGAACAAAATTTACCTTAATTGTATGCGCTGTGCTCTTTAGTTTAGCAAGTGTTGCACAAGAAAATACGGTAACCTTAAAAACCACCGGCTCTGCCGAAACAAAAGAAAAAGCTGTGCAATACGCATTGCGTAGTGCCATAGAACAAGCCTTTGGAGCCTTTATATCTTCTAATACTGAAATATTAAACGATGAATTGGTAGCAGATGAAATTACCTCTGTTGCTAGCGGTAATATTGAAAAATATGATATTTTATCTGAAACAGTAAATGAAGAAGGAAACTCATGGTTTGTTACCACCAATGTTATTGTATCTGTAGGTAAACTAACCGAGTTTGTGCAGGCTCAAGGCGTTGAGGTTGAAATTAAGGGAGGTATGTATGCTATAAATATCAAACAGCAACAGCTGAACGAAGAAAGTGAATACATATCGATATTAAATTTCTACAAAGTCTTCCATGATCAAATGTTAAATGCTTTTGATTACACATTAGATGTAGGTTCACCAACGGAAGAGAATATAACAAAGACTTACCAAAGATCTAGTAACTCCAATCAGAAAACCACAGGCCAAAATTGGAATATTAGTTTGGATGTTACCACTAAGACTAACAATAATATGGCCTTTTGTGAAACCCTATTGTATAGTACACTTGAAGGGCTTTCAATGACAGATGAGGAGGTAAAGAATTATAAAAGCTTAGGAAAAGAGGTGCATGCCCTTTCTTTCTTAGATAGAGAATGGCCAAAATTTCAATTGAATGCAATAGCAGGTGTATATAGAAGTTCTATTCCACAGTACACAACAATTTACAATGGAGATACGGTACAGTGTGACAAGGATGGTCTAATATTGCAGATTAATCCACTTCCTGAATATTACTTGAAAGCTCTACGATTCCCAGATGCGCTAATAAAATATTCCAATAAAGGAGGTCATATGAGCTCGATTATATCTGCTTTTCCTTACTTAACGAAAAAAGATATTATATCTGCAAATCAGCTAATATTTATGCCAAAAGTCAAAATCAAAAGGTATCCAAATGGAAGTTATGAAGAAGTTACCATACCAGGAAAATATGCTTTTTATGATGCAGAAAAAGACCAAATTGCTTGGACCAAATTTCTCTCCAGTCCACACGCAGACAATGGGAAAGGGTTGTACCTGCGAATCCCAACCAGGAAAAAGCAAGTATTCTACCTAAGAAATCCTAAATCAGCAGCATTGATTAATAAAATAATAAACGATCTTCAGGGCGGAGATGAGATGTATGGACGGGGGTTTGATATTGTATCAGAACTTGCTGAATATAAAAGCAATCTTTTTACAAAAAAAGAAGAGTCAAATCGGGGTGCAGAACTTACAACTGCTGAAAGGGCGTCAGCACTTGCTGAATATAATCGACAAAAAAAAGCGACAGAAGAAGAAGAGTCAAATAAAAAGGTAAAAATAACCTTCCAAAGCGATGTCCGGGGACGCCCAAGTTTCGGGATGATCTTTAATTATAGCCAGTTCCAGAACCAAATTCTACGCGACACCTACACAAGTCGGATTGAATCTGCAGCTATAGGTTTTCCCGGTTCAGGCACCACAATATGTCAATCATCCTTCACGTGTACACTAACGCTGGAACAACTTGAGTCTCTTAAGAAATTTGAGGTTAAAAAATCTGATCATTAAGTTAGAATTAAATGACCATTACTTACAACAAATCTTTATTTTAATGAGAACAAAATTTACCTTAATTATATGCGCTGTGCTATTCAGTGTAGCCAGTTTTGCCCAAGAAAATACGGTAACCTTAAAAACCACCGGCTCTGCCGAAACAAAAGAAAAAGCTGTGCAATACGCATTGCGCAGTGCCATAGAACAAGCATTTGGAGCCTTTATATCTTCTAATACCGAAATTTTAAACGATGAATTAGTTGCAGATGAAATTACCTCTGTTGCTAGTGGTAATATTGAAAAATACGACATTTTATCTGAAACAGTAAACGAAGAGGGAAACTCATGGTTTGTTACCGCCAATGTTATTGTATCTGTAGGTAAACTCACCGAGTTTGTTCAAGCAAAAGGGGTTGAGGTAGAAGTAAAAGGTGGCTTATATGCCATTAATATCAAACAACAGAAATTGAACGAAGAAAGTGAATACATCTCGTTATTAAATTTTTATAAAGTCTTTCATAATCAAATGTTAGATGCTTTTGATTATCAAATAGATGTACTTCCTCCTGTTAAAAATAAGGATCAAGATTGGGAAATTAAAATGGATGTTATCTCAATAGCAAATAGTAACATGAAGTTTTGCGAAGAGTTAATGTATAGTACCTTAGAAGGATTGGCAATGAGCCCGGAGGAGGTAAATCAATATAAAAACTTAAATAAGGAGGTTTCCCAATTTGTATTTTCTGATCCAAAATGGCCAAAATTGCAAACTTGGAGTAAGCCTAGCGGTTATACAACACCATTAACCAAAGTAATATACAATGGAGACACCTTGCCGTGCACAAGTAATGGTCTATTTATTAAATATCCCTTGAATAATTTGTTTGGGAAAAAATTTAAAAATGGTGGGCATCTATCTAAAATTATATCTGAATTTCCGTTCTTAACCAAAGAAGACATAATAAAATATAACCCAAGATTAAGCTCGGTTTATGATGCTGATAAAGATAAAATCGAAGGATGGGATAAGCCATATCCTTCTAATTATTGGGGATTTAGCTTTATTCAAATTCCTATAACTAAACCTAAAATATACTATCTAAGGAGCTCTAAATCTGCTAAATTAATCGAGAAGATAAAATTAAATTTACAAGAATTATATATTTATGACGATGAAAGTAATTTTCTATATTATGGCACAGGGTTTGACATTTTTGCAGAAATAGCTGAGTATGAAAGCTACCCACTTTCTAAGGTAATGAAAAGAAGCTTTACCACGAATTCAGCTGGATTAGACAATTATCAAGAACGGGGATACTTCTCTTTTTCGTTTTTTTTAGGTGATGAAGAAGTAGACAACAAAATTAAAATACTAAAGTTAAGTAATTGGAGCAGTGATAATTACAACAAAAAATATGAAACAGGACCAAACGTAGAACTTTTACATAATTATAGCCTTGATAATATTTTTATTTTTCCCAAACCGGGAACCGAAGTAATTAAAACACCATTTAGCTGCTCTTTGACACTAGAAGAACTTGAATCGATTTCCAAATTTGAAGTGAAAAAATCAGAAAGTTTAATTAAAATCAAACATGGCGGCTATTTTATTCCTGGATCAGATTTTGTTTCAGCCATTTCTAATGTTATCACTGATGGAGGTCTTTTAATTAAGCCAGAAGGTTTTAGCCGTGATGAAGCGATTTCGTATTGCGAATCATTAACTGAATTTGGTTATGATGATTGGCAACTCACTGACGTCTTTGAAGGTATCGAAACGGCTATTAACAACCCAATTTTTAGGGAAGTTATGGTAAGTACAAACTCATGGCCTGCTGTGCATTCTAGTAAGTTAATTAAGGATTTTTACCAAGATTACAAGGAACGAAATGCAGGCAATAATAATAATTATTGGTTGATAGATATAGATAGGTCCAGTTTAGAAGCAAATAATGGTGAATCAGATCGATATAACTATAAACCAATACAAGCCATTTGCATCAGAAGAATAAAATGAAATACACATTAATTATAGGTGCGGGTATTCATGCTCAAGCATTAAAGGGTTCTAGCTACTCAAGTGCAGCTTTAGCATCTTGGCATAATTTATTGTTGGCCATTGGGGCTGAAAGTTTTAATAATCCACTACTTGGTTTTGAATCGCTTGTAATTAAAAAAGCAAAAGACGAAAAAATTGCCGCTTATAAAGCAGAACAGAATTTGCTGAAGAAGATAGCAGAAACTCTTGAAGCAGAGCAAACTAAAATTATAAATGATATAAATATTGAATATCCGCTTAGCATATTTAACCCTGAAAAGGTAAGTGATGTAATTATTTTAAACTTTGATTTGGTTATTGAAAAATTACTCACAAAAGGTAATATACCAAAACTTGAAAAATCACCACATAACGATTCAACTTATAGAACCATAAATGGTATACGGTTTTGGCATCCGCATGGCTGCATAGAGGATTCCTACTCTATAGAGTTTGGAATTAGAAAATATGGCAAAAACCTCAAAGATATTGAGGCTTTAAGAACTCTCTATAAGATGGACGAAAGAAACGAAGAGTACGATTTAACTAAAATACAAGCTACTTGGTATTCGGCTATTCTACAAAACTCATTGGTTTTTGCAGGCACAGGGCTGTCTTTTGATGAGTGGGGCCTGTGGTTTGCCTTAACTAGCCGCAAAAGAAACTTTGCCCAAAAGGGAGAGGAGCCGCCTGTTTATACGCTAAATAAAAAAGATGCTTTTTGTAACCTGTATGGTTTTTCCCACACCAAAGCAATTTCAGAACAGGATGACTATGATCAATCTTGGCAATCATTAATTGAATTTTTAAACTAAACACAACAGACATGAAAAACCTTCTTTTTATCATATTGGCAACCCTATCTATACAAGCATTTAGCCAGTCATTTAATGAAGATAAAACTGCTTTTACAAACTACATAAAACGCATGTATAAGTTTAAAGCTTTTGAGGGGGTTAAAATTGTTGAAGATTATAATGATGCTTACTTAATTTCAGCTCTTTCATTACCTGCTAACAAATATCCTAATGAAAGTATGATGATGCGTGTGGCAGATGTGAAAGCACAAAGCCAAGCTAGTACTTTTTTAAATGGCTCAAACATTACTATGGATATGGTAATGAAAACAGAGGAAACCGAAAAAGAAGATGGTGTAAAAGAAACTACCACCACCATGATAGAAAGCATAAAGCAAAACGCTGATGGCTTTGTAAAAGCAATGGAATTACTCACAAGCTTCGAGATTGATAATGGTGAGAGGGTGCTGTTCATCTACATGAAAAAAATGCAGCAAGCTATAGCGCCTGCAGAAGACATGTAAATACCTTAACAAATGATGCTCTAAAGCTGTGTCTCGATGAGAGTGACCTATTGAAAAATAAGGGAATAAAGGCAAAGCTCAATAAACCTTTTTGACGATGGCTTTATTCTAAATGAGATAAAGGCCTTTAGCAGTAATCTATACCCGTGTTGCCTTCTCGTATTCGGGAGCCCCTGTTCTAAAATACATTAGAGAAAATCGGCTTCTCCAAGACCTAAACTATAATGTGTTTAATGGTCATCAAAATGCATACTCTCGGGCCTTTGGAAGCGATTTAAAAGCTAGCCTACACTTATTGAAACCAATCAGCCTCTGCACTCTTTCAGACACTCTAGAGCGATAGAAATCTAAACGCACAAAGGCTCATTATTAATGCTACAGGAGGTGACGGGTCATTTAAGCCTAATTATGTCCTTAACTTATTTAAGGGGATTAGAGTTAGCTGAATTAACCGAGGATGATATGCCTAAGGTTTAGACAAATTCATTTTAACCTAAAACGCATCATTTTCACCTCTTTTTGACCATTTTCAGTGCTTTTTGACATAAAAACACTCAAAAAACGTCAATTATCCCTCAAAACTAACTAAAACCTGAAAGTTAAAAACTAAGGCGTCGAATCAACTCAGGGGGTGGGTTGTTCTAAATCGGTTTTCTGTTTTCGATACGGTTTCTAGGGTATAGTATAACCCCTTATCTGGGTATATAGCATCGACTTCACCTCCCTCTGGTGTTGAGATAAGGGTGCAATAAGAATCAAAACTTTATTTTCGAGCTAATTATGTTTCAAAAAATAACAGCATTCATTGTCTTCTTTGGCGGATTAGGTGGAGTGCTGTTTTTTATAGTACATGTTTATCAAGGTGATATTAATGGCCGAGATGAGTGGTTTGATTTGTCAGTATTATTAATACCATCTATATCAGGAGTAATTTATGTCATCTCCACCAAATTTGGCGATGCGGTGTTTCCAGACGTCATAAATACTTACCAAGAAAATCAGACACTCAAAAAACAGATTAAGCAGAAGGAATTGGAAGAGCAAAAAG
>Ga0209223_10005299_pt1 | contig 11417 bp, 9 predicted proteins | sample COG_06_FD_184750 | JGI IMG/M metagenome (GOLD analysis project Ga0209223, IMG submission 184750) | Pelagic Microbial community sample from North Sea - COGITO 998_met_06 (SPAdes) (version 2) | ecosystem: Environmental > Aquatic > Marine > Neritic zone/Coastal water | place: Helgoland, sampling...
AAAATACCTCTTGAACACGCTGCCATGCAAAGTTCCACGCAATGAAACGTCCAGAACCTTCTTCTATAGTATCCAATCTAAAATACTCAGCCAAACCCAAAAACTCAATGAATTCAGGAACTGTACTCAAAAGGAATTCATAGCTAAAGATAAGCGCGATAAAAAGAATAAAAGCAACAGTATTTGAAAGGTAGCGCAAACGATTGAACAGGAAGAAAATAAGGATGGCAATCAAAGAAGTTCGGCTGCCGGTGAGCAATAAGCTCAAACCAAACACTCCATAAAACAAAAAATAAAATCGATTTCCTTTGAATTGGTCTCCTAAGTCTATTCCCAATAAAAAAACCAATGGGTACATAACTGTTAAAAAAATGCCAAGACCATTTGGGTTGCCTAAAAGTCCACGGTAGCGGCCTACCAAAGAAGTGAATTCCGGATTTACCGCATGAATTACTAAACCTGCAGATAAAATCAGGAAAAAGAAAACCAGAACGTCCTTTATAAACGATTTATCAGAAACCATGGCCTTTAAAAACAAAAGGGGAAGAACGAAATAAACCAGCCCGTATGAAAACGCTTTTTGAAAAGCAGTAAATTTATCTTGAGACCAAAGAGTTGCGAAGAGTGCGAAAATTAAAAAAGGCAAGAAGTACTTGAAAATGATATTCGGAACTTTCTTGAATAAATGAAAATTGAACGTGATAAAAATGAATGTCAAAACAACAACACCGATCTTAGCAGTTTCGGCAAACGCAAACATGGGTGACCTAGAATCTGAAAAAATCAAAGTAGCAATGAGCACAATGAATACTTTACCCAAATCGCGGGTTCGTAAAATTAAGAGAAAGGTTACAACCACTATTCCAGCCACCACCAGAGTTGGAAGCAAAGCACCCATAGTTGCCCAAAGCAAGAGCATGATGTACACATCTTTGAATCGCTGAAGATGGGCTGTAATCATTGCAATAACCTTATCGCTTCGTTGAGTTTATCCCCAATAGATTCCCAAACAAATTCATCAATTTTATTTCTGCTTGCCATTTTTTGCTGTATGATCTTTTCATCAGAATCATCAATCATTTGATTTAAGGCTATGACAATAGATTCGGGAGTAGGAGACTTGAAAAGTATTCCATTTTCTTCCGAAACTAACAATGATGTTGCACCAACATCAGTCGCTATTAAAGCAAGGCCTCTGGCCATTGCTTCCATGATCACATTTGGCATTCCTTCAGAAAAACTAGGACATATCAAAACATCGTGATCATCGTATATTTTAGTTAGTGCACTGACATCATTAACTTCTCCAATATATTTTACTGCAGAGTTATTCAATCTCTTTTCTTTAGGGATCGGACCGACAATGGTAAAGGAAACACCTTGTCTGAAGTCAATACGTTGAATGGCTTTATACAATTCGGGAAGTCCTTTCAATCGATCAAAACGCCCAACAAAAAGAAATTTTCGCACACCTTCACGGGTGTTGATATCATCCTTCGCCCTCATCCTTTCTCTTTCAATTCCTGAAGGAATCTCAATGATTTTAGTTGGGTCATGCAATTCATTTGCAATGATTTCTGTTATTTTACCCCCATAGGAAAAAACATAATCTGCATTTTTCAGAACATATCTAGTGGGAGGACGCAGCATAAACTTGACCAGCTCACCTTTCCAATCTGGCTGTGTTTGAAACATATTCATGCCATGAAACTTCACTGCTATGGGTGCATTAATTCCATATTCGTGCCTACGCTTAAGAAACTCCCAACCCATGAAGCCCTTCGAATAAATGAAGTCTACCGCTTGATTTTGCCCAATGAAAGCTTCAAAGTATTTTTTAGACATGCCTTTATGAGTGCGCAAATAATGCCCAGGAAGTATTGAAGTATCTTCATAGTGAAACCAAACTTGCTCAATATTCTTTGATGCATTTGGTGTAAAAGCTACCTCAAGATTAGGTGCAATATCAGATTCGGAATAATGATATAACAGAATCTCATTACCTAAACTAGCCAGGTGTTCTCCAACGAGTTGAGAATGACGCTGCATACCGCCAGTCATGAAAGGCGCAATCCCATCAGTTAAAAAAAGGATTTTCATATTGGATATTTATATTTCTCTTATGACGCAATAAATCATATAGCTAGGAGAAATTTATGAGTTTAAGAAATATAAATTGTAAGCCTTTAACATGAAAAGGAAGTTTTCTCAAAATAAAAGAGTAGACCGTGAAAAAACGATTTTCCATTGACAGACTAAACTCAGAAGCAAAGCTGGCAAATTCAAACTTGCTGATTTCTCCTTTAATTTTTGACTGGTGTAAAACCTGCAAGGCTCGTATTAACGCAAGAACTAAGTACTTTTCATATTCAGAACTCACATTTCTATAAGTTGAAACATATAAAAGTACAGCATTTGACCAATTCTTATAAAACTCCTTGTTCGATATTACTTTTCTTTGGGAATCAACTCTAAACTTGCAATCAGCAGCTGATGCGTCAGCCTTGAAAAGGGGGCTACACAAGAGACAATCAGTATGAAAAAAGACATCTTGCATTCTTGAAATATTCTCTCTCCAATTCAATTCTTCCTTTCTCAAAAATTGCTTTTTGTACAAAGGCTGCATTGTTTGCCATGGGAGGTCATGTGATAAAAACTTCTCTAACGCATTTTGCTCGATTGGTTCCCAAATACGACCTGCTTCAATGATACTTGTCACAAATGATTCCATTGTAAAAACTCCAAAATCAACATGATCAAAACGCCTCATAAACTTGATTCGATTCTCCAAACAATCTCTCATAAGGATATCATCGCTATCTAAAAACATAATATACTCACCAAGTGCTTGCTTCATGCCAAAATTTCTGCATGAGGCACCACCATGCGTTTGCTTTTCCAAAAAGAATGGTTTGAATCGATGGTCCTTTTCGACATACTCAGAAATTACATTCCGTGATGAATCAGTGCTGCCATCGTCTACGATTATTGCTTCCCAATCAACGTAAGTTTGATTCAAGACCGAATCCAAGGTTTCCCTCAAATATTGCTCTTTATTGAAATTCGGTATAACGATTGAAATCATAACAAATACGGTATTTCATAGACTAACCCAAATATACATGCACTATTTGGCGAGTTCGTAAATTTTGTCAGAACTGAAGTAAAATCACCCAAATTGAACTCAAATGAATATTCCAACCGAAGCACAATTCCAGTTATGCACGGTCAATTCCGCAAATGAAAACTATAAGAACAACCCTTAGATTAGTCTCAGTCAAGGTTAGGTAAATTTCCTTCTCAAATCAGTCATCGGTTTTTCGTAAAGTAAATAAATGAAATATGAAAAAATGTAAAGCACAACCAATGAAATATAAAAGGTCAAATCATTTAGGTTGAAAAACTGAACGAGATGAAAAAGGTTCATATGAAAAAGATAAAAAGAATAGCTCAGTATACTGGTCCATGTAATAAACTTTCTTAGAAGAGAGACTTTTAATATACCATTATTAATAATGTCGCTTTCACTCAAAAAAGGAAGCATAAGTCCAATAAACACGCTTTGAACTAAAAAATAAACACTGTTGAAAGAAACTAGCTTGTCCAAGCTAGAAATACCAAAATGATAAAACACGAGATATTGTAACACAATGGTCAAAATCAAACCAATCGCAAAATAAACTATTCCCGACATCTTCAAGAATACGCTCTTATGATTGGCATATAACATTGCTAATATGACACCTATAAGCATTGAGTCAAATCTTAGTAGTGGGTTTCCATTAACACCAGCGAAAGGAATACCTCTAAAATAAATTACAAAACCTTTTATCAATAAGAGCAGAACTACACAAACGACTAAATGAATAATTGAAACTTTTCTAAACGCTACTCTAAAAAGAAAGAAAACAAAAGGCAAGCCCAGATAAAACCATTCTTCAACAACCAAACTCCAGCTAATAGGAAAGAGTGATATCCCGTAAAAGTTATTTTGAAGAAAAACTAAATAATACAAATATCCCCACTCCATTTTGTTTGACAAAAGAATTTGAACCAGTAATGCCAGATAATAAAGTGGCAATGTTCTAAACCAGCGATTAACCCAAAAATGCCTGAATGTTTCGTACCCTTTAAAATCCTTAAATTCACGAATAATGATTCTTCCGATTAAAAAACCCGACAGAACAAAAAATATTTCCACACCCAACCCGCCTAAGAGCACATCTCCAAAAGGGTTTTTACCACCATGCTCGATAAGAACAAAGTAGATGGCGAATAGCCGCATTAGATCCAGACCTAGGTTTCTATTGGTCAGCATTGTCATTCATTACTTATTATAATCCTTATGACCTTCTCGAATCAAAATACTGATCTTTATGATCAATTATCACCTCTATATTTTGAACAATACACGAATACTAATCCGAGTCGAGTTACTTAAATAAAAATACAACGAGTGCTGATTTGGAAAGATGATTTTACAACAAAAGTTTATCAAACACTTCAGCCATTTCTTTTGCCCTATTCTCAAAGGAAAGACTTTGAATAAACTCACTATTTTCTTTAAAGTCATCAAGCTTCTCTGGATTAATGGCTAAGTCTTTAAGTAGTTCAGAAAGAGAATAAATATCTCCTCGTTCAGTAAACAACCCCAAGCCACTTTTCTTAACAATTTCCGAGCAATCGGATGTTGTATCGTCAATTAATATAGGTTTTCGTTTGTCTAAATATTCAAACACCTTGCCTGGAATGAAAAGTGTATTATGATTTGACGCTCCCGTTTCTAATGGTAAAAAAAGGATGTCTTGCTTTTGAAGCTTAGCGATCGAAGCTTCCTTAGAAAGAAAACCGCTGATTTCAACCAAATTCTCAATACCCATATCAAACACTAGTTTTTTATATCTAGAATCAATCGCACCCCATAAGCTCAGCAAGATTTTAGGCTTGTCAGTTTTGTATTGATTGTTGATTATCTGCAACGCTTTGAACAGATGCACTGGCGACCTCGTTGCACTAAGATCAAAATTGTTTCGGTAGGTCCAAAAATGCTTCTTAAGAGCGTCTAATAGACTTGCTGAAGGACTTTGAGCTGGCTGGAAACCAAGAGTACCACCATACCCTATTTTTAGCATCAGTAACCGTTATTAATTACGATAATATCATTTTCAGACCTCAACTCCCTAGAAAGATAAAGCTTTTTCACCTCTGCCGTATTAACGACAAGCATATCAGGTTTAGAAAACAACCATCTCTCAAATATCCTAGCCAAATACCAATGCAATTTGGTTGGAAATTGCCACACATAAGCGTCTGTAAAAGGATCTCTCAAGTCAGCTACCCATTTTACTTTTGTCCTTCTTTTAAGCAAATAACCCAAAACCATTGTCGAAAAAGGAGCGGAAGATGTGTATACTAAATTAATCTTTTCTTCTTCTATAATCTGTCTTGCTTTTTTCACTGTTTTAATCGACCATAAAAATGACCATTCCCAAAGAAGTGGATAAAAAAAGAACCAGAATATCCGATAAATTTTAAGTTTCATTAAGAAGCCCATAAAATTATTAAGAGGATAAGCATCAACCCTTCTAACATCCACATGATTCAAAATTAATTCTTCCAAACTCGCATCACTATTCACGTCAATTTTAGGTAGATCTTCTTTTTTAAGGGTTAAAACTATTGGTTCATAACCAAATTTTGGGAGATAATTAACGAGGTTAATTACGCGTTGCACACCTGGGCTTGCGAATGGCGGAAATTGATATGAAACTATTAATACTTTTTTCAAAAAGGAAAGTTTAATCTACTAAAGCGCCAAGCAGTCTTTTTACCTACACCTACCATTGGTTAAGAAAATTAATTGTCATTTAAAACTATATAATTTCCAATTGCCAGCACATCTAACTGTGCATCCATAAATCCTCTTATTGCATCCTGTGGCGTATAAACGATAGGCTCCTCATGCATATTAAAACTTGTGTTTAACACAAGTGGAATTCCTGTTATTTTGCCAAACTCCTCAATTATTTTATGATAACTATGATTCCGTTCTTTTTTCACCACTTGAGGTCTTGCAGTATTATCTACATGAACAACTGCCGGAATTTTACGCGCCTGTTCAGGCTTAATATTATAAGTTATAGTCATAAATTCCGAAGCTAATTCGTCATTGAAATTTTCCAGGAATTCCGGAGCTCCCTCAAACGTAATTGAAGGTGCAAAAGGCATGAATTCTGTACGTTGAAATTTTTTATTTAGCCAATCATTTATGGATTTATCTGAAGCAGCGGCAATTACTGATCGATTTCCTAATGCTCTCGGGCCATATTCCATTTTACCATTATACCGTGCTACAACTTTATTTTCGCATAATAACCTAGCAATCTCCAATTCTACCTCATCATACCTAGTAAATTCTAAATTAAACTGTTTTAAAGATTTTTCAATCTGTTCATCAGAAAATCCACCTCCTAAATACACACTTTCAATAAATGTTTTATTATCCGCGTTTTTGGATAATTGGTAGTATGTTCCTAATGCTGAGCCCGCAGACAAACCATCATCACCCATTGCTGGGAAAACAAAAATATCATCAAAACAACCCAATTCAAAAATGCGTTGGTTTAGTTTAACATTAGCAAAACACCCCCCAGCTAGGCAAACCTTCTCGATCTTTTTGTTTTGCTTTTCTAACTCTTTAACATTGTGAGAAATCCACTCAAGAATTTCTGTCTCAAAAATATTCTGCATCCCAGCAGCCAAATCCTCCCTTGAAAATTCGTCTAATTTTGGAAAAAAATAATTGGATTTTTCCAATAATGCTTTGTGATGAGCGGCAATAGACTTCGAAATAAATCGGTTTTTCTTGGAATCGAACTTTAATAACTTTTCCAATCCTAGTTTATTGATATCAGGATTGCCATAAGCTGCTAACCCGGTTATTTTCCCTTCATGTCGATGCCTTTTAAAGCCAAGATCGTGAGTTAAAGCACTATACATTGTTCCTGGAGATTGAAAATGAGGCACTTCACTTACTAAGGTTAGGGAAGATCCGTCACCTATGTAAACTGAACCATCAAGACCATCGCCCCCTCCATCTAAAGTAAAAACAACTGCATTCTGAAACCCTGAAGGATAATACGCACTTGCTGCATGGCAAAAATGATGATTCTGATAAATAATACTAAAGTCTTTTCCTCTTAATTGGAAATGAAGTTTTTCATTGGTTTTGAGCTTATTGTAAACTGTGAACCATAAAAATCTTTGAATTTTATTTGTTAAAAAAACGCCAGTGTCTAAAAAAGTTGAAATCGCAGCTGAAAGATACTTTGCATTAAACTCTGAAGGATGACTGCTAGTTATGGAAATTGCATCTATATCCTCTACAGTTAAGCCGGTAATCCTAAGAACTTCATCAATAGCATCATATGGAAAACTTCCGTCTACCTTTTTACGTGTTAATCTTTCTTGGGCAATACATCCCAATAAAACACCACCCTTCACAATAGACGCACTCGATTCATTAACTAACCCCTTTGTATTAAACACGTTTCCGTGGATGCCTAAAATTATCACAGAAAATATTATTTAAAATTGAAAATAAATGAAAGGACTTGGTTTTTGAATAATTAAAATTAAATAGCCAAAAATTAAACCAAGTATAATAGCTCCAACTTTTGAACTAAACTTATTAATAAGATTATATGTGGAAGGAATAAACCAAATTGAAAACATCATTGCAAACACAATAAATATATGTTTGAGTCCTCCAGCAAACCTAAAAACCAATGGGAAATCAAGACCTATTGCTTTATAAGAACCAAGTTCGAACCAAATAAGTGGTTGAGCGAACATAGCTTTTATAGTTAAAAATGCAAAATCAATATTTGTACTTCTAAAGAAAACCCAAGCAATACAAACAAGAAGAAAAACAAGAATTGAATAAAAATACTTATTTATTCCTTCAAAACTTGGTTTAATAGCCCTTTCAATCAATAAGTAAAACCCATGCAAAGCACCCCATATTAAAAATAGCGAACTAGCTCCATGCCACAAACCACCTAAAAGCATAGTAATAAATATATTAAAATAAGTATTAATTTTTCCATTTTTATTACCACCTAACGGTATATATAGATTATCTCTTAAAAATTCCGATAATGTTATATGCCACCTTCGCCAAAAATCAGAAAATGACTTTGCGATGTATGGTCTATTAAAGTTTTTAGGGAAATTAAACCCTAACATCAAACCAATACCTACCGCCATCTCTGAATAAGCAGAAAAATCAAAAAATATTTGAAATGCATACGAAAAAGCACCAATCCAAGAAGAAATAAAATTTGGTTCTATTACTTCATTAAAATATAAATCTGAATATTGGGCAAAATAATCTGCAACAACCAATTTTTTAAATAATCCAATAATAAAAAAAGTAAATCCTTCATATAATCGAGAATAGCTTAAACTAAAAGTGTTATTACTAAACTGACTTGCAATTTCTTTATACCTAACAATTGGACCTGCAATTAATTGTGGAAACATAGAAACATAGGCAGAAAAATGAAGTAAATTTCTCACTTTTGTTGCATCATTTCGGTATAAATCAATTGAGTAACTCATTGACTGAAACGTATAAAAACTAATACCAACCGGAAGGATTATATCTAGCCTATAAGTGGCAATTGTATTTTCAGCAAAAATAATTGTTAGAGAATCAATGAAAAAATCATAATATTTAAATACCCCAAGAATTGTAAGATTTGAAATTACAGAACCTAGCATCCAATGCTTTGACTTCGATATTTGCCCCTTTAATTTAGCCTTTGAGATTTTTACACCGCACCAATAATCAATGAAAATCGAGACTAGCATTAAAGAAACAAATCTATAATCCCAGTAACCGTAGAAAAATAAACTTGCAAGAGTTAGAAATAAGAACTTATCGTCTCTTCTTTTTAACCTGAACCAAATAAAAAGTGTTAACGGTAGAAAAAATAAAATAAACCCTAAACTATTAAATAGCATCTTTTGGTAATTCTTTTAGGATAGATTCAAACATTAATTTACTATTTACTGAGGTAGGATGTATAGCATCAAAAAAATGGTTTTCATAACCATTAAAATTTTCAATTTTTGAATTGTTTTTTATCAAAAGAATGTTTCTATGTTGTTCTTTTAGATTATTTAACCAATTTTCCATAAAAGACACTCGTTCCAAATAATTGGTTTCTTTCTCCACAATACTTTGCTCATAGGGTTGAATAGGCATAATATTTATAATTATTTTTACATCGTTTTCGTTTAATATGCTTATTAACTCTTCGAACAACTCTAGCCTTTGATTTGAAAACTCCTTAAAAAATTCATGACTTTCAAGTTTACCTGCCCCAGGAAAAGTTTTTAATAATTCAATTCTTTTTTTTAAGTATTCTGTAACATTATAATTACCATCTTCAGCTAATTGGGTTACATTTTCACGATCACGATTGGTGTAATTTTTCCTTACTCCATTTTCATGAAAAACGTTTTGAGTTGAAATAATATAAGGTTTAAACGCAGATTGAAAAATATTATTTATTGATTCACCAAATTGATCATATGAAATAGCGGTTTTATACTTCGCCAATTTGTACGTAAATAAGTTATATCCACGAAGGTATTTTGCTAAATACTCGACACTACTTAACCTATTATTGGCAGGATGCCAGATGTCAAAAGAATTTTGTTCTGATTGAGCAAAATTCCAATCATCAAGGTTAAAAAAAACCAATTTCAAATCATTAGGATTTTTTTCAAGTATATAGTTTATTAGACAATAAAAGTCTTCGACAGACGCTTGAAAAACACCAAAATTATAAGCTTTTAGGTTAAATTCATCTTCAATCCATTCAGGATAAAAACGCATTGAATTAGAAGAACCTAAGAAAATAGCTTCTGTTTCTAGTTTGTGATTTTCAAAAAAAACTGATTTAGATAATCTATCGTTGTGTGTTACAGGATTTCCAATCGAATTTAATCCATAAAAACTATATGGATTTACCCAAATGTTTATCGCCACTACAAGGGAAATAAAAACCAAAAATGAACCAAAAAAGAATCTAAAATTTGACTTTACCATTTTCCGCATTTTTTTAGATTGAATTCAACTCTTTAATAAACATTTTTGAACTTTTGAAAAACATACTCGAATAAAAGTCGATCACATAACCAAATTAAATCCCCACCTCTTCAAGTTCATCGAATATACCATATTGTGCATCCAAAATGAAGGCGACACGGAATAAATGAATAACTCATAATTAGTATTGTTTTCAGCACACAGTCCATTTAATATGTTCCTTCAGGATCGCCCTTTATCCAATGTCTGAATTCTTTAAGAAGAAGTATCCCTTTTTCTTTAGCCGCGATCATCAAATTTGTAAAATCTGGTGCTTCATCTACCTTGTAACCCAATCGTTTCATTTTACCAGACGCCAATGCCTCCAATAACCTCATTTCATGCTGATGAGGAAAACTCTTCCATCTTTCTAAAGCTGAAGTGTCAATTTTCATCTTCGCACCGGACAAGGAATTACTGGTCCAAGGAAAACGCCCGCCAGATAGAGATGGCCTCAGCATAATATCTTCAAAATCAATATCAAGCAAGGAGCAGATTTTTCTCATCGCTAAAGAAGGGTCAGCTACCAAATCCTCATACCTCAGCACTAAGTAATCCTTGTTTAAAGCCTTAATATTATTCTCCATTGATAGAAAAGACCTTTCCCAGTTGTGATATGTAGTTCTTACCTTTAGAGGGAATTCGCTTCTAAGCCTAACGCTCGCATGTACATTTCTTGGATCTCGCATAACATGAATGAATTTTGCATTAGGCCATTTACCCAAAATTTCTCTTACGAATAACTCATTCAACGGTGTCTTTTCAATCCAATACTTTTTATGGTTCGACCATTGTTTAGTACTTTTAGCATGAGCCTCCACATAAGCTTCTATGTACGAGAATAAATCATTTGGATCTTTGCTAGCCTGGTCGTAAAACTCATCAAACATAGCTCGATCTATGCCAGGTAAATGTCGATTCAACACTTGTGTATCCCGCGAATGAATTATTCTTAACAGGGACTTTTCCGCAGCTGCTTCCGCACTCATTTTTTTAACTTCAGGTATGAAAACCGTAAAAAAATTAGTCTCAATTCCTGCGCTGATAATCTCACTATGACCATCGAGTAAATGATGGAGCAATGAAGTCCCCGAGCGATAATGCCCGCAAATAAAGACCGGTGTTAATTGTGACATCTTCATTTGGTCGTGCTGGGGTTCGCATCCACTCTTGCTTTAAAACGATCTTCCACCATGGTAACAATGCCGGGTTCATCAAAAAACTTCTTCGACTCCATTCTGATATATTTAGTTGTTAG
>Ga0209223_10005304_pt1 | contig 11406 bp, 9 predicted proteins | sample COG_06_FD_184750 | JGI IMG/M metagenome (GOLD analysis project Ga0209223, IMG submission 184750) | Pelagic Microbial community sample from North Sea - COGITO 998_met_06 (SPAdes) (version 2) | ecosystem: Environmental > Aquatic > Marine > Neritic zone/Coastal water | place: Helgoland, sampling...
TGATAGAAGTATCTTATCAAGATCTGTGAATAAAATTTTACACCTAGAGCATAAAAAACTGACTTTATTTTCTGGAAATTATGATTTTTTTATAAAAAGTTATAATGAGAAATTTAAATTAGAGCAGTCTATTGCAAAAAAGGATGAGCTGAAAAAAGCACACATGCAAGCTTTTGTTGATAAATTTAGAGCGAAGGCTAGCAAAGCAAAGCAAGCTCAATCTAGGTTAAAAGCTCTTGAAAAAATGCAATCGAAGCCTCAATTAAAAAATGCTGGTGTACCTAATTTCCATATTCCATCTTCAAAAATTTTAGCTCCACCCATTTTAAATTTGTCGGATGCTTCAGTCGGTTATAATGAGAAGACAATCTTAAAAGACTTAAACCTAAGAATTGATCCAGAGGATAGAATCGCTCTTTTAGGAGCTAATGGTCAAGGTAAGTCAACTTTTTCTAAACTCGTAGCTGGTAAACTTTCTTTAATGTCTGGCACTATGACTACAGCAAATCATTTACGAATTGGTTATTTTTCGCAGGATTTAGTTGATGATCTTATTTTACATGAAAGCGCCTTCGACCATGTGGTAGCAAAGATGGTAGGCGCGTCAAGAGGCACTGTTATTTCTAAATTGGCACTTGGCGGAATTCTAGACGATCAAGTTTCAATTCCTGTGGAAAGCCTGTCTGGCGGTCAAAAGGCGCGTCTAGCAATGTTGTTGGCTACATTAGACTCACCTCATTTGTTAATTTTGGACGAACCAACCAATCACTTGGATATTGAAAGTCGGGAAAGGTTGTCATCAAGCCTTAACAAATTTTCAGGAGCGATTCTACTGGTGAGCCATGATCCATACCTTATTGATTTAGTAGCAACAGAGTTATGGTTAGTTAAGGGTGGTTTAGTTAGTCGATATGAATCTGATTTAGACTCGTACCAAAAACTCTTGTTAACTGGAAACGTTACTAAGAAAAAACCGCAAAAAATAAAAAAAACGAACAACACATCGTTAATAGTAAAACTAAGTGATACCTCATTAACTGTAGAGTTAAAAAAAGCGGAAGAGAGAGTACAAAAGCTAGAAGTAATGAGACAAAACCTTGATATGCAATTAAGCGATCCAGATATATACTCGCCAACCAGCAAGGAAAGGCTTCATAAACTAGAAATTAAAGATAAAGAACTTAAAAAAGCGATCAAACTCGCTGAAAAAATTTGGTTAGACATAAGTGAAAAGATTGAAGGGTTATAAAAATCTAAGTCTTAAGCACCCACCCTTTATTCTCCTCAACCCAATATTTTCGTTCGATATCACAATCTGCAGTATCAACCCACAGCTTTCGGGCGATGTCTTTAAAATCCTTATCCAAATTGTTAAATAAAACGAACGTGCGTTGAAACTGACAGATTTCAGGGATAGAAAAATTAGCGGTATTCACGATAAATAAATAAGATGCATTATTTGAGTTCTCATTTTCACTACTGATATGAATTGGACCAGGCTCTCTCAATTGATCGCCTAGTTTACTGTGTGGTAGGAAGGTAACGGCATCATATGACCATAGGGTTTCATCGATTTCATCTGTAACCTCTTGAGAATTTGTTCTTACAAGCACTTTTTGTTTTTGTTCAAAAGCCTTCTCAACTAATTTGCACAGGGCAAGATAGGTATTTGTCTTATTGAGATGATAAAAGTTTAACGAATTCATATCTGCTCCGGCAAATCTTCATAATAATCAGAAATCAATCTATTTAATGAAGCGACACCCCAGCCTGTAGCACCTGGCGCCGAAAATTTTGATCCAGTTTTTGAAAATGCAACCCCAGCAATATCGATATGAATCCACGGAATGTCAGTATCAATAAAATTTTCCAGAAATTTGGCAGCTGTCACTGATCCAGCGGCCCGTCCACCTACATTTGCTAAGTCAGCCACCCTAGATTTTAAGAGTTTTGCATAATTGGGACTTAATGGTAGACGCCAAGCACCTTCCCCTTCAAGTTTGGCAGACTCCAGAAATTGTTCACAAAACTCATCATTATTTGAGAAAACTCCAGCATTTTCATGTCCTAATGCGACAATAACTGCTCCTGTTAAGGTAGCGAGGTCAATTATTGATTTAGGTGATAAATATTGCTGAGCATACCAAAGAAGATCGCATAAAACCAGGCGTCCCTCTGCGTCTGTATTGATTACTTCAATAGTATCACCTTTCATACTTTTAACTACATCACCAGGTCTTTGTGCCTTCCCATCTGGCATATTTTCAACAAGACCTATCAAGCCGACAACATTTGAAGGAGATTGTCTCAACGCTATAGACGTCATAGTCCCTGCCACAACACCGGCACCGCCCATATCCATAATCATTTCTTCCATCCCGCCGGCAGGTTTAATAGAAATGCCTCCAGTATCAAAAACCACCCCTTTTCCGACAAGTAAAAGCGGTTTCTCGTTTTTTTTACCACCGTTCCATCTAATTATAGCCACTTTTGAAGGACACTCAGAACCTTGGCCAACACCAAGAAGTGCATGCATCCCTAATTTTTCTAAATCAGATTCTTCTAAGATTTGAACTTTTAAGCCAAACTTTTTTAACAAATTTAATCTATGCGCAAATTCAATAGTGTTTAAAATATTGGCAGGTTCATTTATTAAATCACGAGTAAAATAGATCCCTTTTAAAAGCGCTGCAATGGATTTAAACTCTAATGCCAGCTTGTCAACTTCTGGGCTCATTATCGTGAGTTGTTTTTTTATATCTTCACGTTCCGATTTATACTGATCAAACTTATATGATTTTAAGAAAAAGCCATATAAAAACTCGTTAAACTCTAGGTCAGCACCAAGCATCAAAAGAACTTTGCTCTGCGGTTTTGAAACTGCCAAACTGCTACCAGCTAGCTTCGTATCAGCAACATTAGATTTAAAATTTAATTTTATTATCTGTATGCTAGTGGCCTTCAACTCCATTGGAAAAAATACTAACAAACTGTTTCCATTAGAAAGGTTCCTAAACTCTTCACTTTCAAAACATCGTTTTAAATTTCCTTTCATTATCTCATCAATCTGTTCAAAATAGAGAAACGATGCTTCAGGTTCTGGCAAAACTATACAAATCTGCCCTTCCCAATCCTTAAATTTTTTTAAACTTAAACTTTTAAATTGAATTTTTTCGATAAGAAACATTGCAATGCAACCTCATTTTTATAATAATTGTGGTCTTTGAACTCGTGCCCACTTTTGATTGACGTCTTAATTGTAAGGAAATAAGTATTTTGTTATGAATTCCCTTAAAAGTATTTTCACCCTAAATCAATTAGATAGATATATATTATTTTGTCAGTTTAAACCGTTCATTTTTTTCTCCTCTGTTTTAGTTGGAATATTGTGGTTAGTCCAAGCTTTGCCACGATTAGACGATATTATATCAAACGGCCAATCGGGAGATGTTTTTATCAGAGTTGCAATCCTCATGTTACCTCAGGTGATGCTTTTTGTAATTCCTATAGCAGCATTTGCAGCGACTCTTTACTCTATAAATCAATTATGTTTAGATGCAGAATTCACAATTTTTATGAGCGTTGGTCGATCTAATATTTCAATTTCAAAGCCAATAGTCATATTTGGGTCCTTAATTGCTATATTTATGTACGGTTTGAGTCTACATCTCGTACCAGTTAGTCAACAAAAATTACGAGCTTTAATGTTTGAAGTACGGCAAAATGTGACTGGACAATTAATAAAAGATGGACGATTTTTTCATCCCACTGATGGAGTAAGTATCTATATTAGAGAATCTAACAAAAATGGAGAAATGAGAGGAATCTTTTTAACGGACGCTCGTGCAACTGAGTATAGTTTAACTTATTCAGCAAGAGAGGCTGTTCTGCACCAAACATCAAATGGCTTACTGTTGGTAATGCAGGACGGTTTGCTTCAAATATCGAATAATGAAGAAGCTGAGTTAAGCACTGTATCTTTTGATAGGTTAGGTTTAAGTCTCGATGAGTTTTTCCCTCAAACGACCCAAATTTTTTTAAATCCAAAAGAAGTTTCTCCACTTAAAATACTTTATGATTTAAAGTCAGTGGATCAAGTAAATTACATAAATAAAAGTGAATACATTGCTGAGGCTCACCTGAAATTAGCTACCCCACTAACTCCAATCGCTCTTACACTTCTTGCTTTAACGACCTTTTTAATTACTGGTTACAAACGAAAAGGTTTCGCTATTCCAATCTATGCAGCAATAACTATCGGTCTAGCAGTTCAAGCCACAACGCTATCTCTTAGATCAGTTATCTCGAGCAATACCTCTCTCTTTTGGGTAATCTATAGCCCATCTGTACTTTTAATAATCTTTTCATTTTTGCTTTTATACCTAACACAAAGGTCTAAACAACTGGTCACTAAACTTTGACATTGACATTTTATATATGCACCCGATTTTTAAAAGGATTATTATGGTCATTCGGTGCAATTCTCTTTCTTGTGTTTTTAATAGATGGTTCTGACCAATTAAATTTTATGTCATCGCGCAATATACATATTTCTGCCGGTATAAAAAGTACTTTACTTAGAGCTCCATCAATTATTATGGACGCAATACCCTTGGTGATAATGTTGGCTGGTCTCTCAACATTTATAAACTTATCACGTGCCTCTGAATTAGTAGTTATAAGATCGGCTGGACGCTCAGCAATACGAATTCTTTTTGCACCAATCGTTTTAACAATGCTAATTGCTATTTTCTGTACAACAGTGGGCAACCCAATCGTCTCAAGTTCACTCAAATATTCAGAAGGATTTCTTCAGAATTTAGGATTAAAACCAAGAAGTTTTATGTCCGTTACCGGCCAAGAAATTTGGTTGCGAGAAATGGCTCTAAACAAACAAACGGTAATTAAAGCAGGTCAAACAAATTTTGAAGGGCAAGTGCTATTTGATTTGACTATATTTGAATTTGATGGAGAAGATACCCTCACACGTCGGATTAGTGCCGAACGCGGCGCACTCGATTCTGGTATGTGGGTATTACACGATGTGGTAATTTGGACATTAAATTTAGACGGTCCAATCGATAAAGCATTTAAAATTGAAAGATTTAAAACGATTCAAATTGAAACCACCTTGTCTCGAACACAAATTATTGATAGTTTTTCAGACCCAAAAGCAATTAATTTTTGGAAACTACCAAGTTTTATCAAAAAACTTGAAAGCTCTGGGTTCACGGCACTTAGGCATAAAGTGTTTTACTTGAGTGAACTTTCAAGACCGTTATTCTTTGTAGCAATGTTGCTAATTGGAGCTAGTTTCGCACTACGACCAGCACGGTTTGGTCAAACCGGTATATTAACATTGCTTTCAGTTGCATCCGGTTTCTTACTATTTTCTATAAAACGAGTTGCAGAGTCCCTTGGAGCTGCAGGAGAAATTCCTCTGGTTCTTGCAGCATTTGGGCCCTCAATTTCAGGAGTTTTATTAGCTATTGGTCTATTACTTCATTTAGAGGATGGCTAGATGAAACTATATAAGAAGTTAAATTTATTAATCTGCATTATTTCAGCTTATTCTTATAGTCTCTCAGTAAGCGCAAAAGAGAGTGTAATAATTATTGCGGACGAAATATCTGTATCAAACCAGGGAGTTAAACTCATTGCGACAGGTAACGTTAAAATTCAGTATGGGGACTATCAACTAAACACCACAGAACTTACCTACGATAAGGAAAAGAATTTGCTTTCGGCAAATCACCCCATTGAGTTGAAAAATAAAAATGTTTTTAAAATCATTGCCTCATCCGCAGAAATTAGTGACGATTTTAAAAAAATAATAGCGAGTCATGCAAGTGCATTAATTGAAAAAACATTTTATGTTCGCTCTCAAAAAATGGTACGTTTTAAAAATGGTCAGTCATCCTTTTACTCGAGTATTGGGACTACTTGTGAAGTTTGTCCCTCCTCTCCCGTTCCAATGTGGCAAATAAAATCCGAAATGATCCGACATGATTCTAAAAAACATCAACTACACTTTAAAAATGCTCGGATGGAGTTTTTAGGATTACCAGTATTTTATACCCCTTATTTAAGAATTCCAGAACCTGGAGTGAAACGAGCCACTGGGCTTTTAACCCCCAAAATTCTTACTTCGGACTTACTTGGGGTGGGGCTCAAACAACCGTTTTATCTTAATTTGAGTAGAAGTTCAGATGTTACTTTCGCATTATTAAAAACATCAAAAACTAATTTTCTTCTTGAAACTGATTATCGAAAGCTTTTTAATTTTGGGAAGCTTGATATTTCAGGAGCCGCAAAACCAGCGAATAAAAAAAATATTTTAGACGGTTATTTCCAATTATCTGGAAACGCAAATGTGTTCAATGGCTCAACATTATCTTTCGATGCCACAGCTGTTAGTGATAGTGGGTTTCTTGGAAAATACGGCTACAGTGATACGGATAGGCTCACAAGTATTGTAACTTTAACTAAACAGGGCTACCGAAGTTTTTCTGAAATAGGCACAACTTATTATACCTCATTGCGAGATAATACTGAAGAAGAATACATTGTCGCTCCAAACTTCTACACTCGATACTTCACTTACAGCAGTGATTTGGACTTGTTTTTAGGAACAGAGATGAGTCTCATAGGTCTAACTAAAAAAAACTTTGATACTAACATCCGGTTTAATGCCTCAATTGACTCAAACAAAGACTGGCGAACCAAAGGAGGTTTGCAACTTAAAGGTAGTTCAAAAATTTCTGCTTCATTCTATCATATTAGTGAAACTAAAGACAAAGGTTCTGTCTATCGACATTTTGATCCAACACTTGGTCTAGAACTGACTTTCCCACTCTACAAAAAGTCGTATAACCAGCTTGATACGATTAAGCCTAAGCTTCAGCTGATATATAATCCAGATTTAAAATTAAACGACGCGATCCCTAATACTGACAGTCAACAAGTTAAGTTGGATCAGTCCTCATTATTTTCTTTAAATCGCTTTTCAGGCCTAGACAAACAAGAAGTTGGCCTGCGCTTAAATACTGGAGTTGAATATACTGTTGAAAATAATGGTCCGTTTTCTTACGAGTTAACTTTAGGTCAAATATTTCGCGAAGCCCCTTCTACGCAATTCTCTGAAGAGTCCGGGCTTTCAGACATAAAGTCTGATATATTAATATCCGGTAATCTAAACTACAATTCAATATTTAAGGTTCATGGTCAACAACTTTATGACCAAAACTTAAAACTTAAACACGCTGAAACGACCTTAAGTTACCTTCAACCTTCACAAACACTTACGAGTGGCCTAATTTTTTTTGATGCTAATGTAAGTGAAAATCGTCCGACTGACTTAATTGAGCTTACCTTGGGGCTAGAATCAAACATTACTAAAAATTGGCTTGCCAATTTTGATTTACGACGCAGTATAAACGAGAACGAAAATATAAATGCCTCACTAAAACTTTCTTACAAGAATGAATGTGCAGATATCAATTTATCATTCAGGCGACGATTCACTGAAACAAATACGCTTCCTGCAGATACGAGCGTTGAATTGACATTCGATTTAAATCGAATTGGTGACAAACGAAATTCTTTAAGAAAATCTAATTGCCTTATCTATAATTAACAACTAACTAAACTTATTATTTAGATGCCTCTACCGGATTAAACATGATAAAATTCTTTAAGATAATTTTTACGATGTTAGTAACATTCAATTCAATTGGGTTCAGTATTTCAGTTGCTGAATCAACTTCAAGTTTTTCAATTGATACTAGGGTCAATAATGAGGTAATCACTAATTTTGATGTCGAACAAAGAAAACTACTTTTCAACTTGCTCAATGTTAATCTTAAAAAAAGTAAAAGTGATATAATTAAACAACTGATAGATGAGCGACTCCAAATTCAGTTTGCTAAAAACCAGAGAATTACTTTTTCTGAAGAAGAAATCGAAAATCAGATTGTAGAATTTTTAACAAACCGTTCACTAACAAAAAATATTCTTCTAAAATTGCTAAAACAAAATGGACTTGAGTGGGAAAGTTTTAAATCCTATCTAGCTAACAAAGCTCATTGGAAGAAAACTTTACTTCAGTTGTACACTAATAAAGCAAAAATAAGCGAGTATGAACTAAATTTACCTCATCCAACTATAACTTTCCTTCAAACCAGAATGATTAACCTGTCAGAAATAGTTATTCCATTTTCTGAACGTGGAAAAGATAAAGCTATTTTATTAGCAAAGCGACTTCAAATTGAGTTAAACGCTGGTAGTGACTTTACTAGGGGGGCAAGAAGGTTTTCACGATCACAGAGTGCTGCCTCTGGAGGTTCACTCGGGTTTATTGACGAAATACTGCTACCAGAAAAAATTAAAAATATTTTATCGAACCTAGAAATAAATAAAATTACTGATCCGATAATTCTAGAAAATAGGGTAGTTATCTTTAAATTGAACGAAAGAAAAATTAAAATCACTCAGCCTCCTCTCGATTATCTTATTACCTTTGTAACGGTTTCAGAAAAAAACATTGATGGAGTAGCGGTATGCAGGTCTAAAGATAAATATAAAAAAGAATCTATTCTTTTATCAGAGTTAAATAAAGAACGATCACAAATTTTTCGTATTAGTGAACTATATGAGGTGAGTTATCTTTCTTCAAACACATGGGTTGTGCTATGTGATAGATCAATAACCGGAGAACCTAAAAAGATTAATCAGAAAAAGGCTATTTACTTTAATGCCCAAATGATAAAGCTTAGTGAAAAGCTAATGTTGAAACTTTACCGGGAAGCAATAATTAACTGATATGAATGATCTACCTCTTGCACTTACATTGGGAGAACCAGCTGGAATTGGTCCGGAGATAACAGTTAAAGCAAAAAGAATTCTAAAAAACGAGTGCCCGTTCTTTGTTGTTGGCGATTATAATTTTCTTACAACAATTGCTCAAAAATACAATCTACAGACGAAAAAAATTGACTGCCCAGCTGATACATTTTTGCATTTAGATAAACTCTGTATTATTGATCAAGCTTTAACACAAAGAGTTAACCCTGGTCACATTTCAGGACAAAATTCCGCTACAGTTCCAGAAAATATTAGAAAAGCCTTATCATACGTACAAAATAAGCAGGCTTCTGCAATAGTTACAAATCCTATCAACAAGTGGGCTTTAAAACAAAATTCTAAATTTGAGTTCGATGGCCATACTGACTATTTAGCATCAATGGATAAAAATAACAAAACTTCAGTTATGATGTTAGCTAATAATGATGGGTTTCGCGTTGTGCCAGTCACTATTCATGTGCCCATTAATCAGGTCAGTAAAACGCTAACTCAAGAGCTAATTAAAAGTACAATCTTAACTCTCAATGAAGGGCTTAAATTTGATTTTAAAATTAAACACCCGAAAATACTGGTTACTGGCCTTAACCCTCACGCTGGCGAAAGCACAGCCATGGGTTTTGAGGAAATCGATGTGATCAAACCAGCTATGGAAAGTCTCATAAGAATGGGCCTCAACCTAGTTGGTCCAGTAGCAGCAGACACGGCATTTACTGAAAAAAACCGGTCTATTTTTGATACAATTGTCTGTATGTATCATGATCAGGCTTTGATACCAATAAAAATGATAAGTTTTGACGAATGCATAAATATTACGCTTGGACTTTCATTTGTAAGAACATCACCAGACCATGGAACTGCACTAGATATCGCCGGAAATGGAACTGCTAACCCTAACTCATTGATTTGTGCGATCCAAGAGGCGTATAAATTAAGTTCTATCAGGAGTTTCGATGCAAAAAAAACATGAGCTAGAAAAAATTTCAACGGTGATCTCTAATCATAAACTTAAGCCTAAAAAATCATTGAGTCAGAATTTTCTATTAGATTTAAACCTTACAAAAAAAATTGCTGAGTCAGTTAATAATTTAGATTCATGCGATATACTAGAAATAGGACCAGGTCCTGGCGCACTTACCCGATCCTTGCTGAGTTTAGGAGCACGTAAAGTGGTTGTTATTGAAAAAGATGCTCAGTTTTTAGGGCCATTACAAGAAATCAGTAATTTTTATCCAGAACGATTAACTATCGTTCATGGTGACGTTTTATCAATAGAAGCAGAAAAACTTTTAAGACCACCAATTAAAATAGTTTCGAATTTACCATATAATATTGGAACAAAAATTCTTATAAATTACCTCACAGTTGAGAAGTGGCCGCCGTTTTGGGAGTCATTAACTTTCATGTTTCAAGAAGAGGTAGCAAATCGACTAGTAGCGTTACCTAAAACAAAGTCATACGGAAGGTTGTCAATAATCACTCAGTGGAGATCTACGGTTGAAATATTATTTAAAGTGCCTGCGACAGCATTTAAGCCTGTGCCTAAGGTAGAGAGTACAGTTGTTAAAATTATTCCATCCAAACAGGAAAATTTTAAAATAAATCTCAAAACTTTGCAAAGAGTAGTCAAGTTAGCATTTAACCAACGCAGAAAAATGCTGAGGCAATCCCTTAAAAATCTTCATCCTGAAATTCTGAATATTCTTCCTAAGGCGGGTATCGATCCAAAATCTAGGCCAGAGGAGCTATCAATCGACCAATTTTGTGAACTGGCAGTAATTATAGAACAGTGCTAAACGTAAGTCTTAGTTAAAAGACTGAACCTTTTTTTAAAGGTATTATATTTCGATAGTTTTAGATATGACTGAACTTCTTTTTTTTACAACCTTACGCTGAGTAGGCTTCTTCTCCGAAGTTTTTGAAATATTATCAAGTTCATTAATATTTAACGTTTTTTCTAAACTCTTATCAAAACTTACTACCTTCGTTTCGACTGAATTCAATTCACTCGGAGGCTCATCTGCACCTGAAACTATTCCATCAGTCGATTTCGTTACAGGCTTACTACTTGCTAGGGTTGCGTTATGTTCTAACTGCTTTTCTAACAACTCTTTCTGAGCCTCGATAAGCAAGCGAGAGTAATGTTCTGCGTGTTGTTGAAAATTCTCAGCCGCCACCCTGTCACCCGAAAGCTGCGAATCATAGGTTAATGATAAATACTTATCTATAATCTGCTGTGGTGTACCTCTCACTCTTCCTTCAGGACCGGCACTGTCAAAAACACGATTTATATTGTTACCAGCCGCTCCACGACGATTGTTATTTTTGTTACGATTACGTGATTTATTTGATGGTCTCATCTAAATATACTACTCTATATAAATTAATTTTTTCTGCTTAATTTTCTCTTTACTGCAATAAAATTATTTGCAGTAAATTCACTAAGTTAATATTATTACTATCGACTTCTGCGTTACATTTCATCGCAGGAATTAGTAATAAATTCATCTTAAACTTTTACCTAGATAAAAACAAGTTTTTGTTTAC
>Ga0209223_10005311_pt1 | contig 11392 bp, 10 predicted proteins | sample COG_06_FD_184750 | JGI IMG/M metagenome (GOLD analysis project Ga0209223, IMG submission 184750) | Pelagic Microbial community sample from North Sea - COGITO 998_met_06 (SPAdes) (version 2) | ecosystem: Environmental > Aquatic > Marine > Neritic zone/Coastal water | place: Helgoland, sampling...
CATCATCATAATCAACGGTTTTACCACATGATGATAAGAGAATGATAATTGATAAGATTAGTAGGTTTTTAAAATTTAAAATTTCTTTCATTTCTTAAATATTTAGTTGATTGGTTGTTGTTTTTTTAGTTCTGACACAATATTAAAAATAATAAAAAATTTATATCTCCACTCTTCTATGGTGGTTCTATTCACATTATACATCTTCATTAGTTGTTGTTGGGTTATTCTTTCTTCCATACTTTGTGTTCCTCTTGTTTTAATAATTCATTGAATCGTTTTTTGTATTCTTCTTTATTTTCACTTTTCCTCAATGGTTCCAATTTATATGAGAAGTTTTTAACCAGTTCTGATTTTCTGATTAACTCCTCCATGAACTCTTTCGGATGGTCTTTTATCCATTGTAAGGATTCAGGTGTTAGTTAGTTAGTTAGTTTTGTTTCATACTTCTTTAATTGTATCTATTGTTAGAGGGATACACCCCACCTTCCTCACATCTATAAAGAAATGAGTGAAGGTGGGGGTGATGTGTTGTTTTTCGTTCAACACCGAAGAGTATTCACACTATTCCTCCTTATACCAATCTTACCTCAGTTCTACCTGATTGGTATCCACCCCTCCGTTTTTGTTATTTCAAACAATGGTGGATTGAAACCGAAGGATTTTAGATACAATTTCATGTGTAGGAAAAGGTGTGGGTCAAAACCCCACACACTAATCTTATACCACTCTAACTCAAAGATTCAAACACCTTCAGATTTGAATTTGTAATGAGTTCGTATATAAGTATTACGAAGTGTAGTAAAGCGTTAAAAATGAATGAAAAAGTTTAAAATATGTTTTAAAACAGGTGGAACCCATTGAGTTCCATGTTGAGTTAAAAATAGACCTTAAAAGTACTTTAAATACACTTTTTAAGGGGGTGTTTGTTTCCCCTACGGATTGGGCTCCTAATTACTACATTCTAAAGCCAGACTGATGCCTAGCTTTTTTTATGTCCGACCTGAAAGAGTTCTGTACGATAATGGCCGAGATGTTGACCGTCAGCGTTCAGTTTTAATGTATCTTTATAGCTGAAAATTAGCAAAGGTTACGTCTGAGGTATTTGTAAGCCTATTCAAGTCTTTGGTATTTTTTTTGATTATCCCCGACCAGTTCAGTCGATAGAATGCTAAAAAATTACCTCAAGATTGCATTTCGAAACCTAGTAAAGCGAAAGGTGACATCTCTTGTCAACCTTTTGGGTTTGAGTATTGGCATTACGCTGACAGTATTATTAATTCTGTATGCACAATATGAGTTGGACTATGACAAGTTCCATCATCAGCCAGAACAGACATACAGACTCCTTAGGATGGAGGATTTGGGGAATAATACCCAAATCGTAGCGAAGACCAGTCCACGTATCATGCTCTCCTTAACAGAGGAGTTCTCAGAGATCGAGAGTACTACATTGCTTTTTAAGCATTGGAACGTGCCCTTGTTGAGTCAAGAGGATAATGGTTTTTACGAAAAAGACTTTCTCTTTGCGGACTCCTCTTTCTTTGATGTATTCGGGTATGAATTGCTTCTCGGAGATCCTGAAACGGCTCTTTCCGAACCGAACTCATTAGTGATCACCGAACGGATGGCCAAAAAGTACTTTGGTGATGAAGACCCTCTTGGTCGCGTTTTGAGGTATGAGCTGAAATATGACTTAGTCATTACTGGGGTTGTAAAAGAGGTAAGAGATGTGGGGGCTCATTTTGAGTTTGACTTTCTAGCTTCTATGCCCACTTTAACTAGAGTGATGAATTCAGATGTCCTCACAGGAGCGTATAATGGATTTTATAGTTACATACACTTTCGGCCGGGCACAGATATTAAATCTTTCAATACTCGGCATCAAGAGTGGTTGTTCGATCGATTTCCAGAAGAACGGATCCGCTTACAGCCACTTTTAGATATTCATTTAAGGTCAGATGCTATTGCTGAGATAGAAGAGCAAAGTGACATCATGTTTGTTAGAGTTGTTCTTATCATTGCGATAATAGTCATCATTTTAGCCACCATTAATTATATCAATTCTGCGGTTTCGACTTCTGTTGAGAGGTTGAAGGAAATGGGCGTTAGGATGGTTTCAGGTGCTTTTGCACAACATATTTACTTTCAGTTTATACTCGAAGCTATTCTTACTATCTCCATATCAATTGTCATGTCGCTCATAGCCTTATTCTTTATGATTACGCCTTTCAATGGGATGCTAGATACCAATCTAATACTCAATCCTATCGTTCAGTGGGATATTTGGTTGGTCATTGCGGGGCTAATTTTCTTGACCGCCATTATTTCAGGAATGGCTCCTGCCATAGTAATTATTAGGATGGAACTGACAGATGTATTGTTAAATGTAGTGACCCTCGGAAGAATTGGTTACCTGAGAAAAGGCTTAATGATTTTTCAGTTTGTAGTATCCGTAGTTTTGATTGTGGGTGCGGTAACAATAAACAGGCAAGCTGATTTTGTCAAATCTAAAGACCTTGGCTTTGATCAATCTAGTGTAATGATTATTCCTATCAGAGATAGAGGAGTTCATATTGGCTACCAAAGCTTTAAAGATGACGTGCTTGGAATTGCAGGAGTCACATCAGTCTCGAGGGCAAGCACCGTTCCGGGTAGGCCTTATGCTACCAATTATTATAAGCCTGAACCAGCAGCCTTAGACTCAATTCTAATGAATGTTGGGGATATTGATGACCACTATTTTCAATCTTTAGGAATAAGATTATTGACAGGAACTGACTTTGAATTCCTTAAAGATGAGTCGATAAATCCAGTGGTTGTTAACGAAACGGTCCTTGAGGCTTTTGAACTAGGGGATCCGTTGGAGGCATTGGGGAAGCCAATGTATTATAATGGTGAGAAGTATATGATTGTAGGGGTCATTCAGGACTTCAATTATGAGACACTGCACAATAGGATTCAGCCATTGGTTTTTCAGCCAGGGGTAGCCTTAGAAGATTACATGATTATCAAATATCAGGGCGTTGATGAGGACCAAGTTGCTGAACAAGTATCTGGCTTATGGTACGAAACGGCCTATGAACAGCCCTTCACTAGAACCTCGCTTACGAATGATTTAGCATCACTTTATCAGTCTGAGAAGATTTGGGGAGATATTGGTAATCTTTCAATGATAGTCTCGGTAGTGATCGGAGCGCTTGGTGTTTTTGGATTAGTGTCTCTAGTGGTTCAGAAGAGATTCAAGGAAATGGGTTTGCGGAAAATATTTGGGGCCTCTCACGGCAATATTATTGGCATTATATACAGCGAATTTCTTTCAATACTCTTTGTCACAATCCTTATTGCTGTTCCCTTGGCTTATTTTCTGTCACAATTATGGCTTCAAGATTTTGCCTATCGAATTGCAGTGCCGATTGATGGCTTCGTGATTGCTATAGCACTCCTTGCTTCCGTTACGTGCTTAGCAGTCTTATTTCATACCCTGCGTGCTTTGACTAAGGATCCTATCAATGCATTGAGTGACTAGGAGATCGCTTGCAGTTTTTGATTAAAACTGCTAATATCAATTCTTAAACTTAGCGTGTATGATTTTAGGAGTATCAGGATGGCTTGTAGATAAACTTAATGTTCAAGAGTAAGCAGTTCGTATCGGTTTTGTGATTGCCTTCTTTTTATTTGGGCTAGGCATTGGTTTTTACCTTATTCTTTGGCTGGTAAAAGTCTTATCAAAAGAGTAATAGGCGTTGTTAAGCGTTTTAAGATTGAGCTTAATCATTTACGCTGGCCAAGGCGGAGAGCTCCATGGATAAGGTTATGTCAAATTGATCTGGGTTCTGTAGTACTACATTCCTTCCAGCAATTTCGACTTCTAACGTGAGTCTTCCTTGGAGTATCGACTGACTGGCAAACACAAGCCCATCTACCACTACACTGCCTTCTGTGTTATTGTAAATGACTTCCTTAGCAAGTACAACTTGATTGTTGTTCAGTGTAACCGTATTTGCAAGGTTGCTGATTGAAAAAGTTGTCAGTCTCCTAGGTAGGCCATTGTTGCCGATTACACTTATAGTGACTTCAAAAAGCCCCGCAGAATTGACATCATCCCAGCCGCTTATATCATAGTACATAGCGCTAATCGTAGGATCGAAGAATTGGTCAGCATCCTGAACATCAAAATCTTGAATACTTATGAAGGAGACCTCTTGATAGGATGCTGGAAATGTAATCGGGATCGTTTGGTTAGCAGGAAGTCCTCTCCAGTCTATGGTAAAGACTTGTTCTATCTCCCCTGTTATGATGTCAAATGGGGTGCTATCACTACCACTTGAGCATGAAGCCAAGAGTCCGAAAAGTAAGAAGCTAAATATGTTTCTTTTCATCATTTTATTGTCTGGAATGTCAAAACTAATGAATTCTAATTTTATAACGTTCTGTTGACAGAAACGCTACATGGGGAGACGTATTTTACTACTCTTCGGATAGTAATTTTAGCAATACGCCATTGGTCCAGCCGAAGCCATCTTGGACAGGGTACTCACCCCCGCCACTGAGTAGGTTAGTATCTTCTACATTATACTTTTCCATCAGTTTTCCTGTGTTCTTGAAAACTTTGACGTTAAGCGACACCCATCGTTCTTTGATTTGGCCGGCTAGTTGATCGTGCCCATAGTTGCGTAGACCTTTAATAGCCATCCACTGGAGGGGTGCCCATCCGTTGGGAGCATCCCATTGTTGACCCGAATTAAAGTTTGTGGTGACGAGACCACCATCTCTTAATAACTCTTTGTCTATCATTTTCGCTACACCTCTTGCTTGATCTGCACTGCAGATTTCAAAGAATAAAGGAAACGCAGCAGCAGCATTGATAGAAGTAGTCTGTGATTTTTCTAACCAATTATAATCAAAGAAGTAGGATTCATCCTCATTCCAGAAGTAGGTATTTATGGCTTCTTTCCTTTTTTCGCACAAGGCATAGTATTCCTCATACTTAGCGGTATCTCTATTTTCTTGATGTATACTGGCAATTAATTTTTCTAAATGATACAGTAGGCAGTTTAAGTCTACTTGTACCAGGTCGGTCGTGCGGATTGTTTCAAGTTTGTCAAAATCTGCACACCAGCGGGAACTAAAATCCCATCCTGATTCGCAAGCGGCTCTAATGTTTAAGAGTGTCTTTTTACCAGCCTCTCCTTGTGATTCAATTAGCTCCACATCATCCTGATACATCTCTGCCCTCGGATTTGGAATGTTGTCAAAGTGACGGTTCAACATCGAGCCATCTTCCATCAAAACCACCCGCTTAAAAGTAGGGGAGTCTGCGCTTAGCTTGTCTGAGCCTTCCATCCAGAACTTGTGTTCCTTTTCTAAGGCCGGAAGAAATTGGTTAAGTATTGACCTATCTTTTTCTTCTGACAATAAGGCAACCATTAAAGAAAAGAAAGGCGGTTGAGAACGTCCCAGATAATAGCTTCTATTGCCATTTGGAATGAAACCAATCTCCTCAATCATCCAAGCAAAATTCTTGATCATGTCTTCGATCATCTCAACTTTTCCACTTACCGCAAGGCCAAGCATGGTAAAGTAACTGTCCCAATAATATATTTCATTGAACCTGCCACCTGGAACTATGTATGGGTATGGGAGCTGGACGAGAGTTGAATAGAAATCATTTTTTTCGGGTGTTCTCGCAAGGATAGGCCATAGTTTGTTGATGTGATCAACCACTGGAGCCTCCTTGTCACTTACATAATCAATCTCTCTAGTTGGCGCCTTGGCGAAATGCTGATTGAAAAAAGCTTTTAGGTCGAAACCTGTCGATTCTTTTTCACTCCTATACTTGCTCAGGACCTTATTTGGAGATTCTTTGATAATTGCATCTGAGATTTCTTTACCATCTTCCCACAAGCCAGAGGCATGAAGGTCAACAAAGAGTTCTTGAAGGTCTTTTTCTAGGTGAAGTACTTGGCTCATATTGTTGGTTCTGTCTTGGTGACCTTTAAGTTAAGATTTAGATTGTATAAATTCAGCAGAACTTCAAATCAGCAATGTCAAAATCTATAATTGTTGTAGGCGCAGGTGCTTGGGGTGGATGGACAGCATTCCACTTACAAAAGGCAGGCTTTAAAGTAACCTTGGTTGATAAAAACGGGCCAGGAAATCCACTCTCTGGTAGTGGAGGCAAGACGCGCATCATTCGAATGGCCTATGGAGGAAGTCAGGTCTATACCGATCTGACAGCAAAGTCATTTGAGCTTTGGGAGAAGTATGCGCTTCAATGGAATGATCGGCTTTACCATCAAAAAGGTGCTTTATGGATGTTCAATGGCATAAATCCGGCCTATGCCGAATTGTCAATCCCTCTGATGAAGGCAAGGGGTTTCCGCCTCGATCCGCTTGATCTTCAAAACCTTGCCATTCAATATCCTGAGATCAACTTAGCGGATATAACAAGTGCTTATTGGGAGCCTAAGGTTGCCTACTTAGAAGCAAGCCGCGCTTGTGGTGTCGTAGCACAGAAATTCAAGGAAGCCGGAGGAAACTACCTCGAAGCAGAGGTGACAGGTATTGACTTCGAAAAGGAGAATATTTCAGCTTTAAGGCTTAAGGATGGTTTGACCCTTCAAGCCGATGAATACGTGTTTGCATGCGGACCATGGTTGACGAAGCTGGTGCCAACTTTGAAAGACTACATTTATGCATCAAGGCAAGAGGTCTATTATTTTGAAGCTCCCGATCATTACAAGGATTTGCCTATTTGGTTAGAATTCAGGAAGGACGATCAGATGTTCTATGGCATTCCCGACCACTTCGGCCAGGGTTTCAAATTTGCCTATGACGAAAGAACATGGTCTCTCGATCCAGATAAAGACGATCGGGCAATAACAAATGAAATCTTGGATAAAATGAGGGCCATTTTGATCAATAGATTTCCGGCACTCAAGGAATCCGTAGTGCTGAAACACCATACCTGCGTTTATGAAAATTCGCTAGATGGAGATTTTATCATTGATCGAATCCCCAAAGCTACGAATGGGCTATTCTTGGCCGGTTCTTCAGGGCATGGATTTAAAATGGGGCCAGCCATTGGTCAACTTATTACTCATCACCTCACTGGGAAAACAGCAATACCCAATGAGTTCTTATTGAACCGATTTTCCCAGGGAATCGATCGGAAGAGTCAATTTGAGGTTTGATTTATAATTTTTAAATCATTGTAAGTCAGTTATATACGTCCTTTTTACAAAAAATCATTAAGTAGTTGTAAGAAAACGATGCTTGCGAAGTACTAACTTATTGACAATTCGCTAAATGACTGAACTACAACAATCTCAAGTCTTTAATGACTGGTTGAAAGACCATAAGGCCATCCTCTTTAAAGTGGTACGGGCTTATGGGTTCAATCTAGAAGACCAGGAGGATCTCTTTCAAGAGATGGCAGTTCAGGTTTGGCGATCTGTCCCAAAATTCAGGAACGACTGCGCAGTCACCACTTGGATGTATAGAATTGCGCTTAATACTGCTCTTAAATGGACCAGTAAAGAGCGTAAGCATCAGGAGGGGCGAGAGGATATTGATCAAAAGGCACATGTATTAACCGAGCAGTCAGATTTTTCTGATCCGAGGTTGGACTGGCTATACGAACAAATTGCTCGCCTAGAAAATATAGACAGGTCTTTATGCCTCTTATTATTAGATGGATTTAGTTATAAAGAGATGTCTAAGATCGTGGGTATTTCAGAAAGTTACGTAGGTGTAAGGATCAACAGAATCAAGAAACACCTGAGCAAACAATCAGAAAAAGTGACGTAAAATGGAGTTCGAAGAAATGAAAAAAATATGGGACGCACAGAATGGTCAAGCAATGTATGCTATTGACGAATCTGCTCTGCACAATCGTGTAATCAAGAAGAAGAATAAGGCAAGAAGAACTGCCGACTTAACAGAAAAGATATTTATCGGGGCCAATATTATTGCCGCTACGATGATCTTAGTGCCAAGTCTATTAAAGGACAAATACAGTATCTCAGGCAGCTTGATGATGGTCATAATGTACCTGACTGCAGGGTTTATCCTTTACATCAGAAACAAAAGACTTAAAGTGCAAGACAACTTCGATGATAGTATGGTTGGCGATTTGGACAACGCCATCGCCACGTCAGACTATCAGATCAAGTTTTCGAAGACAAGTCGTTTTTATTTGCTGTCTGTGGTATTATTGACATTGGCTAGTCTTGTCGAATCAGGTGCCGCTTGGTGGGTCATACTGCTAGTGACTATCTTTTTTACAGTGACTTACCTAGCGTCGCGCTGGGAGCATAGAACCTTCTATGTGTCACAGAATAAGGATATCAGGGCCATGCGTGATAAGATCATCAGCATGGAAAGTGAGGCATCCGAAGACGAGTTAGATCAGCAGATCTAAGCCCTAATTCATCAACAAATTTTATCAATAAAAAACCGAGGCAACTGCTTCGGCCTGGACAACTACGTCCTATTCAAATCAAAAATCACTATCATGAGATCTTTTCAATTAATCATATTCGCCATTTTAATCAGTTTTAGCCTTGCTGCGCAAGATGTTACAGGAGATTGGTATGGTGAGGTTGGAAACAATAGCAAAATTCAATTCATCTTTCATCTGTCGAAAGGTGCAGAAGGCTTAACTGCTACGCTTGATATCCCTAGCCAGAACCTGAAGGGTATAAAAACCAAGGAGGTAAGCTTCGAGGACAATCAACTCTATATTGACGGGAAGAACTTGGGCTTTGAATACAAAGGAACATTTCGCCCAGACAGTGCCGATATCAAGGGTAAATTTATCGAAGGACAGAATGCTGTCCCATTGGTTTTAAGCCGAGAAAAACTGAAGGCTATTAAAGCCAAAGTAAGACCTCAGGAACCTGTAAGACCGTATCCTTATCAGGAAGAAAACGTGACTTTTGAGAATGCAAAAGACAATATTTCCCTTGCGGGAACGCTGACTTTACCCAATACCGGTGATGTTCATCCAGTAGCCATCTTGATTACAGGAAGTGGGCCTCAAAACAGAGATCAAGCAGTTTTTGGGCATAAGTCTTTTTGGGTGTTAGCCGATCATTTAACTCGTCAAGGGATTACAGTGTTGCGTTATGACGATCGTGGGGTGAATGAATCCACGGGTAGTTTTTCTGAAGCTACTACGGCAGATTTTGCTACCGATGTAAAAAGTGCGATTGATTACCTGAAAACACGAAGTGATATTGATCCAACGCAAATTGGCTTAGTAGGCCATAGCGAAGGAGGAATCATTGCGCCCATGGTGGCAGCCAATTCAAAAGATGTCGGCTTTATGGTAATGGCTAATTTTGCTTGCGATGTGTTGGAGATTATCAATACTATAAATCAAAAAGTAGATGAATCGCTTTCGGTTAGAATAGGAATTCATAGCGGACCTGTTGTGGCAGGTGTGATAGGAAGTAGCAAAATAGCCTATGATTTATGGGGTGAAACTGTGAATGTAGCTTCTCGATTGGAATCGCACGGAGAGACAATGAAAATTTGTTGCTCTCAGGAATTTAAAGCTCAAATATCTGGCGATTTTGTCTTCAAAGACTTCGGTGAAGTTGAGCTAAAAGGAATTGGGAAAACCCATGTTTTCCAGATGAGTCGCTAGGATAGATATTTAATCAATTAACCAACCCGCAGCCGCATTAAAAAGTCATCCTGGAGCTCACTGCCCAATTGAAATTGACGCGTATCGAAGATCTCCATGCCCTGCCGTTTATAGAACTCAACTGCCTTGACGTTCTTCTGCCAAACCCCCAACCAGAGCCAAGCGGATTCCCTTGATTTTGAGAGGTTCAAACTAAACTCAAAGAGGGCTTTACCAATTCGCTGACCTTGGGCAAATGCCTTAACATAGATCCTTTCAATCTCCAAGCCTTGATCAGATGTGTTCAGCTTCAAGTAGCCAAGTACCTCGCCATCGACTGTCGCAAAATAGAATTCAGAAGTACTAGCATCGAGTTGTGCTTGAACATTCGCTAAGCTGAAGCTCTTAGCCAGATAGGCGTCCAAATTCTCTTTGGAATTCTGCGCTTCGAAAGTTTCACGGAAAGTACTTTCACCAAGGACACGGAGTAAATCCACTTCACTCGGTTCAATACGTCTGATGATTAAATGCTTAGACATGCCATAAATTTAGTCCTTGTTCATGTGGTCACCAACAATGATGTTATCAAACACTTTTAAATCAAGGAAATGAAAACTGCATCAATATTCAAAGACATCGTCTTTAAAGAAAAAGGACCTGCTGTATCGGTACTCTTCGAAACGGAGTTCACTAAGGAGATTAGAATCGCCATGAAGGCAGGGCAGGAGATGAAGGAGCATAAAACTTCATTCCCCATTGTAGTGCAGCTGGTAGAGGGCAAGATTGATTTTACTGTTTCTGGGGAAGTCTTGAATTTAGCAAAAGGTGATTTGATTGCTTTGGATGGAGGAGTTCCTCACAGCCTTGACGCCCTAGAAGAGAGCATCGTTCGATTGACCCTGACCAAAGCCGATCAAGTGGATAGGGTAAAGCAAGTACTTGATTCATAGGGTCGTTAGTGAACCACATTTTGTCCTCCTTTAGAGGAGGTTATTTATCAAACGGCTTCAAATCCAAAAGCTTCTGATCGAAGTGAATTCCTTTTTCAATCTCAGCCATAAGCTTTCGGCTCTTGGTCAGTGGATGCGTTGGGAAACGAGCGTCCCACTTCACTTCTTCTGATCTATTCATCAAGTTTCGACTAATGTAATCGGCTTTATACGGATCAAAAGACCAGTTAATATAACCATTGGCTGTTTTTGAAATCACGTCCTCTCGTAGTAACTTCTTGATGATAAAGGATTCTCGAATGCCTGACAAATCAAGCTCTGGTGCCTGAATCTTCACTACATAACTGCACATGGCAAAAGGGATAATCAATGAAGTGAGGTAGGTAGATCCGCTTGGGTCTTGCGGAAACTTCAGCACGGTTCGGATACATTGAACACCATGAAGCACGACTAACTCAACCTCAATAATTGCTCCTTGGGAAGAGGAAATTGTATCACGATAATACTGTCGCAAGCCGTCAATAGTCTTAAGCGATGAAATATCTGGTTCCCCTTCAAAAAAGTTGAGAGAGATAGCCATCGTACCATCTGCATCACCCCATTTTTTGATCGATTTGGTGGTGTCTCCTTCCACCCAACCAAGCTCAGGAAGTTTGATGGCTTTTATGTTAGGCTTACTCCAATTGAAAAGTTTAATCATAATGTATTCCGTTGAGCAGGTTGGCAATTACGCAATGGATATACAAGATTCCTTGAGAGATAGTTAATTTTTTGACTTGATAGTGCCGATGTTATACTAAACTATAAA